>JADMIO012610887.1_pt1 | contig 15741 bp, 10 predicted proteins | sample 8958161 | NCBI WGS metagenome assembly JADMIO01 (sample SAMN16585339, study PRJNA669376) | soil metagenome | isolation source: Crop rotation soil | place: USA: Cullars Rotation, Alabama | collected 2011
CCGCGACTTCAAGTCACGTGAATTCCAAGCTTCGGATCCCACTGTGCTGGAAAGGCACGGCCCGCTGTGCCCGTGCGGGAACCGCGGCTGCTGGGAGCGCTACGCCTCAGGCAGCGGGCTGGCCCGGCTGGGTCGAGAGGCCGCACTTGCCGGCAAGGCGGCGCGGGTGACTGAGCTGGCGGGAGGCGACGCCGAGAGCGTGCGGGGCGAGCATGTGACGCAGGCCGCGGCCGAGGGCGACGACGAGGCCAAGGCGGTGATGGCCGACTTCGCGTGGTGGCTGGCCCTCGGTCTGGCCAACCTGGCCAACATCTTCGATCCCGAGCTGTTCGTCGTCGGTGGCGGATTGATCGGGGCCAGCGAGCTCATCTTGGAGCCGGCCCAGGCCGCTTTCGACGGGTTGATCGAGGGCGCCGGCCACCGTCCCGACGTCGCCATCGTCGCGGCCGAACTGGGCGAGCGGGCCGGCGCCATCGGCGCGGCCGCGCTGGCGAGGTCGCTGTGAAGGTCGGCCTGGTCGTACCGTCGTTCCGGCTCGACGCCGACACCGCCATCGCCACCGCCGTGCAGGCCGAGGAGTCAGGTCTCGACGGCGCCTTCGCCTACGACCACCTGTTTCCGATGGGCCAGCCCGAGCGGCCGGCCGTCCCGTGTTTCCCGTTGCTGGGCGCGCTGGCCGTGGAGACCAAGCGCATCTCGATCGGTCCGCTCGTGGCCCGCGTCGGCATCAATCCCACGGCCGTGATGGTCAACATGTTCGATGCGCTGGAGCGCATCGCGCCGGGCCGGGTGATCGCGGCGGTGGGTGTGGGCGACAACAAGAGCCTGCGGGAGAACGAACTGTTCGGGCTGCCGTTCGGGAGTGTCGACTCGCGGATCGCGGCCGCCAAAGAGGTGTGCGAGGGGGTTCGCGAGCTGGGACTGCCGGTGTGGATCGGCGGGCAGTCGCCCCGCGTGCGCCGGCTGGCCGCGGCCGAGGCTGATGCCATCAACGTGTGGGCCATGGCGCCCGAGGACGTGGCCTCCTTCGACGACGTCCGGGTGACGTGGGGTGGGCCGCCTCCCGAAGGCGATTTGGCCACCCACATGCGGGCCCTTGCCGATGCCGGCGCCACCTGGTGCATTTACGGCCCGCCACCCAGCACCGACTGGCCCAAATTTGTCGACCGCTTGGCCCAAGCAGCCTCGGAGTAATGCGTCGAAGCTGGCGGGGGTGCTCCGGTACCCTCGACGCATGGAATTTCGTCGCATCAACGGGCTGCCGCCCTATGTCTTCACGATCATCGATCACCTGAAGCTGGCAGCCCGCCGTGCAGGCGACGACGTGATTGACCTCGGTTTCGGCAACCCTGATATCCCTTCGCCGGACGTGGCCGTGGAGAAGCTGGCCGAGGCGGCCCACAACTCCCGGAATCACCGGTATTCGGCCAGCAAGGGCATCCCCAAGCTGCGCCGGGCTGTCAGCGACCTGTACTTGCGCAAGTTCGGGGTCGAGCTCGATCCCGAGACCGAGGTGGTCACGACCATCGGCGCCAAGGAAGGCCTCTCGCACCTGATGTGGGTCCTGGTTGGCCCCGGCGACACCGCCCTTGTCCCGACGCCCAGCTACCCCATCCACATTTACGCCCCGCTGTTCGCGGGCGCCGATGTGCGCCAGGTCCCGCTCGGCACCGATGCCGAGGGCCACACCTTCTTCGACGGTCTGATGGAGGCGTGGGAGAACGCTTGGCCCAAGCCCCGGGTGATCATCTTGTCGTTCCCGCACAACCCCACGACCACGTGCGTCGACCTGGCGTGGATGCAGCGGCTGGTCGACTTCGCCCGCGAGCACGAGATCGTGCTGGTGCACGACTTCGCCTACTCCGACACGTCGTTCGACGGGTACCAGCCCCCGTCGATCCTGCAGGTGCCGGGGGCCAAGGATGTGGCCGTCGAGCTGTACACGATGACCAAGAGCTTCTCCATGGCGGGCTGGCGGGTCGGGTTCTTGGTGGGCAACGCCGAGGTCGTGGCTGCCCTCACCAAGATCAAGAGCTACCTCGACTACGGCACGTTCCAGCCCATCCAGATCGCGGCGATCGTGGCCATGAACGAGGCGCCCGACTACCCCAAGGTCGTCAACGAGATCTACCAGGGCCGGCGTGACGCGCTGTGCGACGGTGTGGCCCGCATCGGCTGGGACATCCCCAAGCCCAGGGGCACGATGTTCGTGTGGGCGCCCATCCCTGAGCCGTACATGGAGATGGGGTCGCTCGAGTTCGCCAAGATGCTGGTCACCGACGCCCAGGTGGCGGTGTCGCCTGGCATGGGCTTCGGCCACGGCGGCGAAGGGTTCGTGCGGTTCGCCCTCATCGAGAACGAGCAGCGCATCGCCCAAGCCGTCCGCAACCTCAGGCGCACCCTCACGAAACTGTAAGCGACCTCTCCCTTCGCCGACGAAGCGTCGGGGGTTGTGGGGGCAGAGCCCCCACGATGCGCGCCGCAGGGGGCTTTGCCCCCGAGGACGCTGAGCGCCGGCCGGAGGCCGGCACGTTTGAACTCGCCTCGAAACCTCTGGTTTCGAGGCGAAAGGCTAGGGGGAAGCGAGACCGCCGAGGCAGAACGCCACGGCGGCGTCGGCGACCTGGTCGGGGGGGTCGTGGTGCTCGATCAGCAGCACGCGCGCCAGATGGTTGGTGGCGCCGAGGATGGCGTGGGCCAGCACATTGGGGTCGAGGTCCCGGATGCGGCCGTCGACGATGCCGTCCTTGATGTGGCGGGCCACGTCGTCGATGGCCACCTCGCGGCCCCGGCGGATGGCGGGGGCGAAGCGGTCCTCGGACGCGGCCAGCTGGGCCAGGATCGACAGGTGGCGGTTCTGGTCGATCCACTGCATGGTCGCCCTGATGCCCAGCTCGATGCGGCGCAGGGGGTCGGGTTCGTCGCCGATCCATTGCTGCTGGCGGCGCCGGAGGTCGAGCTGGGCCTCCCGCAGGATCTCGGCCAGGAGCTGCTCCTTGGACTCGAAATACCAGTAGAAGACGCCCTTGCCGACCCCCATGCCCTGCACGATTTCGGCCACCGACGTGGGGTGGTAGCCGTTCTCGGCGAAGCGTCTGGCCGCATAGTCCATGAGCTGGTCCCGCCGCTCCCGGCCCCGGTGGGTGAGGCGCCTGGCCACGTCGGGCACCGTACAAATGCCTTGACCGGCTGGTCAAGAATTGTTCTCGTCATCAGATGTTCTTCGGCCGGTCATCGGGCCTCGCGTTAGGGTGACGGCAAATGACCTATTGGGTCCTCAAGGCGATCCTCACGCCCCTCTTGCGCTTCTTTTACCGGGTGCGCGTGGAGGGGGCTGAGCATGTGCCCAAGAACGGTCCGGTGATTCTGGCCAGCAATCACCTGTCGTTCAGCGACTCCATTTTTCTCCCCCTGATCCTGCGCCGCCGGGTGACGTTCGTGGCCAAGGCGGAGTACTTCGAGGACCGCAAGACGGCCTGGTTCTTCCGGGCCGTCGGGCAGATTCCGGTCAAGCGGGGCGGCGGGCCGGCGAGCGCCCGCGCCCTCGACTCAGCCAAGGAAGTGCTGGAAAAGGGCGGCATTTTCGGCATCTACCCCGAGGGCACCCGGTCACCCGACGGTCGCCTATACAAGGGCCACACCGGCGTCTCGCGCCTGGCCCTCGACACCGGTGCGCCCGTCATCGCCGTGGCCATGATCGGCACCCGTGAAGCCCAGCCCACCGGGCAGGTGATCCCCCGATTCTTCATGCCGATCACGGTGCGGTTCTCCCGACCGATGACGTTCGCCCGCCCGGACCGCCGCGATCCCCGCCGCCTGCGGGAAATCGCCGACGAGATCATGTTCGAGCTGCGGGAGCTGTCAGGCCAGGAGTACGTGCCGGTGTACGCCAAGCGCAAAGACGCCGTCGAGGCCGTGGCGGCCGAGCCGTCCCACGTGGTGGCGGCCGAGCCCGTCGACGTGGCCAGCGTCGCCGTCTGACGCCCGAAATAACTTCGAAGTACCAGGAGCGAAACCCGGCGTTCACACTGGACGTTTACCGTCGGTGGCATGCCAATGTTCGTGGTGCGCGTGTGGGTACCAGACCGCCCCGGTGCCCTGGGTGCCGTTGCCAGCCGCATTGGCGCGGTGGGCGGTGACCTCGTGGGGATCGACATCCTCGAACGGGGCGCGGGCCGAGCCATCGACGAACTCGTCGTCGAGCTGCCTAGTGCCGACCTCATCTCGCTGCTCATCGAGGAGATGAGCCAGGTCGACGGCGTCGACGTGGAGGAGCTACGACCCGTGGTGGGCGCCCTCCCCGATTCCCGCCTCGACGCCCTCGAGACGGCGGCCGTCCTGGTCGAGCAGCAGTTCGTGGACCGGCTGCTCGAGGAGCTTTCCGACCACGCCTGCCGCGACTTCGAGGCCGAGTGGGTGTCAGTCGTCGATCTCGACGCCGCCATGTCGCTGGCGTCGACGGGTCCGACCCCCCCGGCCGCGTGGCTGTCCGCCTTCGTGCACGGCAGCCGCATGTCGGACCGCGCCAACGCCGGCGAGTTCGGCCCCGACGAGGTGGCCTGGGCGCCGCTGCGGGCCGCCGACTTGGCCTTGGTGGTCGGCCGCCGGGCCCGTCCGTTCCGCGCTCGGGAGCGCCGTCAGCTGGGCGCCTTGGCCCGCATCGCTGACTCCCGCTGGATGGAACTGGTCAGCCAAGCGGCCCGTTTATCCCACCCGAGCACGATCGGCTGAGCCCCACCCTTCTTGCCTTATTGGCAGGGCTTGACGGTGACGTTGGCGTAGAGGCCGGTGCCGCCGAGCTGGCACTGGAAGTCGATCTCATTGCGCGTGGGGTTGTAGCTCTCGGCCGTATAGGCCACCTGGAACCCACCCGTGCGGTCGATCTTGATGTCGTTGGTATCGGCTAGGTCGCGGTCGTCGCCTGGCAGGCAGAAGATGCCGAGCGTGCAGATGTCGCCCTTGTGCACGGCGTCAGTCCGCAGCTTCTGGTTGGTGAACGTCTTGCCGTCGATGGTTTGGGCCAAGTACAGGTACCACGGCGCGGCAGCTGGCATTTGGCACGGCTTGCCGATGTCGCGTACGCCCTGCACGTTCGAGCCCAGCTCGGGCGAGCAGTTCGGGAGGGTGGGATCCTTGCCGGTGTATGTCGCCTTGTTCGACGGCGTGGCGACGAAGTTCTTCACGGGTGAACCCAAGTAGATGAGGTCGACGCGGCCCTTGTCGCCAGCCACCATCCGGGTGAAGTAGGCGGTGTGGACGTCGGTGGGACTCACTTTGACGGGCGTACTGAAGTTCAACGCGTTGCCCGGGGCCAGCAGCGTCCCTTGCGGTGAGGCTGGCGGCGACGACGCCATGTAAATGCCGTACTCGTGGTCGAGGAAGGCCGGGAAGCTGACATAGACCGTGCCGTCAGTGGCGACCGCGATCGACGTGAAGATCTCTGACATGTCAGAAGGTTCGTCCGCCGAATACCCCGGGGAAGCGAACGCCAGTGACGTGGTCCACGTCTTGCCTTCATCCTTGGAGACAGAGACATAGAGCTTGTTGAACACCGTGGCCTGCGTGTAGTTGCAGCCGCTTCCCGCGTTGGTTGCCGGCGTGTCGCCCGCCGACCAGGCGGCGTAGACCCAGCCGGTGTTGTTATCGACGGCGATGCCGCCCGGGACGGTGTCACAGAAGCTGCTAGCGAGGGCGTCCACGGACGCCAGGATGTTGACAGGGTTCCCCCACGTCCGGCCGCCGTCAGTGGACGTGTTTACCCACATGGCGTCAGGACCGAAGTCGTGGTATGTGAGGTAGACGCGACTGTCGTCGGCGCCGTGACCTGGTGGTGTCCATGCGGCCATCCACTCGCGGTCGACGCTGAACGGCTGGTGAGCTGCGCACGTCCCGTTGTAAGACAAGAAGCCGTCGTCGCTCGTCGCCACGACGGGCTGCACGCCGGTGTCAGGTGACCCGCCGGCTGTTGCTTGCAGGTCGGCGAAGTAAGTGCGGCCCGCTTGGTCGGTGGTCAACTCGACGTCGCCAACGTCGTCGGTCCCCGCAGTGCAGCCGGTGACCTTCCGAGTGAGCACGTTGCGAGGCAGGTGCGACCAGGATCGGCCGCCGTCGTTGGTCCACGACAGCTGGCTGCCGCCCTGGTTGGCGACATAGCGAATACCGTTGCGGTCGATCACCGTGGCGGGTTCGGTGGGACCGTTCCCGTTTGCGGGGTTGTCGGCCCGGCTGGGCGCGGTGAAGGTCGGCGGTGTGCCGGTGACGGCATGACTCGAAGACGCCAGCAGCGCGGTACCGATTAGGGCCGTGGCGATGGCGTAAGGCAGCTTCCGCCGGTGCAGCCGAAACATGAGGTCTCCCCAGCTAGACGACCCCTATGGATTCGGCACGACCTCTGCAACTTCCTGCCAGTGCTGGGCTCGCTCAACGGCCCGCTTCCAGTTGGCGTAGTTGGCGTCGGCGGCGTGCGGCGTCGCTTGCGGGGTGAAGGTCGCATCGAGGGCCCACTTCTGGTCGACCTCCTGGGGCGACGCCCAGACCCCTTCAGCCAGCCCGGCGAGGTAAGCGGCGCCCAGGGCGGTCGTCTCTTGAATGACCGGACGGGCCACGGGCACCTGCAGTTGATCGGCCTGCAGTTGCAGCAACAGGTCCATGGCGGCCGCGCCACCGTCGGCTCGCAGCGTGGTCACAGAGCGCCCCGACGCGGCCGCCATGGCCTCGACAACATCACGTGTTTGATAGGCCATGGCCTCGACGACGGCGCGTGCGATATGGGCCCGCCCGACGCCTTTGGTCAGCCCAAGCAACGTGCCGCGCGCGTAGGGATCCCACCACGGGCTGCCGAGTCCGGTGAAGGCGGGAACGAGGTAGACGCCTTCGGTCGTAGCGACAGAGGCAGCGAGCGGGCCGATCTCGGCGGCCTCTGTGATGATTTGCAGTCCGTCGCGCAGCCACTGGATGGCGGCGCCAGTCACAAAGATGGCGCCTTCTAATGCGTACGCGGTCGTGCCGTCGGCCAGCGTCCACGCCACTGTTGTGAGGAGTCCCTCGACGGGCGGCGGGCAGGTGGCGCCCACGTTCATCAGCACGAAACTGCCTGTGCCGTACGTGTTCTTGGTCATGCCTTCGGCCACACAGGCTTGTCCGAACAAGGCCGACTGCTGGTCGCCCGCGATGCCGCTGACGGGAATGCCGTCTTCGGTTGTCGCCACGCGGCCGCTGCTCGGGCCCACCTCGGGGAGACAGCTGCGGTTGACGCCGAACAGGTCGCACAGTTCGCCCGACCACTCGAGGGTGGTGATGTCGAAGAGCATGGTGCGCGACGCGTTGGACGGGTCGGTGACGTGGGCGCCGGTGAGGTTCCAGATGATCCACGAGTCGACGGTGCCGAAGCACAGGTCGTCGTCGTTGGGCACCCCGCCCTCGGTCACCAGCCACTCGAGCTTGGTGGCCGAGAAGTAGGGGTCGAGCACAAGTCCCGTCCGGCTGCGGATCAGCTCGAGGTGGCCGGACTCTCGGAGGGCGTCGCAGCGCTCGGCCGTGCGCCTGTCCTGCCAGACGATGGCCCGGTGCAGGGGGCGGCCGGTGCGCCTGCTCCAGACCACGGCCGTCTCGCGCTGGTTGGTCACACCGATGGCCGCGATCGCTTCGCCGGCAGCGGCCAGGTCGGCTTTGAGCTCAGCGAGGGTGCCGGCGGCGGCGTCCCAGATCTCGGCGGCGTCGTGCTCGACCCAGCCCGGACGGGGGTAGTGCTGGCGGAACTCTCGGTACTTCCATCCCACCGGCCGGCCCGCGTCGTCTACGGCGAAGGCCCGCACGCCTGTCGTGCCCGCATCGATGCTGACGACCACCGCCACGAGGGCGCACCGTAACAAGTCACAGCAACGCACAGGTCAGCCACAGGGCAGGCCCGGAAAACCACAGGGTCGTCCTCTCGTAGTCCACAGGCGACCACCCGTAGCGTGGGGCGGGTGCGGATGGCACCGAATTGGGAGATTTCGCGAACGCCCTCTGACCTGCGGGTTTGGTGAGGTATGAGTATTGACACCCATGGAACTACGATGCTGTAATTACACCCCATCTTGGGGCTCGACCCTGCGCAACCACCACATGTTGTGTCCATTTCACGTGGCGGCGCTCGGATAAGCCCACAGGGAGGGGAAGACTGAGGTCAGCCAATCGACCGAGGTCAGCTCGCAGAAGAAGACGACAAGAGGAACGGGAGACGCAACTATGGCGATGGCACCCGAGCGGCTCGGTATCGGCATCCGCCGGTATTTCACTCGGCCCGACGTGCACCCCTACGACGAGATTTCGTGGGAGCGCAGGGACGCGCGGATCACCAACTACCGCGACGGGTCGGTGGCCTTCGAGCAGCTCGATGTCGAGGTGCCCATCCGGTGGAGTCTCAACGCCACCAACATCCTGGCCCAGAAGTACTTCCGCGGCACCCTCGGCACGGCCGAGCGGGAGACCTCGCTCAAGCAGGTGATCGACCGGGTGGTCGACACCATCACGGCCTGGGGCAACAAGGACGGGTACTTCGTCGATCAAGCCGAGGCCGAGACGTTCTCGGCCGAGCTCAAGCACCTCGTCGCCAACCAGAAGGCGGCCTTCAACTCGCCGGTGTGGTTCAACATCGGCGTGCCGGGCGTGCCCGCCCAGGCGTCGGCCTGCTTCATCCTGGCCGTCGACGACACCATGGACTCGATCCTCAACTGGTACGTCGAGGAGGGCAAGATCTTCAAGGGCGGGTCGGGGTCGGGCATCAACCTGTCCCGGATCCGGTCGTCGGAGGAGATCCTCAAGGGCGGCGGCACGGCGTCAGGGCCGGTGAGCTTCATGCGGGGCGCCGACGCGTCGGCCGGCACCATCAAGAGCGGCGGCAAGACCAGGCGGGCCGCCAAGATGGTCGTGCTCAACGCCGACCACCCTGACATCGAGGACTTCATCTGGTGCAAGGCCATCGAGGAGCGCAAGGCCCGCGCCCTGGCCGACGCCGGGTTCGACATGGACCTCGACGGCGCCGACAGCCATTCGATCCAGTACCAGAACGCCAACAACTCGGTGCGGGTGACCGACGAGTTCATGCACGCCGTGCTCGACGATGCCGACTGGCATCTGCGGGCCGTGACGACCGGCGAGGTGCTGCGCACCGTCAAGGCGCGCGACCTGTTCCGGCAGATCGCCAAGTCGGCGTGGGAGTGCGCCGACCCCGGCATGCAGTTCGACACCACCATCAACCGCTGGCATACGGCGCCCAACCATGGGCCGATCACGGCGAGTAACCCGTGCAGTGAGTACCTTCACGTCGATAACTCGGCTTGCAACCTGGCCTCACTAAATCTGCTGAAGTTCATGGCCGAGGATGGCGAGTTCGATGTGGCCGGCTTCAAGGCCGCTGTCGAGGTCGTGTTCACGGCGCAGGAGATCCTCGTCGGCAACGCCGACTACCCGACCGAGAAGATCGGCGAGAACTCCCGCAAGTTCCGCCAGCTCGGCATTGGCTATGCGAACTTGGGCGCGCTGTTGATGTCGCTTGGTTTGCCGTATGACTCAGACGGCGGTCGGTCCTGGGCGGGCGCCATCACGGCGCTGATGACCGGGCACGCCTACGCAACATCGGCGCGCACGGCGGCGCGCATGGGACCGTTCTCCGGCTACATGCAGAACCGCGAGGCCATGCTCGACGTCCTGCGCATGCATCGCGCTGAAGTGGCCAAGATCGACGAAGAGGCCGTGCCTACCGACCTGCTGTCCGCTGCGCAAGAAGCGTGGGACGAAGCCGTCGAGCTGGGCCAGCAGCACGGTGTGCGCAACGCGCAAGCCTCGGTATTGGCCCCCACTGGAACTATTGGATTGTTGATGGATTGTGACACCACTGGTGTCGAGCCCGACCTCGGTCTGGTGAAGATGAAGAAGCTGGTTGGTGGCGGCACCATGTCGATCGTCAACCAGACCGTGCCCCGTGCGTTGCGTCGCCTTGGCTATAGCGATCAGCAGGTGAGCGACATCGTGGCCTACATCGACGAGAACAAGTCGATCATGGGCGCACCGCATCTGACCAAGGATCACGTAGCCGTGTTCGCGTGTTCGATGGGCGACAACACCATCCACTACACGGGCCACGTGCGCATGATGGCGGCCGTCCAGCCGTTCATAAGTGGCGCCATTAGCAAAACGGTCAATTTGCCTGAAGAGGCCACCGTCGAAGAGGTCGAAGAGCTCCACATCGACGCGTGGAAGATGGGCATCAAGGCCATCGCCATCTATCGCGACAACTGCAAGTTCGCTCAGCCGTTGTCGACGGTGAAGAAGGACGTGACGTCCGAGGCCGAAGCCCACGACGCCGAACTGGCCGCCAAGGTGGCCGAGCTCGAGCAGGCCCTCGAGCGCCAGACGGTCATCGTGAAGCAGCCCATCCGTGAGCGGCTGCCTCGCCACCGGCCGTCGAAGACATTCTCGTTCCGCGTGGCCGACTGCGAGGGCTATGTCACCGTCGGCGAGTACGACGACGGCCGCCCCGGCGAGCTGTTCCTGATGGTGTCCAAGCAGGGGTCGACGCTGGCCGGGATCATGGATGCCTTCGCCATGTCGGTGTCGTTCGGCCTGCAGCACGGCGTGCCGCTGTCGCTGTACGTCAAGAAGTACACCAACATGCGCTTCGAGCCGGCCGGCATGACCGACGATCCCGACCTGCGCATCGCCTCGTCGTTGGTCGACTACATCTTCCGGCGCCTGGCCGTCGACTACCTGCCGTACGACGAGCGGGTGCAACTCGGCATTCTCACCACCGGCGAGCGCCTGCAGCCCACGCTGCCCGGCGTCGAAGAAGCGGCCACGCCGGACGAGCCCATCGGCACGATCGGCATCGAGGCCGCGGCCCGAGGCGAGCACGAAGAGCTGCGTACGCCGCAAGTGTCGGCCAGCGCAGCACCGGTGCAGGCACCGATGCCGAGCATGGCCCACTCCGATGCGCCCTACTGCTATCAGTGCGGCGTGCAGATGCAGCGGGCCGGCTCATGCCACGCCTGCCCCAGCTGCGGCACCACCAGTGGCTGCTCCTAGCCCACAAGCCTGAACTCGCTGCAGTGGCGTACCGATTCGGTACGCCACTGCAGCGAGAACGGCGGGGGGGCGGGGGCACCTGCCATGCTTGCGTAGGTGGTGAGTGCGCTCGAGGGGTTGCAGATTGTGGAGCTGGGGCGCGGTATGGCGGGGGCCATGGCCGGCATGTTCCTAGCCGAGAATGGCGCCACCGTCGTGAAGGTCGAGCCGCCGGGCGGGGTGCCGTACCGTGACGACCCCTCGTTCCGGGTGTGGGACCGCGGCAAAGAGAGCGTGGTCGCCGACCTGAAGGCACCGGCCGGGCGGGCTGCCCTTCACGAGCTGCTGGCGTGGGCCGACGGATCCATTGACGACTTGCGTCCCGGTGTGGCCGACCGCCTGGGCCTGGGATGGGACACCGTGCACGCCGCCCACCCCCATCTCGTCTCTGTCACCATCAGCGGGTTCGGTGAACGCGGCCCTTTCCGTGACCTCCCCGGCTACGAGCAACTGGTGTCGGCCGTCACCGGTCGCATGGCCACGCTCAACGGCTACCGCGACGGCCCCATCTTCACACCAGCGCCGATCGCCTGTTACGGAGCCGCCAACCTGGCCGCCCAGGGCCTGCTCGCCGCCGTGCGCGCCCGCGGCGCCACCGGTCACGGCCGGCGAGTGACCACGAGCCTACTGCACGCCCTCGTCGCCTATGACATGACCAGCGGCTTCGGCCACCGCATTCACACTCCGCAGGAGGGCGGCAAGGCCTACGGCGTGCTGCCCCTTGGTTTCATGACGGCCGAGACCAAGGACGGCCGCTTCCTGCAGATGTGCAGCCGAGCGCCCCACCTGTTCCGCAACTGGATGCGGGCCATCGGCATGGAGTACCTCTACGACGATCCCGCCTACACCGAGATGCCCGACGTCCTCCCGAGTTGGGATGCACTGTGGCGGGTGCGCGACGAGGCCATGGCCAAGATGCGGGAGCGCACCGCGGCCGAATGGTTCGAGATCTTCGAGCGCGAGGACGTGGGTTGCGACCCGTTCTTCAGTCCGACCGAGTTCCTGCACTGTGAACAAGCGATCGCCACGGGTCGCGTGCAAACCGTCGTCGATCCCGAGGTGGGCGCGACCACGCAGATCGGCCCGCTGGCCAACATGTCAGCCACACCGGCGGTCATCGGCGCGCCTGCGCCGCGACTTGGTGCGCACACCGAAACCGCACTGGCGCGTGCTCGCCAAACGCCAAAGCCACGCCCGAGTGCCGTCGCAACGAACAAGCTGCCGCTCGAAGGCATCACCGTCCTGGAAGCGGCCATGTTCTATGCCGCTCCCTTCGCCATGACGTTGCTGGCCCAGATGGGCGCACGCGTCATCAAGATCGAGCCGCCGACCGGCGACGCCTCACGACGCAACTTCGCCACCTATTACACGAAGGAAGGCACCGGCAAGGAAAGCGTGATCGCCGACCTGAAGACGCCCGAGGGTCGCGAGATCGTCTACGAGCTGGCCCGCCGCTCCGACCTGTTCCTCCACAACTTCCGCAAGGGTGTCCCCGAGCGACTCGGCATCGACTACGACACCATGCACCAGATCAACCCCCGCCTCCTCTACATCTACCAGGGGGCCTTCGGCTCCACCGGCCCCTGGGCGGCTCGGCCCGGTTACCACTCATCTCCCAACGCCATCGCCGGTGTTGGCGTGGTCGAAGGCGGCCGCGGCAATCCGCCCATCAACCGCACCTATGGCGACCCGGCCGGCGCCCTCGGACTCGCAACCGCCGCACTCGCCGGGCTCTCTGCGCGTGAGCGCACCGGTGAGGGCCAGTACCTCGAGACGACCATGCTCTCGTCGCTCGCCTACGCGGTGTCGGGGTGGAGCATCGAGTACGACGGCAAGCCCGAAGGCCGCGCCGCCGATAAGGGCCAGCACGGCTTCAACGCCCTGTGCCGTCTCTATCAAGCCGACGAAGGCTGGCTGTTCCTGATGTGCCCCCGCGAGCGTGAGTGGCGACAACTGGTGCAAGCTATCGATGCACCCGAGCTGGCCAGTGATCCGAGGTTCGCCACATCCGACGCCCGGGCCGCCAACGACGATGACCTGGCTGAGTTGCTGGCCGGAACGATCGCCAAGCGCTCCGCTAACGACTGGGAGCGGACGCTCCAAGCAACAGGCGTCCCGGCGGCGCGCGCTGACGGCATCGACCACCTCGACTTCATGCTGAACCACCAGCACATGAAGGACAACGGACTCAGCATTGAAGACGAACTCGTAGACGGACGGCGCTTCTGGCGCAGCACCGGCGGCGTCGAGTTCTCGGGCAGCGAACCCTACGTCGGCACCGTAAACCCGCTGGGGTGGGCGACGGACGCGGTGTTGACCGAGATTGGCTACGACCAAGCCACCATCGACGATCTCCGGGCGCGCGGCATCATCCTGGCCGTGGGCGACGGGCTTCCGAGGGACTGAGGGACGAGGAGAACCAACACCATGCTCGACTATCTGATCACCGGCGGAACTGTGGTCGACGGCACGGGCGCGCCCGGCTATCGCGCCGACGTCGGCGTGCGCGACGGCCGCATCGTCACCATCGGTCCCACCGACGAACCGGCGTCGCACACCATCGATGCCATCGGCCTGGTGGTGGCGCCCGGCTTCATCGATGTTCACACCCACTACGACGCCCAGATCCATTGGGACCCTGCCCTCACGCCATCGGCGCAACACGGCGTGACGACCGTGTTGGGCGGCAACTGCGGCTTCACGATTGCGCCCATGGCCGACGAACACGCCGATTACCTCATGCGCATGCTGGCCCGCGTCGAGGGCATGCCCCTCGAATCACTCGAGCAGGGCGTGCCGTGGGGCTCTTGGCACACCTACGACGAGTGGCTCGGCCGCATTGAAGGTTCACTCGCGCTCAACGCCGGGTTCATGGCCGGCCACTCCGCCATCCGCCGCATCGTGATGGGACCCGACGCCCTCGACCCCAATCCCACCGACGCCCAGTTGACCGCTATGGAGACAGAGCTGCGCAAGGCGCTTACCGCAGGCGCGCTCGGGTTCTCGTCGTCGAACGGGCGCAGCCACCTCGATGGCAACAGTGATCCCGTCCCGTCGCGGTGGGCGTCCGACGCCGAACTCGAACGGTTGTGCGGCGTCGTCAGTGACTTCCCCGGCACGTCGCTCGAGTACATCCCCAACGGCGTGGCTCGCGAGGGCAGTCGTATGATCGCCATGTCGCGCGCCGCCCAGCGCACCATCAACTGGAACGTTCTCGTCATCACGCCGGCGCGCGCCGAAGCCGTCGACGAGGAGCTTGGCGTCTCCGACCACGCGGTCAACAGCGGGGCGCGCGTGGTTGCACTGGCCAACCCCGGACCCTTGCTCAGCAGGCGCAGCTTCTACACCGGCTTTGGTCTGAACGCCCTGCCTGACTGGGCACCAACGATCGCCCTCCCCATACCGGAGCGCATCGAGGCCCTGAAGGACCCAGCTGTGCGCGACATCATGCGGGCCGGGATCAAGCGTGGTGACGTGCGCAACGCCGAGCTGCTCGACTACGCCGACTACACCCTCGAAGAGACGTTCGCGCCCGAGAACCGTGCCCACACAGGCCGCAAGGTGTCTGAAGTGGCCGCCGAGCGCGGCCAAGAGCCGTTCGACACGCTGCTCGACATCGTGGTCGCAGACGGGCTGCGTACCACGCTCGTGCCTCGGGAGATTGGCGGCGACGACGCATCATGGGAGTACCGCGCCAAGGTGTGGCGTGACGAGCGGGTGGTGTTGGGGGCTTCCGACGCCGGCGCCCACCTCGACATGCTGGCCCTGTTCGTCTACACCACCCACTTGCTCGGCGATGCCGTGCGTACCCGCCAACTCCTCGGGTTGGAGGAGGCCGTGCACCTGTTGACTGACGTGCCGGCCCGCCTCTACGGCTTGCGCGACCGTGGCCGCGTGACCGCCGGCTGGCACGCCGATCTGGTGGTGTTCGATCCCGACACAGTGGCGCCCGGTCCCGTGGTCACAAGGCACGACCTTCCTGGCGGTGCGCCCCGTCTGTACGCCGACGCCGTCGGCATCGAGCATCTCTTTGTCAACGGCACCGAGATCCTGCGCCACGGCGAACTCACTGGCGCGCAACCGGGAACGCTGCTGCGATCCGGTCGCGACACCGTCACGTCGGCACGGTAAGCCGCTGCGCGACCTCGACAGCCGCCGCCCTCGCCAGGGCACGGAGGGTGGCGTCGTCCTTCGATGACACTGGGTGGGGGAGCGTGACTACCGGATAGCCCGGCATCCCGAGGGTGACGGCGAAGGCGCCGGCCAACTCGGTGAAGGGCTCAGTCACTATGGCGGTGGCGGGCACACCGAGGCGCTCGAACTGAACGGCGTCGTGCAGACTGCACGCGCTGCAGCCGCCTCAGTCACCGATGCCTGTGATCACGATGTGCGATCGGGCCGCCAGCATCTGCGCGGTGTCGGCATCGATGGGCGCAGCAGCCGACGGCTTGCTGTGGAGAACGATGCGTGCAAGGGGCAAGACTCGCTTGAGCTCATTGGCCACGCCTGCCAGCAGCTCCAGCGCCTTGGGCTTGCCGTTGTTGATCAGCGTGAGGACGGCGTCGGGCGGGAGCGCCCGCCGCGGGGCCTTTCCAGCACATTGGGATCCTAAGCTTAGAATTCCACGTGGACAAGTTG
>JADMIO010846048.1_pt1 | contig 15740 bp, 13 predicted proteins | sample 8958161 | NCBI WGS metagenome assembly JADMIO01 (sample SAMN16585339, study PRJNA669376) | soil metagenome | isolation source: Crop rotation soil | place: USA: Cullars Rotation, Alabama | collected 2011
CTTTCCCGGAGCACCATTAATAGTTCCTATATTATTGACAAAAGGTTCCACAGATATTGTTCCGCCCGCGGATTGAAAATTATATCCAGCGCCTCCTGCTGTGTTGTTAATAGATATATTATCATGAACATTCAGGCATAAATTTTGTCCCGCTGTTCCTGCATTGAAAAATACATTGCCCAAATTAGCGGCGCCATTAGGACCAATATTGAAAATAGTATTGTCGAAGATTTCGTAAAAACCAGTGCCCGCAGTTGATTGATCTATCTCTATACCAGAGCCAGCAGCAATGTTAAATATTCTATTGGAGTTGATTGTTACGTGCGGTGTGACATCACCGGCGACGAAAGCAACTTGTATCCCATCATAGATACCCGGGAGAGTACCCGCCATATCGGATATGACATTATTCGCAATTGTTGCGTTTAATATGCCTGACGAGTTGCCTGCTTCAATAAGTATTCCTCTATCCATATTAGTAAAGAGATTATTAGTAATAATTGCATTTACAGTTGCATCAGGCGAATTATTACCATCTTTAGTAAATACTAGGCCTGTGTTTGCAAAGTTAGCAATAGTTGTCTCGGTAAAAATATTATTATCAATCAAAACATTTCCAGAAGAAGTCACATTAACCTGAAGATTACTTGAATGATCTCCAAGAAACAAATTGTTTGTCATTGAAAGATTTTGTGCAGTAATCGAAGTTGTGAGGCCGCCATGCTGTTGCACAGAAATACCGGAAATCTCGTTATTCATCGTTGCCGCCAGAGTTTGTATGACGGTACTACCGTTGGAATTGGTGATCAAGGGGAATAAATTTGTTTGAAGGGGAACGATGACTATGCCTTTTGTCGTGGAAAAAGCGTGGGCTGCGGCAGACCCTAAAAGACGTTGACGATCTAGCAGCTGCCAGCCAGTATCATATCGAGTGGACGTCCCATCCCCGGCAAAAACGTAAATGGTGCTCCCCATGTAGGTATTTGCCTGAGCGTTAGCTAACGTGCTATAGGGATTTTCAAATGTTCCATCGCCAGATAATGTTGCCTGGTTATTCACAAATGTAATGAAGATCGGATCGCCTGTTGCAGGGTTGATGGCTATAGGATCTATGGTGTAGGACTTTGTTTGCTTTTTGGCGACGATAATCTCTTGGCGTTGGACGGGTTGGACACCGCGCCATGCCATGATATTATCCGCAAAGCAGTCGCTTGTGCCTGTATTGCGCGTTTTTCTCGGATAACATTTTTTTCCTCCAAAAGGAAGGCTCAGCATCAACGATCCCTGAAAGCGATTATGAAAGACCTTATCATAAGAATCGATCAATTCCACAAAGAGGTATTTGGCAACTTCTACTTTTATGCGCAGTTTACCGCCCCAGCTCGATTTCCCTTCTCCGCCGAAATAATAGGGCCCGGCTGCTATAAGGCAATCGTAATCACGCATAATTTTAAACGGATGTACTCCGGCCTCTAAATCGAATCCCTTTTTCGCAGAAACCACTTTATCTGTGTAGTTTTCATTGATCCATAAATTATGCCCTTCGAACTTTTTAAAAGTGATCCCATTTAAATGATGATCGGACACGATGCTCTTTTTCCCCACAGGAAGATAGCCGTTGATGCGCAATTCCCATCGCTTATAAAAGCCTTCAAGACCTACACCCCATTGGTTGAAATGCGCATGTTTGAGACTGCGGTAATCATAGTAAGTATTTACGCCCACCATAGATTTGCTCGGATCGAATACATATCGCGTCCCAATCCCTGCATTTGCAGCCAATCTTCCATTATCAAATACATGTCCTCTCAGATCGAGAAAGGGAATGTATCGACCTTTAGAAAAAGTAAAAAGTCCCTCTAAAGTGGTATAGCCCTTCTTATAACCTATTCCTCGAGATTCCACATGCCGCACATTGATTTGATAAGGCTCGATATCCGGCATGCACATTGTCCCATCAGGACACATTCTATCTGTTGATGAGGCTTCTTGATAAAGTGGTTGATCTTGGCCATCTGCCAAAGTATCTTGGGGTGCCTTGTGCATTTGGATATCTGCCAAATCGAATGCTTTTAAAGAGACAGGGTCTTGTTCCGCAGTATTTACTTCTTGTGTTTCCCCAACAATAGAGTGAACAGAATCAGAGAAATCCAGTGAAGATTCGCGATTTTCATATACGCAGGCCTCTTCCTCAACTTCTTCAAACAGGTTGAGGGTTTCATCAGCTCTAAGTAGCAAAGGAGTGAGTGCGCATAAAGAAAAGAACAAATGGCGTTTCATAAACCTCAAAACATAAAAAATGGATCTTTTGCAATCCTGCTAACGAAAAAAAAAGCTCTGAAATCTTCTTCAACTTTATTCTATAACAAATGCTCAGACATTTTTCCTAGAGTTTAAAAAAAAGCATAGAACCGCTTCAGCCGGCTTTCCCTTCTTCCCAAACATTTAAAACTGTAATTATATTTACTTAATAATCATTAATTGTTAATTAATAGATTTAACCACAAACTAACAAAATGGTGATAATTATGGCCAAAGCATCTGATAAAAATTATGGTCGTCAGGCATTTGTACTTCTTAAAACAGCTTTTATTCTGGCTCCCATTATTGCTGGCCTGGACAAATTTTTTAACCTTCTCACCAATTGGGCCATGTATCTTTCCCCCTTTGTCCTAAAAATTATCCAGTTTCGCGCGCATGGATTTATGATGCTGGTCGGTATCATCGAGATCATTGCCGGCATCGGGGTCATCTTCAAACCCAAATTATTCTCGCAAATCATTGCCCTATGGCTAGCCCTTATTATTCTCAACCTGCTCATCAAAGGCATGTTCTTGGACATAGCTCTCCGGGATTTTGGATTATTTTTAAGCGCACTTGCTTTGACCAAGCTCAGCCATAAATATGCTTAGAGGGCTGAAACAGGTGTTTATCCGTAAATAAGGATAACTATTTAGAGCAACACTAATCATTATCCGGTAATCCGCAGAATTGGCAGAAACAGGGTGCCACAGGGACAATAGGGCCGGAAAAGTTCGTTGTTCCAATATTATTGAAAAAAGGTTCCAGGAAGCAGGTAGAATTTACAGCGGCCTGAATCATATATCCATTAAGGTGCGCCACGTTATCATGAAGACTGATGCACATACTGGCTCCGTCAGCGACTTCAAAGCCTGCTCCTCTATTGTTTGTGAATATATTATCAAATACATTGTAAAAACCGCTGCTTCCAACGGCAAGCTGTTGTACATGCAAACCGAAATCGGAGACATTATTAAACATCAAGTTTGAATTGATGGTCGCGCGCGTTACGACACGTGCCGTTCCATCTTCAAAAAAATATACACCGGGAAATGTTGCTGTATCTGAGAAAATGTTGCCTGTAATCGTTAAATTTTGTTCTCCGAGAGCATTATTATCAGTCGATACTGCCATCGCTCCTCTGCCACACAGATTGATTTGATTGTTAGTAACAACTGCATTAAAAGTATTTGCAGGTGCGTATGTACCATCTTTGACAATATTGAGACCTGTTGCAAGGTTGTCACCGCCATTTTGAATAATATTACTATCGATCAAAAGATCTCCGGATGCTCTAATAGCTGCAATAGATGCAAAATCTCCCACTAGGGTGTTTCCATTGATAAAATTATTTGCAATCGTCATATTTTTCCCTTCTAGAAATAATACACTGTTAGGATTAGTTGTTGCTGTCGTTGCTATTGCTTCTATGCCTGAAATTTCGAAGTTGGCAGCTCCCACTCCAGTAGGAGTTTGAATGACGTTTGCTCCACCAGTATTGGTAATTTGGGGGAATATGTTTGTTTGAATAGGAACCGTGACCATACCTTTGGTCGTTGAAAAAGCATGGGCTGCGGCAGATCCTAAAAAGCGTTGATCGTTTTGTATGGTCCATCCGGTATTATAATTTGTCGTCGTTCCGTCTCCGGCAAAGACGTAAATGTTATCCCCTGCTGTGGTATTTGCCTGAGCCGTTGCTAAAGCATTATAAGGATTTTCAAATGTTCCATCGCCACTGAGCGTTGGCTGGTTGTTCACAAAGACAATCTTAATCGGTTGTTTGGTCGCTGGATTGATGGCAATAGGATCTATTGTATAGGTTTTTGTTTCTTTCTTGGCGACGATGATTTCTTGACGCTCGACAGGTTGGACGCCTCTCCATACCATAATATTGTCTGCAAAACAGTCACTTTCTTCTGTATTGCGCGTTTTTCTAGGATAACATTTTTTTCCTCCAAAGGGAAGGCTCAGCATGACTGTTCCTTGAAAGCGATTATGGAAAACATGGTCATAAGAATCGCTCAATTCTACAAAGAAATATTTGGCAATTTCTGCTTTTAGGCGCGCTTTAACACCCCAGCTCGATTTACCCTCTCCTCCAAAATAATAAGGACCTGCTGCGACAATAAGATCAAAATCACGCGTAATGTTAAAGGGATGTACAGCGCCTTCTAAATTAAATCCCTTCTTTGCAGATATAACTTTATCTGTGTAATTTTCATTGATCCACAAGTTATTTCCTTGAAATTTCTTAAATGAGATCCAGTTTAACTTGTGGTCCGCTACGATGCTCTTTTTCCCGACTGGAAGATAGCCGTTGATGCGTAATTCCCATCTCTTATAAAACCCTTCAAGTCCTAAGCCCCATTGATTGAAATGCGCATTTTTGAGATTGCGATAATCATAGTAAGTATTTATGCCCACCATGGATTTGCTCGAATCCCATATATATCGCGTCCCGATCCCCGCATTTGCCGCCAATCTTCCATTGTCAAAAACATGCCCTCTCAAATCGAGAAAAGGAATATATTTCCCTTTGGGAAAGGTAAAAAGCCCCTCTAAAGTGGTATATCCCTTGCTATAACCGATGCCCTTGGATTCTGTATGGCGCGCATTGATTTGATAAGGCTCGATATCCGGCATGCACATTGTCTCATCGGGACATGTCCTATTTTTTGATGGAACCTCTTCTAATATCTTTGGCTCTTGGCCATCTGCCAAATCCTCTTGGGATTCTTGCACGGGGGCATCGGGCTCTATTTGCGCTTCTGCTACTGTGTCATTGGATTGCATTTGGACATCTGCCAAATCAAAAATTTCTAAAGAAAAGGATTCTTGTTCGACATTTTCCCTATGCGTTTCTTGTATTTCCACAACTAGAGGGCGAATGGGCTCGTCGCTATCTTCGAATGCTTCGCAACTTTCATAAGCGCAATCCTCTTCATCTGCGTTTTCGAACATGTCGATCATTTCTTCAGATCGGAGCAATAGAGGAGCAACAGCCCATAGGGAAAGTAAAAAACACCTATTCATAATGCGAAACCCAACGTAGAATACCTTTCGCAAGGTATATCTCTTCCACGATTTTAAAAAAATATTTTCATTAATTTACCAACAAATATTTTTTAATCCTTGACGATTGACAGAAACCGATGAGAAGGGGTACGATTTCTTGCTCAGCAACTGAGAGTTTCCTATGAAAGATCTGGCAGAGAATAATTTAGTGCGCTTTAAAAATATCTCCAAAAAAAAAGAAGCCATTTACGCCAATTTCAAAGTAAAGGGAGTTCGAGGCGGAGTAAATTTTACCGCCAGTATCTCAGTCGATATTTCCGCGGCGGAGGTCCACGCAGGAGATGTCTTGGAAAAAATCATCGAAGAATGCGCCCGCATCGGCGTCAAGGAATTTGCTCGCGCAGAATTCCAATTCGAAGGGTTAGCAACAGTCTAAATCTATCTGGGTGTAGCGCAGTTTGGCTAGCGCACTAGCATGGGGTGTTAGAGGTCGGAGGTTCAAATCCTCTCACCCAGATTCTTTTTTATCAGGGAGTTATGACTGAACGGTCATATCTAAGCCTTCATCAAACATCGATCATGTGCCAGGTGTGTGGCAGGTAACGCACAACAAACAATGTTAATGGGTCACGCCTATGAATGATATCTACGCACCATGCCTATGCGGAAGCGGAAAGAAGTTTAAGTTTTGTTGTTATGGAGTTCTAAAAAAAGGGGGCGAGATTCCAGCAACTTTGGAATGCTCCAAATTTCCAGTTCATGAATGCAAAGTTCTTAAAGATTGGGAAGATATAGGAATTTCTCCTGTTTATGTCTCAAGAAAACTTACGAATGCCTCTTATGTTTTTATCAGCTATCTAGTGGATTTTTGGTGCCTAGGACTCAAAGACACTATGCTGAAATTTGGGATTTCTCAAACCGATTTAAAATATATCTACAGCCAAGGCGATGATTTAGAGACTGTTTCCTATCAGGATGCTCGTAGCTTGATTCTTGGAGCTATTGATTTTGCAAAAGCTATTCATATTGCCCCTGATCCAAGCTGGCACGGAATTGCCTCTTCATTTATTGAATCTCATTTAACGTACGAGAGAAAATTTTCCTTCGGCCAGGAAGGAAAGCCATTTTATGTTTCAGGACCTCATGATTATGAACGTTATAATGTAGAAGAAATCATCAACAAAATATCAGAAGCCAAAGGTCATTTTACCGTTCATGTATAAGTTTAAGCGGCATCGGATAATTCTTGGCGCCTAGTTTGGATCGCGAAATACTTCTGAGCGTTGGCAATTTCTGGCTTTCTGGGGTCTCCATTCTGAGCAATGAGATAGCAGGCAAAACGAGAAAGATGATAATCCTCAACGACTTGAGAAGAACCTTTACCTCCAGGGATCGGTTTACCGGCCCCGGTAAAGTGATGCTTGGGATCATTCCCTGACTGTTTGCACGACTCGATGGCCTTTTCTATCGCATTCTCAAAGCGCTGCCATTTAGAATATCCAAGAGAGAGCTGGAGATCTCTTGCGCTCCAATACTCCACTCCATACTGATTGACCTTTTTTAGGTCTTCAAAGGTGAGCTTACTGGGGACGAGATCATTGCCATCATTTTTTTCCATGTGCACTCCGATAACGTGTAAAATTCCAATAAATCATATTGAGAAAAAAGATTTTAAACAACCCTCATAAAATGGAATCGAATCGAGCTATGCAATCTACTGTGCAGTACTGTGCATAAAAAAACTGCACACCTATTAGAAAAAGCGCTCAATTGTGTCTTTCATAGAGCAGCCTCTTGTTTTTCGTGTGGCAGGTATGTGGCAGGTAAATCCACATAAACCGTGTTGCATCAACATAAGACAAAGTTGATTCAAATCAATAAATGAGAGAGAGTTATGCGGAAATTGATGGCACGGAATGAGACAGGATGATATGGTTGAAAACATGAAAAAACTTGCATGGGGTGTTAGAGGTAGGAGGTTCAAATCCTCTCACCCAGATTCTTTTATGAGTTACGAACAAGATCCACGCCTCCATAATAGTTTATTTCTCCCAAGATGGTGGATAGGTGGTGGACAATTCCCAAACGAATCAAGCCTTTCATTGCAGAGGGTAGCACATGTTGATTGCACAGATAACAGATTCTCACATCGTTCCAAAAGGGACCCACTGGAAGAATGAACCAGAAACAGAAATTGCTTCTCGACTGTCTCGAGCAATTGATTTCTTAAATAGTTTAAATCCTAGACCAGATGTTGTCATTTTTACTGGAGATGCAGTGGATGAAGGAGATCTAAAATCGTATCAGCATTTTCGGGAATTAATCGAACCACTCAAAATCCCTTTGTTTGTTATTCCTGGCAATCATGACGACAGGGAAATAATGAGAAAGTCTTTTTCCGATCTCTTCTATATGCCAAAGCTTGGATTTCTTCATTATGCAATCGAGGATTTTCCTATCCGACTCATTGGATTGGATACTCTTTTAGAAGGAGAGGATTATGGTCAATTCTGTGAACAAAGGCTATCTTGGTTGGAAAAAACATTAGAGAGCGCCCATAAGAAGGCAACGCTTATCTTTATGCACCATCCTCCCATCAAAGTAGGAAAAAAAGCTTTTGACACGAAATACACCTGTTACTTGGTTCCAGGCTTTGAAAATTTGATCCGGAAAGACGATTCTGTTCTGGGAATTGTAGCAGGCCATTACCATCATCTTTGTGCTTCTGCTTTTGGTGGCAAACCTTGTTTTGTAGCTCCAAGTCTTGCCCCCACTCACTATTTTGCCCATCCAGATGATGATGATCCGACGGCGCTTGAGCTGGACGATCCAGCCATTACCCTTCACAAATGGCTAGGAGGCAACGCCGTTTCTACCCATGTCGTTCGTATAAAACCCAGTTACCGCCGCATTGGTTTAAAAAGATAATCCGTGCCTTTTTAAGAAAGACAGAACTGTTTCGAAACGCTCCGCACTACAGGATTTTGACAGAACTCGTCAGTACCTGATCTGGGATTTTCCTTCCCTCTTTCTCAACTATAACTTCTTATTTTTTTGATTCAATATCTGTCTTAATGTTGTCGGAATTCGCCTCAACTTTCTCTATAGATTTTTGGTTCATTTCTTTTTCCAGTTGAACAACTCCTTTTTCAGCAACAGGCAGGTCCTCTGGCATAGTGCCGCCCAATTCTTTGATCGTTTGACGAACTTTCCTACCCACTTCAAAGTGGGTTTGATTCGCTTTGTTTTTACCTTGAATGTTGTCTCGCCGTAGCTTTTCTTCCGCTTGAGTAGCTCTAAAGAGATTGGCTGCTAGTTCCGTGCTGCCCATGTGATCTAAAATCTTTTGACTCTTTTTTAGTCCTTTACGCTGATGAATGCCCTTTGCGTCCAACCCACCATAAAGACCGTTATACCCATGATTTTGAAAGACAGCAAAATCGAGAGGAGTTTCAACTCCTGCCTGTTGGGCGGTTTCAACAAGAAGTTTGTTGTGTTCGCAAAGTTCATTTCTTAAGAACAGACGTTTTTCATCTTCTTTTAGCTGCTGGAAAGCCTTATTATCAGCTAGCTCTTGCCTTCGAGTTTGGATTGCAAAATAGGTCTGACCGTTTGCAATAACAGGCTTGGTTGGATCACCGTTTTGTACCACCAAATAGCAAGCGTAGCGAGACAATCTCACGTCTGCAATTTGCCGACGTCCTCCAGACCCTATTTCGACCATTTCGTTGACTTGCACGAAATGGTCTTCAACAGCATGTCCACTGTTCTTACATGCTTCTTTTGCCTTCTCTACCACAGGAAGAAAATTCCGATATTCATAATATTCCAGTGCTTTTGACAACTTTCGAGCACTCCAAAACTCACAACCATCTTCTTCCTCTCGAAGAGATTCAAAAGTTTGATGGTGAGTAATTTCAACCAAATCTTGGCTCATTTCTTAATCTCCTATCGTTTTAGAGTTGTTTTTGTTCATTCATGAGCAAAGCTACAGTGTAAAAGAGTATTTTGACTTAAATCAAGGATATATTCGGACTGCAGATTCAACAAATACCCTACAGAAATGCCCATGTGGACCCAGACATAATTGCGGAATAGCTCCTGATTGAACTGCAAGCAAACGCACATGACGATAAGAGAGACAAAAAAAGCTAAAATCCTTTTTCTTTCTTTAAGCGGCAGCTTCTCATCCTGAATAGCCGCATAAAACATCTGCCAAACAATTACTCCCAAAAACACAAAAGCGCATAACCCGTAAACTCCCAAAGTCGACAATATTTCCATAAAGATATTGCTCGGCGTATATGTCATGAACATTTCCCGAGTATTAAAAGGTTTATAAATAGAAACATGTGCATTGTCGAAATGCGCCTGCCGATAGAGCACTTCCTCAAATCCGCGAAGCCCTACGCCGAAGAATGGCGCAGAACAAAATACTTTCCATCCTTCAATGATTTTTTCCCATCGCTCCATAAACGACCAATGCGACAAAAATCCAATGTAGAAAAATTTATAAAATGTATGCAGGAACACTTCGATCATAATTAGACCGGCACTGCAAAATAAACCAGCAAAGCCGATAAAAAATCTTCCCACCCTACGACGGAAGGTAGGAAAGGCGTATTTGATAGGAGTAAAAAGTGATAAAAATACACACGTTGCGAAAAAAATAAAATAAGAAAAAAACCCACCTGTAGATGTAGAGATAAGCAATAGCAGGTTGCATCCTAATACTGTCCAAAGGGAAAGTTTTTCTTCTCCAAGCAAATAGCGAGTATTCAAATAAACGACAAAAGGTATCGCAAATAGTGCGTAATAAGAAGGTTCATAGGTCCATGACTGTCCCCGTGCAATCCCAGTAATTCCAGCTCTTTGCGTTACAAATGGATCAGTAATCTCAAAAAATGACAATATAAACTGAGATAAAGCATGCAATCCCACAACTATAAAAGACAAAAAATAGAGTTTTAAAATCTTTTCCCTATCGAATATAAAAAACAGATTTAAAGGGACTAGAAAAAAGCAGATATACGTAAAAAGGCCCGCTCCCGCGCTACCGATGCTGCGCACAAAATCGCAACTAAAAAAAGAGGAAATGACAAAAGAGGATAAAATCCACAGAAAGCAAACAAACAACTTTTTCTCTAAAATCCTAAAACGATTAGAGAGTAATAGCACACAGAAAAGAACCGATCCGAAAAATCGAGATAACTTAATTTCAACCCCGCCAATTGAGACTTCTAATAGATCTCCTGATAGGACTAAAAAATAGAAAAATACTACCCCGATTAGCCAGTTACGCTCTTTGGTAGACGTCTTCCAGACGGATAATGTCATCTTCTCCGACGTATTCTCCCACTTGCACTTCGATGAGTTCCAATCGCACCTTTCCTGGATTTTCTAAACGGTGCACACTTCCTTTCGGCACAAAAATACTTTCATTTTCGTGAATAAGCTTTTCATTCTCGCCAATGGTGACCTTTGCCGTTCCCTTGATGACAATCCAATGTTCGCTGCGATGATAGTGCATCTGCAAGCTTAGTTTGTGCAAAGGCTCGACGACAATGCGTTTGATTTTATAACGTTCTCCTTCTTCCAGAATAGTAAATGATCCCCAAGGTCTAAGTGAATTATTATGATCGAATGGCTCCTTTGCATTGCGCCTTTTTAATTCTTCGACCAGTTCCTTTACTTTTTGCGACTCGCCCTTCTTCCCGATCAAGAGCACATCTTCTGTCTCTATGATAATTAAGTCTTCCAAACCAATCGTCGAAATCAACCGTTTGGATCCTAAAATTAGACAATTTTTCGTATCCATGTCGCATACGTTGCCGATTTTTACATTATGGTTAGCATCTTTTTCCATCACGTCGTATACGCTGTCCCAAGATCCAACATCCGACCAGCTGATATCCAAAGGTATCATGACGGCTTTTTTCGATTTTTCCATCACAGCGTAATCGATGGATATATCTGGCATATCAGAAAACTGCGCAATGGTTTCCTTAAAACCGCGATCCATTTTTTCTGCAATCGAGGGACAATGTTCTTTCAGCTCATTAATAAATGTCCCAGCCTGAAAAAGAAATATCCCTGAGTTCCATAAATAATTCCCCGATAAGACATATTGCTGAGCTAAAACAGCGTTGGGTTTTTCCACAAAGCATTCTACATCTCCATTCTCATTCGCTTTGATATATCCATATCCCGTTTCAGGTTTATTCGGCCGAATCCCAAAAACGACACTTTTCCCTTTTTGCGCCATGCGAATCGCTTCCTGGATTGCCTCGACAAAGCGGGTTTCGGGCAAAATGAGATGGTCCGACGAGGCCACAAGAATGCATTCATTTTCGTCGCATCCCTCTTCTAGTAAATAAGAGACAGCCAATGCTATCGCAGGGGCTGTATTTTTTTTTTCGGGTTCAATTAATACGCGCAAACCTACATCTGCCTTGATTTCTTTTAATTGTGTATTCACTAGATGCAAGTACTGCTGATTTGTCACGATGAGAATGTCATCCAATGTCGCCACAGGAGAAAAACGCAAAACCGTCTTCTGCAATAAGGAGTGCTTGTCCCCAAAATGCAAAAATTGCTTAGGGATACTCGTGCGAGAATAGGGCCAAAGCCTAGTACCGCTACCGCCGGCTAAGATGACTACTTTCATGAAAAGCCTCGATTTTTTGATTTACAAACATTTGGATGTTTTTTTGGAATTTATCTTTGCTAAAGCGCAAAGCGTTCTCTCTTATCTTTTCAGGATCCCATTGCATTTTTTCAAAACGCTTTAAGGCCTGCATCATACTCGGCACCGTTTGTTCGTCAAAGAAAATCCCTGTTTTTTCTGAATCAATGGTCTCCATCGCCCCGCCTTTTCCAAATGCGATTACAGGAGTTCCTGCGGCTTGCGCTTCGACAGGTGCAATCCCAAAATCTTCTTCTCCAGCAAACACAAACCCACGCGCTTTTCTTAAATACTCACTCACTATCGAATCGCTTTGATGTCCTAATATTTCTATATTTTTTCCTGCCTTTTTTTTGATATTGTCTAACTCAGGACCTTCTCCAATTACAATGAGTTTTTTGTCTGCCCACTCCGTAAAAGTTTCCACAATGAGATCGATCTTTTTATAGGGTACTATTCTCGATACAGTAAGAAAATAATCCTCTTTTTTCGTCTCAAGAGCAATCGCATCCGTATCCACAGGGGGATAAATTACTTCCGCATCCCTGCCATAAATTCTCTTGATCCTCTGCGCGACATGCTGCGAAATTCCTGTAAAAAAATCGACTCGATCTAAAGAGGCAATGTCCCATTGACGTAATTTGCGCAATACAGGCTGTGCCAATACTCTTTTAATCGGATTTAATCCCTGCATGTAGCATTCTGAGAGATCCCATGCATAACGCATGGGAGTAAAGCAGTAGCACATGTGCAATTGATGCGGATGGGTAATTACTCCTTTGGCCACTGCATGCGAAAGCGATAGGATACAGTCATATTCGCTCAAATTGATGCTCTCAATGGCTCGCGTAAAAAAGGGAAGATAATACCGATAATGCTCTTTGACCAATGGAAATCCCTGTAAAAACGATGTGTGGATGTCCATCGATTCAAAAGGGGTTCCTTTCAAGCGTTCCCTATCCGCAACTAAGGTGTAAATAGGCGCAGGAATGACCTCAGTCAAAGCTGCTAGCGTTCTTTCACCGCCTCCTATGTGAATCAACCAATCGTAGACGAGTGCAATTTTCACATTAACCCCTCAATTATAGCGCAATGTTTCTCTGCACACTTCTTCCAGCAAAACCGTAAACTTCTATCCAATCCTCTTTGTCCAAGCGCAATTCTCATCGCTTCTTTTTGCAACAATTCCTCGATCGCTAAAACTATCTGTTCCGGCGCATGAGGATTGACATAAACCGCTCCATCTGCACAGACTTCAGGCAAAGCACCCGCAAGCGCTACCACTGTGGGGCATCCCGATCGCATCGCCTCTAATGGTGGAAATCCAAATCCTTCATAAAAAGAAGGAAAAACAAAAACGTGCGCATTGCGATAAAAATGCCCCAGCTCCTCATCTGATACATTCCCTATAAATCGGACTTTGCCCTCCAACTCAGGATATGCGATGCACAGCTGTTTTACATCTTCGCTATACCGGCTGCTGCCACTACCCACTACAACAAGTTTGATGTCATTCCATCCGCGTCTGACAAGAAGCCAAAATGCCTCGATCAACCCCTTTACATTCTTGTGCTGTTTCAATGATCCCACGTAGAGCAAAAAAGGACCCTCGATGCCATATTTTGCCTTCACCGTATTTTCTTTCGCTCCTGGATAAAATATAGCCTCATCTACTCCATATGGAATCACGGTTATGGGACATCCTATCCTCGAATAAGTCTGGATCTCTTTCTTAGAAAATTCTGAACAGGTGATCACATGATCGGAAAGGCGCAGCGCTTTTTTCATCATCCACCGCGCATAAAATCTTTCAACGATTTTCAAATTGTCAGCAAAAGCCAAATGAAAAGCATCGTGGATACTCGCAAGCCGTCTTTTTGCCCGAATGGGTGCAGCGGGCACATTGTAATGCGGAGACCAAAACACGTCGACGCATGGGATTTTGACAGGCAGCACCAATTGCTCAGAAATAGAATAAATCTTAGACGAAAGAACAATCGGCTCAATATAATCCGCAATTTTCTGATCCCGATGGATCAGCGCATACCATTTCCAAGGAGTTGATTTTAACTGAAAAAACAAATTCTTCAAATAAGTTCCAATACCCGGAGCACTGATTAACCGCGCATCGATGCACACGGATTTCTTATTCACTTTGCAGCCAAGAATGTTAAAGAGTCTTTTTCACAAGCGATTTGTTCCAAGTCATACGCTACCATCATCTTCACCAACTCTTCAAGCGATGTGCGATGTTCCCATCCTAATTTTTCCCTGGCCTTAAGAGGGTCTCCAACTAGCAAATCCACTTCCGTCGGCCTAAAAAATTCGGGAGAAATTTCCACACGTACCACTCCATTTTGATCGATGCCCTTCTCATCCAACCCCTTGCCTTCCCACTCGAGATCGATACCCACTTCGCGGAAAGCGAGCTCTACAAACTTGCGCACGCTCGTCGTCTGCCCTGTCGCCAATACAAAATCTTCTGCTGCATCCTGCTGCAGCATCATCCACATCCCTTCCACAAAATCGCGAGCATATCCCCAATCTCTCTGCGCCTCGAGATTTCCGAGCAATACCCTGTCCTGCAATCCGCAGCTGATTTTCGCTGCCGCTAATGTGATTTTGCGTGAGACAAACGTCTCACCTCTTCTAGGACTCTCATGATTAAACAAAATGCCATTGCACGCAAAAGCACCAAACGCCTCGCGGTAATTAACCACCGTCCAATATGCGAACAACTTCGCTACACCATACGGCGATCGCGGATAAAACGGCGTCTTTTCGGTCTGGGGCACCTCTTGCACTTTTCCAAATAACTCCGATGTAGACGCTTGATAAAATCGCGCCTTAGGACAATATTTTTTTGCAGCTTCCAATAAACGCAGAACTCCCAGTCCATCTACATCGCATGTGTATTCAGGAGTTTCAAAGGAAACTCGGACATGGCTCATCGCCGCTAGATTGTAAATTTCATCCGGCTGCACTTTATAGACCATACGCTCCAAATTGATCCCATCGCTCATATCTCCTTCGTGCAAATACAGCTGCTCGAGAAAATTTTCCTTATTGCAAAGATGCTTGATACGACTAATATTGGAAGACGAAGACCTTCTCACTAGTCCATGCACTTCATATCCCTTTTCAAGCAGCAGTTCTGCAAGATATGAACCGTCCTGTCCTGTGATTCCTGTCACCAATGCCTTTTTCATTTTTTCCTCACCGTTAATTTAAAAAGCATTGTGCAATTTTTAAATTTTAAAAACAGCAGAAAATACGAGATAGTCCAGAGGATGCTTTACGAGAATGTAGAAAAATAGGCATTATCTATATCGATTTCAAGAAACGAATCAGATGCAAAAATTCCTCATTTCAGCAGCTCTTCTAATGTCTGCTCTCTGTCATGCGAAAATTGCCCACCATTTTCGAGACTGGGAACACAAGATCTCAGGATCTTCTATCAAAAATATCGATTACGTTTACGTAATCAATTTAGATATGCGTCCCGAAAGACTAAAGTATACCTTGGAGCAATTAAAGCCCTACGGCATTGTCCCCGAACGCTTCTCTGCGATTTATGGATGGAACATTCCTTTTTCAGTACTCAATGATATTGGCGTGCATTTTGCTCCCGGAATGTGGAGCGCAAGGAGATATAATCAAACTCCAAGTCAATGGAATGGCGAGACGCATCTCGTTTCTTCTTCTCAAATAGCTTTTGGATCCACCATTTTTGGGAAAG
>JADMIO012610888.1_pt1 | contig 15740 bp, 13 predicted proteins | sample 8958161 | NCBI WGS metagenome assembly JADMIO01 (sample SAMN16585339, study PRJNA669376) | soil metagenome | isolation source: Crop rotation soil | place: USA: Cullars Rotation, Alabama | collected 2011
AACGACCCCTGCCGTAGCTGCGACGCCTGCGTCGCTCTTCGTGCCGTTCGAGCGAGGTGGCGACGCAGGCGTCGCAGCTACAGTGGGTTAGACGATCATGCAGATCAAGGAGCTCACGCCACCGTGATTCCCTTGTCCAGATAAACGTCCTGGATCAGGTTCAGCAGCTTCACGCCTTCTTCCATCGGCCGCTGAAACGCCTTGCGACCGGAGATCAAACCCATGCCGCCGGCGCGCTTGTTGATCACGGCGGTCTTCACGGCTTCGGCGAAGTCGTTTTCGCCGGAGGCGCCGCCGCTGTTGATCAGCGGGCTGCGGCCGTTGTAGCAGTTCAGGACCTGATACCGCGCCAGTTCGATCGGGTGATCGCCCGGAGTGAGCTCGCTGTAGACGCGCTTGTCGGTCTTGCCGAACTTCAGCGCGGTGAATCCGCCGTTATTCTCCGGCAACTTCTGCTTGATGATGTCGGCTTGAATTGTCACGCCGAGGTGGTTGGCCTGACCGGTGAGATCGGCGGCGACGTGGTAATCCTTGTCCGGCGTCTTGAAGGCGGGGTTGCGCAGGTAGCACCAGAGGACGGTGACGAGTCCCAGCTCGTGCGCCTGCGCGAATGCCCTACTCACTTCCTGGATCTGTCGCGAGCTCTCGTCGGACCCGAAGTAGATCGTCGCACCGACCGCCGCGGCACCGAGGTCATATGCCTGCTTGACGCTGGCGAACATGATCTGGTCGAACTTGTTCGGGTAGGTGAGGAACTCGTTGTGGTTGAGCTTCGCGAGGAACGGGATCTTGTGGGCGTACTTGCGGGAGACGCTGCCGAGCACGCCGAGCGTCGAGGCAACCGCGTTGCAGCCGCCTTCGATCGCCAGCTTCACGATGTTTTCGCCGTCGAAGTAGATCGGGTTCTTGGCGAAGCTCGCGCCGGCCGAGTGCTCGATGCCCTGGTCGACCGGGAGGATCGAGACGTAGCCCGTCCCCGCGAGCCGGCCGTTGTTCAGCAGCCAATTGAAGTTCCGCAGAACTTGTGGGGTGCGGTCCGAGCCCGCGACTACACGGTCGATGAAGTCCGGACCGGGCAGGTGCAGCGCATCGGCACTGACGCCTTTGGCCTTATAGCTCAGCAGGCTCTCGGCGTCTTTGCCGAGCAGATCGGTAATCGCTTTATTGGCAGGCATTTGTGAATCATCCTTTCCGTTTTGAGCCGCGCGGGGACGGTGCGCGGAGTCTGCATCGATCCGACCGCATTCTAGGGGTGGCATCGATCCCCTCAAGGTGTGCGATCTCCCGAATTGCCTATCGGGGAAGGAACTGATCAAGCTGCGCCGTGAATTGGCTGCGCGAGAGCACGCGATCGATGCCGGCATCGTGCGCTTGCTTTGCGGTGGCCACATCGACGTGCGAGACGAAGCCGATGACCTCGCCGCGATGCACCGCTTTCCACTGCACGGCCGCATCGATGGCGCCGGGTTCACTCAGGTCAACGAAGACCCGCTGGCCGGCGGCGGCGGGGAATGCCGCCGGGTCGCGAATGATCCGGGCCTCAATCCCCGCGGCGCGGGCGGCGGCGGTGATTTTCGACGCGAACACCAGGTCACGTACTAATGCGATCACCCGCGGGGAAGGCTCCACCATCAACGCGATTCTGCCGCCGCGGCGGGGCGGCGTCCAATAATGTTTCAATCCCCGCGGCGCACTTAGCCGAAACAACCTAACGGGACCCTCGCCGCCGCTGCGCCCGCGCCCTTTGTCCGGGCGCCGCGCGCGGATCGCGGCGGTGCGCGGACCGCATTGTCAAGGACGACAACGCATGGACCTGGCCACGGTCATCGGTTTTCTGCTCGCGTGGGGCGCCGTGCTCTACTCGATGTTCCACTGCACCCATGGGGAGATGGGTGCGTACTTCAAACCGGGAGAGATATTCCTCGTGTTCGGCGGATCCACCGGCGCGGCACTCCTCTCGATGCCACTGCACAACATCACCGGGGCGGCGGCCTACATCAAGAAGTTCGTCTTCAACAAGGACGCGCACATCGAGCACGTCATCAAGGAGATGGTTCAGTACGCCGAGACCGCACGGCGCGACGGCGTGCTGGCGCTGGAATCGGTCGCCCGTGAAGCCCCAGACGCGTTCCTCCGCCGCGGCCTACAGCTCACGATCGACGGCACCGACCCGGAGATCATCGAGCGCATCCTGCGGATCGAGATCGACGCGATGACCGAACGCCACAAGCACGGCAAGCACCTGTTCCACACGCTGGCCAAGTTCGGCCCGGGCTTCGGCCTGATGGCGACGCTGATCGCCCAGGTCGCGATGTTCAAGAGCCTCGGCGGCGACGCCAGCACGATCGGCGCGGCGCTAGCCGTCGCGCTAACCGGCACCTTGTACGGCTGCATGCTCCAGAACCTGGTCGCGGGCCCGATCGCGGAAAAGCTGGCGCTGCGGAGCCAGGAAGAAGCCTTCGCGAAGGAGATCATCCTGCAGGGCGTGCTCAGTATCCAGGCCGGCAATAACCCGCGCGTGGTGGAGATGCAATTGTTGAGCTTCCTCAGCGCGAAACAGCAAGCCGCGATCCCGAAGGCAGCTTAAGCAGGTCATTGGTCACTAGTCACTCGTCACTTGTCAAAGACCGCGAGCCTGACCAGTGACCAGTGACTATTGATTAGTGACCCGTGACCAATGACGCATCATGGCCAAATCCGCCTCCTGCAAATGCAAGCCCGCCGAATGTGAAGAATGCCCCGAGTGGATCTTTACCTTCGCCGACCTCGTCATGCTGATGATGGGGTTCTTCGTGATCCTTTGGGTGCTCAAGCCCAGCGGCAACCCCAGTGCCGGCTCACCGGGAGATATGGCACAGAGCGAAGAGTATCGGAAGGTCGCCGGCGAGATCCGGGCGGCGTTCGGGCACATTCCGGACCCGACCAGCAATGATCCAATCGACATCCAGATGCTCGTCGAGCAGATGCGGAAGATGAACGGCCCCGGCGAGAAGGGTAAGACCAAGGTCGAAAGCCGCGGCGCCGAAGGCACCGACCCGGAAGTCACCAACATCCGCCCGGCCAACCATGCGACGGTCGGGACGCGGATCATCTTCGAACGCGGCACTTCGAGCTTCGGGCCGGAGACGAACGCGGCGCTCGACGAGATCGTCCTGCAGATCCGCGGGCACCGGAACATCGTGCTTGTGAAAGGCCACACCTCGCGCGACGATCTGCCGGATACTGCCACGGTCGAGCAGAAGATGGACCTGTCGCTGCGCCGCGCCCAGGCGGTCGCCGATTACCTGACCCGCCGCGGCGTCGAGCCAGAGATCCTCCGGGTGCAAGGCTGTTCTACGTTCGAGCCGGTCGTGCAGCGCGCCTACACCGCCGACGCTCAAGCGAACAACCGGCGGGTCGAGGTCGAGGCGACCGCAACGCTGGTGGAAGAGCTGCAAGACAACAAGCCGAGGCCCGCCACGTCTCAACCCGCCGCGCCCGAACATTAGCCGGCTGACAAGGTGCCGCGCCCGGTAGGTCAGATTTCGGATTCCCCTCGGCACGCTGACAGCTCCGCGACACATTGTCGCGAGGCCGGATAAGTCCCCCATCTTTTCTCTCCCCACTTTCGGCGTCCGCAAAAAAATTCCGCCTCCGAAGTCCGGAATTCTCACGACTTCCGCGTTATCTCTCGCCGCAACACGGGTTAGCGTCGGCTAAGGGGTACGACCTTTGCTTTATGATCAGGGAGTTCGTACCCCAGCCTCGGGGAGAAGGAGCGCCCGCGTGAAGCGAGATGCCGGCAATCACCGCAAGACACCGAAGCCCGCAGTGCATTTGTCGACGCCAAACGAGCCGTCCAATGGTGGCGTTTCGTTCGGATCGACGCCAACGGGCACGGGCAAGACGAGCCAACCGGCATCATCATCGGCGGCGCAGCAATGGAAGTGCTACGCGGACAGCCGGCTTAAGCAGTTCACGCTTCGCTAGTTACAGCGGCCGGGCTCACATGCGCGCGCCGCGCCCGCAGCGCGGGCGCGGCCCCGGATTTTCCTGAGTGGCAAGGAGCCGAGGGCAGGCGGTAACAAGTGCAATTCCACCGGGTGCCGACTTCGGGCTGCGACCCAAGACGCGGCCGGCTGGCGCCGGAGTGCCCGCAACAGCAGTTGATCCCCGCGGGCACGCCTGATTCGTCCGTGTTCGCGTAACCGCCGGAAGCAACAACCGAAGCAACGGCCAGTGCTCTTTCGGACCCGCCGGGTTTTCGAAACGGGAGGAGTGTACGCGCATGATTTCGTCACCGGGCATGACATCTTCAGTTTCGTCGTCGTCGTCGTCGCCGAAGCGGATCGACCTGAACTCTCAATCAGTCCGATCGCAACAGCAAAGTTCACTCGACAGTCTTCCATTCACGAAGTTCGTATGGGGCGCGGGCCTCGAATGCTCGTTCCTCCCGCACCTGAACGTCGATCAGTTCGACTGGACGCAGCACAACCGCTTCTGGCGCGACGACCTGAAACTGGCGAGGGAGCAGCTCGGCCTTACACACCTACGTTACGCGCTGCCCTGGCACAAGCTCGAACCGACGCCCGGCACCTTCGACTGGAGCTACGCCGACGAACGCATCGCGTACCTCAATGAGCTCGGCATCGAAGTGCTGCTGGACGTGATGCACTTCGGCACGCCGCTGTGGCTCAAGCAGGCCGTCGGCGATCCGGAGTTCCCCGAAGCGCTTGAGCGATTCACGCACGCGATCGTCGAACGGTACCGCAACAGTGTGAAGACGTGGTGCCCGTTTAACGAGCCCCTGGTCAGCGCGCTGTTCAGCGGCGACTTCGGGTTCTGGCCGCCGCACGCGCGGAAGTGGCGCGGGTACATGCCGGTGCTCAGCCGGATCGTGCAGGCCGTGAACCGCGGCATCCGCGCGATCCGCCGGCAGCAGCCCGAGGCGACCGTCCTGCTCTGCGACGCCGCCGAGCAATACAAGACCCGCAGCCCGGAACTCAAAGCCGAAGTCGCCCGGCGAAACCTCCGCCGCTTCCTCGTGATGGACTTGCTGCTCGGCCGGGTCGACAAGCATCACCCGCTGTTTGATTGGTTAACCGCCTATGGGATGAGCGAGCTGGACTTGGAGTGGTTCCGCACGAACCCGCAGACGCCCGACGTACTCGGACTCGACTATTACCCGCACAGCGACTGGCAGCTTGAAAAGGCCGGCAGCGGCGTGCGGCAGACCCGCGCCGACAACCCGGTCGGTCTCTACGGCGTCGCGTCCGCGTACTGGCAGCGGTATGGCATCCCATTGATGCTGACCGAGACCAGCATCGAGGGAAAACCGATCAACCGCGAGATCTGGCTCGAACAGAACGTCGAGCACATCAAGCGCCTCCGCGAAGAAGGCATTCCGGTGCTCGGCCTGATCTGGTGGCCGATGATTGACCAGATCGACTGGGACGGCGCTCTGACGCACCGCATCGGCAAGATTCACGAGGTTGGATTGTTCAACCTCAAGCGGCAGCAGGACGGCACGCTGCAGCGCAACGCGACGCCGCTCGTAAAGCTCTTCCGGCAGTACGTCGATCGCGGCAAGGAATCGGTCGGCACGCTCGAGAAGATCAGCTACCCCAGCCGGGAAGCCGAGGAGGAACAGCTCCCGCCGATCGGCGAGTGGTTGCAACCGCAGGCCGAGCCGATGCAGAGAAGTCCCAAGGGGAACACGCATATTGGGAAGGGAAACGGGAATGGCAATGGTAATGGCAATGGCAATGGTAATGGCAATGGCAATGGGAGGGGCCACAGCGACGCTGCCGTACTCGATCGCGCGCCGGCTTCTTCGATCGATGTAGAGGAGGATCGCTACACCGACCGCTACGGCATCGTCGTCTTCAGCCACCTGCGCTGGGGCTTCGTCTGGCAGCGGCCGCAGCAGTTCCTGAGCCGGTTCGCGAAGAAGCACCCGATCCTGTTCATCGAAGAGCCCTTCTTCGACCGCCCGCAAGGCGCCGAGCCCGAGCTGCAGTTCCACCGCGTCATGCCGAACGTCACCGTCGCCTGCCCGCATGTCGGGCCGGAGTGGAACCGCAGCACTAAGCTGCCCGCCCAGCTTCGCGCCTGGGCCGAGGAAGCGATCGCGGCGATGAACGAGAGCAATGAGGGTGCGTTCGACAACCCGTTGCTCTGGTACTACAGCCCAATGGATAGCACTTGGAGCCTGGGCTACTTCAAGAACCGCGGCGTCGTCTACGACTGCATGGACGAGCTGGCCAACTTCACCGGCGCGCCCAAGCAACTCATCGACGCCGAGAAGCGCTTGATGCAGCACGCCGACATCGTGTTCACCGGCGGCTACGAGATGGGCGAGAAGCGGAAGAAGCTGCACCCCAACGTGCACATCTTCGGCTGCGGCGTCGAGTTCGACCACTTCAACAAGGCCTCACAGAGCGACACCGTGATCCCACCGGACATCGACTTCATGGGCCGCCCGATCCTCGGGTGGTTCGGCGTGGTCGACGAGCGGGTCGATTACGCGATGCTCGGCGAGATCGCCCGCAAACGTCCCGACTGGTCAATCGCGATGGTCGGACCGGTCGTCAAGGTCGATCCCAATCTGCTGCCGCACTCGCCGAACCTGTTCTGGATGGGCGGGCGCGACTACCAGCAGCTTCCGAACTACTGCGCCGCGTTCGACGTGTGCCTGATGCCCTTCGCGATGAACGCGAGCACGCAGTACATCAACCCGACGAAGGGCCTGGAATACATGGCGACCGGCAAGCCGATCGTCAGCACGCCGGTCCGCGACGTCGTGCGACAGTGGAGCGACATCGTGTACATCGCCAACGGCACCGATGAGTTCGTCGCCGCCGTGGACAAGGCTCTGACCCAGCGAGACGCCGACCGAGTCAGCCGCGGTCTGGATCTTGCTCGGCAGAGCGGTTGGGAGAACACCGTCGGCACCATGCAGCGGCTGATCAAGGAGGCGATTGGATCCGACCAGCGCCGCTCGAAACAGAAGATCGAACCGCTGACGGCGGCCGAGCTCGAATATCAGTACCAGCATACGCCGGGTTCGTAGAGGCGTGTGATCGCGCGTCACGCAGGGAAGCCCGCCCATTGTGTGCGGTCGCCCTTGGTGCCCCGAAATCCGTTGCAGTGCAAGGAGCCAACCATGGACGAGAAGAAAATCATCATCATCGGCGCCGGCCCGACCGGCCTGGGCGCGGCGTACCGCCTGAAGGAGCTCGGGTACAAGAACTTCCACATGTACGAGCGGTCCGACCACCTCGGCGGGCTCGCCTCATCCTTCAAAGATTCCGCCGGCTTCACGTGGGACATCGGCGGCCACGTGATGTTCAGCCATTACAAGTACTACGACGAGTGCTTCGACAAGCTGATGGGCAAGGATTTCCAGCTCAACAACCGCGAGTGCTGGGTGCGGATGTTCGACACCTGGGTGCCCTACCCGTTCCAGAACAATATCCGCTACCTGCCGAAGCAGGTCACCTACGAGTGCCTGACCGGCCTGATCGAGGCGCAGACAAAGCGCGACCACAAGGCCGCGACGAACTTTGAAGAGTTCATGGAAGCGGTGTTCGGCGACGGCATCTGCCAGTACTTCATGAAGCCTTACAACTTCAAGGTTTGGGCGCATCCGCCACACATGATGAACAAAGAGTGGATCGGTGAGCGCGTCGCGGTGCTGGACATCAACCGCGCGATCAAGAACGTCGTGCTGGGCACCGACGACTTCGGCTGGGGGCCGAACAACCAGTTCAAGTTTCCGCTGTTCGGCGGCACCGGCGAGTTCTACCGCCGGTTCGATAGGCCGCTGGAAGGCCATTACACGCTCAACAAGAAGTTGGACTTCATCAACCTCGCGAAGAAGGAAGTCCGCTTCAGCGACGGCGAGATCGTCAAGTACGATGTGCTCGTCAGCGCCATGCCGCTGGACAAGCTCTGCAACGATGTCATCAACGGCGAAATGCCCCGCGAGATCAAGAAGGCCGCAAAATCCTTGCGTCACAGCGGCGGGTACATGGTTGGCGTCGGCATCAAGCAGCCGTGTCCGTCGACGAAGAGCTGGATGTACTTCCCCGAGGACAACTGCCCGTTCTACCGCGTCACGTACCTCAGCAACTACAGCCCGTTCATGACGCCCGACAAGGACCGCTACTACTCGCTGCTAACCGAGACGAGCTATAGCGAGTTCAAGCACGTCGACGGCAAGACGATCGTGGACGACACCATCCAAGGACTGGTCAACAGCGGGATGATCAAGGACGAGGACCGCAAAGATATCGTCGATACCTGGGTCTACCACGCCGACTACAGCTACCCGACGCCGAGCGTCGAGCGCGACGCGATCCTCGCGCAGGTCATCCCCTACCTCGAACAGCACGGCATCTACAGCCGCGGCCGCTTCGGGATGTGGAAGTACGAAGTCAGCAACACCGACCACACGCTGATGCAAGGCGTCGAGCTGGTCAACCGCCTTCTGCTCGGCGAAGCTGAGCAGACGATCGGCATCAAGTACGAAAGCACCGCGGACGGTCGCAACGCCGCAAGGCACGAACGCCCGGCGCTCGCCGGCTCAGGAGACCCGCGCCGCACCCCCCCTACCGGCGTGGCGGCTTCAGCCGCCACGAAAACGTCTCCGGAATCGACCCGCGGATCATCGCACCCCGGACAGCGTGATCGCTCCGACCGCAAGAAGGACCGCGCTCCCACGGGTCACGCCACGGAACTCTCCCGCGTGATCCACTCTATGCTGCGTCCGTCGTCGCAACCCGGCGACAAGCGCGAAGCCCACATCTCCGAAGAAGAGCTCGGCGTCACCCAACACGACGATGGAGGTGATCAATGACCCACCCCGACCCACGAACGACTCCGAAGCACCCGGGACAACGCCCCCGCGCCCGCTGGCGCGCCGCCAACGCGGGCAAGACGAACCCCGATCGCCCACGCGTGCGCACGACGAGCTGATGCAGTTGCGATTGCATCACGATCACACTTAACAAAGCCCCGGCCTAAGGCCGGGGCGTTTTGCTGGTTGCGAAGTACAATGCTTCCGCAATGGGGACACGACATCACTCGCGCGGCGCTTCCAATCCTGAACATTCGGCATTGGTCGAATCCCTCGAACCGCGCCGGCTCCTCGCCGCCGGCGATTGGGACCGGACGTTCGGGACCGAAGGGTACTCGGCGGAGGACGATCAACACGGCTTCGCGCCGGTCGATACCGGCACGATTAACGCTATCGCGGCGACGCCAGACGGCGGCTACGTCCTCGCCGGACATCTCACCGAGGGCTCGTCCAGCGGACAGCTCACCGTTCATCGCTTCGACAGCAACGGCAAGCCTGCCCTCGGTTTCACGCCGTTCGTGCTCGACGACGATGCGGATGACTATGCCGCTACCGTCTTCGTGCGCGAAGACGGGCGGATCGTCGTCGGTTTCACGCGGTCGGGGCAGCCGACGACCTTACGCCTGCGCACTGACGGCACGCTTGATCCGACCTTCGGTAACGGGCACGGCGTGCTCCACGGCTTCGAAGCCCTCGTGATGCAGCCGATCGAGGGCCGGCTCTTCGGGATCGACGGCACGCTGGTCCGGCGCTTCACGCCGCGCGGCTTTCCCGACCCGACGTTCGGGGGCGACGGCTCGATCGACCTGATCAGCGAGTCTCCGTTCCGTGACCTGCGCACGCCGACGATCGCGCTTCAGCACAACGGTAAGCTCGTCGTCGTCGCGCCGGGGCACCTCGACAGCGACACCGACATCCAGCAGAAGCAGACGATTGTCATTCGTCTGACCGACACCGGCGCGACCGACCGCTCGTTCGGCACCCGCGGCGTCGTCACGTGGCATGGCCTGCGGCTGGGCGGGAGGGGGATGGTGGCGGTCGGCCCGGATGACCGTATCCTTATCGCCAATCCTGGCAGCGACGATCGGCCGCTACTCGGGCTCGATGCCGACGGAAAGCCGCTCGCCAACTTCACCCCGACACCGCCGCCCTACTACGTCCACGTTGCCGCCATCGGATTCGACCAGCAGGGCCGGATCCTCGCGCTAAACGCGACCGGCTACAACGACTTCGCCAGCTTCTACCGCTACCGCCCCGACGGCACGCCGGACTACCGCTTCGGCGGCAGCGGGGCCTCGGAGGACGTCGATGTTCCCGGCGACGCGTTCTGCGTTGCCAGCGATGGCAACCTGCTCGTCGGCGGCGGCGGCGCCAATCCATTTCTCAGGCGCATCGCCGTCGCACGGATCAGCGCCACCGAAGACGCCGCGCCCGTCGTCACATATCGCGGCCTCTTCCCCCGCTACGGCGTGTTCGGCACGTCCAAGTCCGACCGTATCAGCGTGACTCGCAGCGCTGATGGGATCGTCATCGACATCAACGGCAAGAAGACCACTGTCCCGCTGCCGGACCGGCGACAGTGGGGTTTCACCGTCGATGCCGGCGACGGGGACGACGTCGTCCGCTTCGCGGTCCGTCCGAAGTTGCGCCAACTCAACTTCGTGACCATCAACGGCGGCAACGGCGACGACCACTTGACCCTCATCAACGCTTACGATGTGAGCGTCTTCGGCCGCGCGGGGAATGACGTCATCGACGCCGGTTCGTTCAACATGACGATCGTCTACGACCAGGGCGGAATCCCCGCGACCGGCGGCGTCTACGCCGAGGGTGGCGCGGGCAACGACCGGATCATCGGCTCGGCGTACCGAGACACGCTGATCGGCGGCACCGGCGACGACACGCTGATGCCCGGAGCTGCAAAGGACGACGTCCACCCTGGCTCGGGCCGGGACACACTGCTGCTCCTGGATGACCACGACCGCCTGGTGGGCGTCGAGCCCGAGGACACGATCAAGTACATCAGGTGAACGGGGAGGGACGGTCCGGCGCCGTTGCGATTCACTGCCCCGCGGGTTGCGTCGCGCTCGGCGCCGACGCCGGCGGCGGCTCGACGATCGTGATCTGGGACTGCTTGTCGATCACGATCTGCGGCCGACCCGGGGAGTTCGAGCCGCGCGAGGCGTAGGGCTTGACCGGGCCCTTGATCCGCACGCGGGCGCCGTTCAACGCTTTCGCGAGGTCCCCGCCGAACGCGGTGTCCAGCGTTTCGCGATTCTTCACGAAGACGACGGCGCAGAACCGGCTGGACTCGGTGCCTTTGAACTCGATGTTCATCACCTTGCCGGTCTTACTCCATGCGGCCGAGCTGATCACGCCTTCGACGGTCGCGATCTTGTTAACGACCGCATCAATGGCGGCCTTGTCGGTGGCATCGACGATGCCAGGGACGGTCTCCATGTCTCCCGAGCCGCCGCCTGCGGGTTTACTGGTCGCGCCATCATCCGGGGCAGCGACGGTCCGATGCGCTGCGAGCAACACGATTGACAGCGAAAGCGACGCGAGGAGAAGGGTGAGACGGTATCGCATCAGGATGTCCTCCGATCGACCACGGCCGACGTGCGGGGAATGACGCCCGGCCGGCGAGTCGACTTCGCTTGTATCCGCGCCACGTCGCGTCCGCAACGAATGAGGAGTACCAGGCATCAGCGTGGGGGACCGATGGCGCTGATTTGTTCAACCGCGGCGGCGGTCACACGTTGCCTGGCGGTGTCCAGCGGCTCGGCGAGCTTCAGCCCCGACGCCCGCGCGTGACCGCCGCCGCCGAATTGTTCGGCAAACCGCGCGACGTCTACCTGGCCTTTGCTGCGCAGGCTCACGCGGATCGGGCCGCCCTCCGGGGGGTCGGTGAACAGCAGCGCGACTTCGACCGTGCGGATCTGCAGCGGGATGTTGATCAAATTCTCGGTGTCGGGGACTTTCGCGCCGGTCTGCGCGAAGTCGGATTTGCCGATCGTCATCACCGCGAGTTTGCCATCCGCATGAAGCTGCAGCGACTGCATCGCGCGGGTCTGCAGCGCCACGCGCTCGGCCCGCTCGTTCTGGTAGAGAAGCTGGTAGATCCGGTCAGTGTCAACGCCCTTCTCGATCAACGTCGCGGCCAGCCGGTGCGTGAACGGCCGGGTATTGGAGAATTGGAACCAGCCGGTGTCCGAAGCGATCGCGACATACAACGCGGAGGCGATCGCGTTATCCAGCGGGATCTCCCACTGCTCCAGCAGCTCGGCCGCGATCTCCCCCGCCGCGGCGGCTTCCTTCACGACGAGCTTGTGGGTGGCCCAGTCCTCCTGCGTGAGGTGGTGATCGAGGACGAGCTTGGGCTTGCGATACCGGTCGACGTAAGGTTGCAGCCCCGGGAGCTGCGACCATGTGCCGGTGTCGGCGACGAGCAATGCGTCGTACGAGTCGAGCGAGAAGTCGGAGGGATAGCCGTCCTCCACGTCGCGGTACGCGATCGCGTTATCCTTGAAGACGAAGGAGTACTTGCGCGGCAGGTGGCTGAGGAGCAGCACTTCAGAGTCAATGCCGACCTTCTTTAAGCCCAGTGCGAGCGCCGCGCTGGTTCCTAAAGCGTCGCCATCCGGGCGGACGTGCGTCGTGATCAGGACACGCTTGCAGCGGCACAGGACGTCGATGAACTGCTGATACGGGTCGTCGGGCATCGGGAGAATGATACGAAGTTGGAACTACGAAGGCACGAAGGCACGAAGCCACGAAGGGGGAGCGATGTAGCACGGGTTTGGTAACCCGTGCCCGCGGGGTGACAGCGGAGGCACGGGTTACAAACCCGTGCTACGTGCGCACTACAGCAATCGCGCGCGACGCGTCCCGCTTCCAGCCGGAAGCCACGACCTGCAGGTCGCGCTGGATCTGGTGCTTCAGCGCGTCGATGCCGGTGAAGCGGATCTGGTCGCGGACCCAGTCGAGCAGCTCGATGCGGAGCGGATGCCCATAGAGGTTCCCGTCAAAGCCGATCAAGTGCGCTTCGACCTGCCGGCGCGGTTGGGCGTCGTTGAAGGTTGGCAACGTGCCGATGCTGACTGCCGCCGGGTACGACTTGTCATCGATCGTGCTGCGCCCGACGTACACCCCGTCCGCGGGGATCAGCTGATCGCTCGTTTGCAGGTTCGCAGTTGGTGTGCCGATCGTTCGACCCCGCCGGTGCCCTTCAATTACGGTCCCTTCCAGCAAGTAAGGTCTTCCCAGGCAGATCGCGGCGTCCCGCACGCGACCGTACGAGATCAGCCAGCGGATCAGCGAGGAGTTCACCGCGACGATCTGGAGGTCGAGCAGCGGGACTTCGACCGGGTCGATGACGTGCAGTTGGATCGCGCTTTGCGCCGTCCACACTCGCAAGCGCGGGATCGTGCCGCGGCGGTCTTTGCCAAAGTTGAAGGTATCGCCTTCCACCAGGTGCGCGGGCTTTGCGTGATCGCGTAGGATCGACCAGAACGCTTCCGCGGACAGATCCAGGACGTCGTGGGTCGGGGGAAGGACGACGTAGTCATCGATGCCCGCGTGTTCGAGCAGTTCCTGCTTAAGCGCCGGCGGCGTCAGTCGTGGCGGCGCGCGTTGAGGTTTGAGCACGGTCAGTGGGTGTGGCTCAAACGTGACGACTGCGACGCGCGATGTCGGCGAGATCTCCTTCGCGAGCTTCTTCAGCGTGTCGAGGATATGCCGGTGCCCGCGGTGCAGGCCGTCGAAGTTGCCGATCGACAGGGCGCCGCCGGGCGGGAGTTGCTTAAGACCTTCAATGCCGTGGAGGACGTTCATCGTTACGACGTCTTAAGGACGTTGTTCCATCCACCCGTTGCGCGTCGCGGCCGGTGCAACCGTGCCTTCGCGCTGGGCTTTGCGGGACAGGAAGACCAACACCAGGATCGTGACGACCGCAAGCACGATTGCCGGGCCCCAGCCGCCCCACCAGCCCGCGGGCGGCTGCAGGTCGGGTTTCCGCGGCTTCTTTGGTTTCGTGACTGTTTGGTCTGGCATGGGCTCACCATCGTACGTCGATCCACACCAGTCGGTGGTCTGACGTCGCGACTTTCGGCTCCATCACGACTAGTCGATTCAGCGGATCATTGCTGGGAGGCCAGAAGACTCCGCCTCCGGCGACGTGTAGGTCGCGCGAGGGCAGAACGTAGTCACACCTTAGATTCCCCGGCCCATTGCCGGTGTCATTGAAGTCGGCCGTATCGGTCTTCGGGTCGGTCTTGTGGGAGGAATTGTTCGCGTCCTGGATGCGGGCCGCGTCGGGGCCGCCTTCGCTAGCGGGGGTGAAGGTGGCGTTGATCCGCGGGTGGTTGAGTAGTTGCTGGATCGTGCCCGGGACGCTGCCGCCATCGTTCGGGTCGGCATTCATGTCGCCGAGCAGGACGAAGCTGAAATCAATGTTGGGGCGTCCTCGACCATTCGCGTCGTCGGTAATGTACGAGGCCTTATCGCCGCCACTGAGGTAATCGGCCCAAAGGCGGATCTCGTCATGATTGCGTTTGCCGTTGCGATCCTCCGGCCCGTCGAACGCCGGCGGCGTCGGGTGGCTGGCGAGGATGTGCAGCGTCTTGCCTCCCAGCAGGATCGGCAGGTCGACGTGGTTCTTGCTCGACAAGCGCAGCACCTTCAGCGCTTCGTCGGAGTACCACGGCTTGCCGCTGGCGTCGACGGGCAACATCGCGCCGGGCATGTCCTTCCACTTGAATCGCTCGAACGTTCGGATGTGGTGTACGTCGATCGGGTACTTGCTGTAGATCACGAAGCCGTACTGTCCGGGGAATAAGCCGAATCCCATCGAGTCGCCTCCGTAATCGCGCGTGCCGGCCGACGTGACCACCTTGCCGTTGTGATCGAGGTCGTAGCCGCTCGGGATGCCGGTGTTCGAGCTGGCGACGTACTTGTACTTGTAAATGACCGGCCGCTGGCCGTTCTGACTCACGGCGAGGTAGCGCTTGTGAAACTCGTTCATCGCGCGCCCGGCCGGGTCGTAGTCGAACTCGTTGATCAGCAGGATGTCGGGGTCCACGCGCTGGATGACCTCGGCGACGTTCTTGAACTGCTCGTGATCGGCGTCGACGGCCGTCAGGTCGTGCAGGAGCTGTCCCGGCTTGTCGCGGTTGAGCGACGCATTGAACGTCGCGATCCGCAGGTGCGAAGGCGTACTCTGACAGCCCGCGAGCAGGAACAGGACGACGAGCAGGTCCGTAGCACGGGTTTTCAACCCGTGCACCGGTGCGCTGCACGGGTTGAAAACCCGTGCTACGAGATTCCGACGAAAGCTCATCGCCGCATTGTGAAGGGACAACAGGCATTGATCAAAGCGCAAGGCAAGCAACAAATGCCGTAGTCACCCGAAGCGGTTCGTGCTTATCCTGTCGAGCCTTACCCTGACCGAAAGGACAGAATCATGATCCGCCCCCTGCCACTGCTCACGATCGCAACTATCGCCCTGTTCGCGGTCTCATCCCACGCCCGCGCGGCGATCAAGACCGAGACCGTCGAATACAAGGCCGGCGACAAGACGCTCAAAGGCTTTATCGCGTACGACGACGCGACGACCGACAAGCGCCCGGCCGTCATCGTCGTGCCGGAATGGTGGGGAATGACCGATTACCCAAAGATGCGTGCCCGGAAGCTGGCCGAGCTCGGGTACGTCGGCTTCGCCGCCGACTTCTACGGCGACGGCAAGACGACCGACGACCCCAAGCAGGCCGGTCAATGGGCTGGTGAGGTGAAGGGCAACCCCGACCTGGAGAAGCAGCTCGCACAAGCCGCGATCGACGAAGTCAAGAAGCACCCGCAGGTGGATCCCGACAAGATCGCCGCGATCGGCTACTGCTTCGGCGGG
>JADMIO011827216.1_pt1 | contig 15735 bp, 17 predicted proteins | sample 8958161 | NCBI WGS metagenome assembly JADMIO01 (sample SAMN16585339, study PRJNA669376) | soil metagenome | isolation source: Crop rotation soil | place: USA: Cullars Rotation, Alabama | collected 2011
CCCGCCAGTGACAAAAGAGGAGAAGAAAGCGATGGCGACAAAGATTGCAGAGCAGGACGAGGTGGTGACCTTGCCGGACGGCAGGCAGATTCAGATCCAGGCCAAAGGCAAGCCCGTCGTCGAGGAGCTGGCCGAGCTCGAGCGCGAGAGGCTGGCGAAGGCCGCCGAGCACGAAACGGAAGTGGACCACCTGCGGGAGATTCAGCCCGACCCGGGCACACGCGCCCTCGGCGTCGGGGGCAACGAGCGGATAGTGGACTCCAAGGGTGCCCTGGGCGCGCAGACGGCCACGACCGTGCAGCCAGCGCCCGTGCAGCCGACGCCCGCGCCGCGCACGCAGGAAAAGACCGGCAAGTAGTTCACGGGCCGGGGGCAAGTACGTGCGACTCAAAATAAATTGAGTCGATTACCACTAAGCCGTAGCCCGGCCAGAGTGGTTCGGTGAAACAGCGATGTCAGCTTGGGAAGACGCTTTCAAAGAACTCGTCCGGCTCGCCCAGCCGGACGTTGACCCCGTGCTGACCTACGGCGCAGGAACCGAGCCCGCCGAGGATAAGGAGCTGGACCAAATCCTGCTCGCCAGCGCTCGGGGCATGGTCTGGAAAGCGGACGAGGCCGTCACCTACGGCCAGACGATCTTCCCGACGGCGCGCATGGGCCGAAGGTTCAAAATCATCCAGGCTGGCCAGCTAGGCAGCACGGAGCCCAGTTGGCCCGGTTACGACTACGCGGTCGTGACGGACGGGACGGCGATGCTCGTTGAGGACGGCTCGGACGGCTTGAGTATTTATGACGTGACGCGGGCCGCACACGAGGCCTGGAGGCTGAAGGCGTCGAAGGCGAGTGAGTACCTGAAGTCTGCGGACGACGACGACTCGCAGATCTACCAGCGCTGCGTCGAGCAGGCCGCCCGCTACGCGCCGGTCAGTATCGCATGAGCAGTAGACGCGGGGCTTTGATTGACAGGCAGAGGGCCAGGCGCAGCGCCAGGGCGGGCAGGGATTTCCCGGACGTCTGCTCTTTCGCGAAGCCTGAAGCCCCCGCGGGCGTCGCGTTCGACGCCTTCTTTGAAAGCACTACCGAGCAGCAGGCCGGCGTGGCGAACGCCCCCTGCCAGTACAAGCCCCTGAGCGCTTACGAGAAAAGCGTCGGGGGCAAGGTGGTGGCCGGGGCGACGCACAAAATCAAGCTGCCCGTGAACGAGCACACCATGAGTATCGCGGCAGACCAAACCGTAGTCGTGGCGGCACGCGGCGCAACGCCGGCGCTCACGTTTCAAGTCACAGGCCTGCTGCCGAGCTCGACGAGCAGGACCCTTCACCTGGCGGCGACTTTAAGGAGCTGAAAAAGATGGCTGAAGAGAACGAGAACAAAACCGTATCCGGCACCACCACCGGCCAGAACGCCGGCGACGCCGCCGCGGGCACGAAGACCTCTGTCGCCTCCAAGTTGGTCAGCCTGGGCGACGACTTCATCGTGCAGGCCAAAGACGGCAACGACGAGGTGCGGTTCCGCAACGAGAAGACCGTCAGCTCCGCGCTCTCGCGTCTCAAGGGCGCCAACAGGAATTTCAAGCTGGGCCAGCGGTGCGAGATCTTGGTCCGCATCGTTGAGGAAGCGCCGGAGCCGGCCACGGTCACGGTGGAGATGCGCGCCGAAGACGTCGGCTCGCTCCCCAACGACGCCGTGATCAAGAAGAGTGAGCCGCCACCCGCGCAGCCGTAAATGTTCACCGCCCACACAATGCTCACGGCGAACCGTTTCCGTGAGCTTCTCAGGCAGGCCCAGGAGGCGGCAGAGCGCAGAAATGCCGAGATGGCAGAACAGACGTTGGCCTTGGCTAAGAGCAGGGTACACGTCATCAGCGGCAAGACCAGGGATTCGGGCAAGGTGGTGATCAAGCGGGGCACGGCGATGGTCGAATTCAGCTTCGGGGCGATTTATGAAGAGCTGGGGACGCTGTACAGGCCTCCGCATCCGTTCCTGAGGCCGAGCGCCGAAGAGGTCGCCAAGGCAATGAGGAACCGAAGTTTCAAGTTGTACCGGGGGTAAATATGGACCAGTCGGGATTCACCAAAGGGAACGCGTTGCCGCTGCCGCTCTGCCGGTGGTGGCTAAGGACGCGGCCTGACCGCAACGGCGTTCAGCTCAACCAGGACGGCACCCCGCCGTGCGTCGAGTTCTACGTGCCCATCTGGGCCTGGCCCTTCGAGCTTCTGCATCGCTGATTTTCGGCAAGGCCACACTGACTAAGGACTAGTGATGTGCTCGGAAGTTTCTACGCAGAAGCATTCATCGATTCGACGCTTAAAACGGACGCCGTGCTCACGGGCGCGACGGCCCTCAACAGCGCGACACGGCCGGATAAGCTGATCTTTAGAAACCGAGCGCGGCAGGGGACGAAAGAAGAGCCCACGCCCTTCCCGCTGATTATCTACAACCTCTATACGGCGGACGATTGGAACGGGCAGTTAAATCAGAATCGAATTTTTAGCGAATATCTTTTTCAGTGCCGGGTGGTTGGTGAAGTCAAGGGCGTCGACTTGCAGGACGCCGACAGGGTCCGGGCCTCGGCGAACAGAATGGACGACCTCCTGAAAGAGGTCCGCGTGGCCCAGATGACGATAGGCATCGTTACCTATTTTTTTAACGTGTGGCGCGAAAGTGAACTGGTGCCGAGAGAGGAAGAGGGAGACGACGCCTCGACTTTTTATCGAAACTACGGCGGGCTCTACCGCGTGCAGGTCTTCGACTAAGGAGTAAATCAGAATGGCAACTGAACCTGATGTCCTAACACTCACTCAGATTGGCGTAGAAAGCACGCACGGCACGCCGGTCACCGCGGCGAAGCGCTTCCGCGACCTCACCATGGAGCTTGAGGTCGAAATGAAGACGCGGAGATTCCGCGCGCCCGGGAACAAGACTTTCACCACCGCAGTCAAAGACCGCGAGTGGTCAATCGGCCGCTACAACACCGAAGTCTTGGGCTTCAACTCGCTCGTCTACATCCTGGGCGGACTTTTCGGGCACGGGACGGTTTCGCAAATCGCCACGTCCGGGATCTACACCTGGCCCATCTCTCCGAATAACGAAACCACTGAAGCTTATAGGTCGTTCACAGTTCAACAAGGCCGCACCAGCTCCTTCGCCAACGAGGCCAATTTCGTCGCGCCGTTGTCGCTCAACATCGAATACGGTGAAGAGACGATGACGATGAATGGTGATCTTATCGGGCGGGCGCTCGACCCCACCGCCTCCCTCGACACGGTCACCAATGAGATCGACGAAGTTCCGCTGGCGCTCGGCCAGATAGACTGGTTTATCAACAACTCATACGGGGCGATTGGAACGACGCAGTGGACGAACGTTTTGAGGGCGACGTTAAGCCTCCCGCAGGTGCGCGCCCCGAAGTTCGTTCAGAACTCCAATTACAGGGCGTTCGAGGACCTGGTGGAGATTCCGCGCGAGGGAGCAACGCTCACGCTGGTCGCCGAGTACAATTCGCAAACCAGGACTTTCGTTGACGAGCAGAAAGCCGACACCCTGCCGACCAGGTACATTCAAACGAAAGTCACCGGTCCGACGGTCTCTACTTCCAACTACCTTTACAAAAACAACCTGGCGGTGAAGCTGGAGCGTTGCAGGCCGCTCAGAAACGTCCAGCGCACGTACGCCTGGGAATTCGTCTACTCTTTGATGGATGACGAGGCGATGGGCCGCGACATCGAGTGGACGATCCAGAACAAATTGTCTGCGCTCTAAGAGCGCGTTGATAACGGAAAGCCAGGATCATGCCGATCACGAGAGAGCAGTACACCGGCGTCTATCGCAAGTTTGAATTTCCCGTCACCTTCCTTGAGCACGACCAGGAGAAGCTGGAAAAGCTCAACATCAAATACCGCCCCGTCACCCAGCAATGGTTGGACGAGTGGGCGGCCATCACCAAGCGATTCGATAAAGATTTAAGCGCGCAGTCCGAGCAGGCGGTGGATTCTGCCTATGAAGCCGTGCGCACTCTCGTTGACGGCAGTTCAAACGGTGACGCGCCGCAGAACCCGCAAGAGAAAGCCTTCTTCCTGGCGACGCTCTACGCGCTCATCCAGAGCAAAACGCAACTCACGGATGAGCAGAAGGAAGAGAAAAAGCGTCTGACGGCGAACCAGCTCGCCACCATCCTGATAGACATTGATTTCGTGGAAAAAGACGCGCAGGGCAACGCCGTCCCGGTCAAGCCCACGGCCGATTTCCTTTACACCTTCGACCTTGAGTTCTTGAGTGATGTCGGAGAAGAGATACTAAAAAAAACCTTCCGAATGAAGACGACGTAGCCGCCTTCCAGATGTACCTGATGGGCGAGAAGAGGCTAGGTCGCGCGCCGGATGAGTATCTGATTTTGAAGCTCGCGTGGGAAAAGGGGTGGAAGCCCGATGACATCCGAGCGATGGCGGTTGATGACAGGTTCTGGCTGATGTCGTGGCAGAAAATTCACGAGGAAGCTCACAAAGAAATGGCGAGACGAAAGGCCGAGTCTAGTAATCCGGCTTCGTCCTGACAACCTCAAGAATTTTGTTCTTTATATTTTTATCCTCCAAGGGCTTCATGGCTCGCATTTGATAAGCGGCCTGCTCAGGCGGCATCAGTGTGAGACTCTGGTTGAAACCGAAGCCTGCGACCGTCTGGCTGACGCGCACATAGTGAGTCTGACCGGGCTCGACAGTGAGCAAAAGCTCAGACTGTTTTTGCCGCATGCGGAGGCCGTATTTGCCGGCGGGGAGGCGGAAGGCGATGAAGTTATCTTCAGGCATGCTGAGAAGACCTTTGCCCTCCAGTTTAACCTCGACTTTGCGGCTGTCGAGTTTGTTCACCTCCTCGACGCGGTAGAAATATACGAGGCCGGTGTCTTGCGGAACTAGCAGCAGAAACATGAGCGTGAGAATCATGCTCGATTCCTTTGGCTTATGCGCCTCCGCGGCGCGTTGATTAAGACCCTAATGAAGTGCTTTCGGTGCTTACAACTCACTTCGGACGTTTAAGGAAATACGTTGCCGAGAGTCCGTCTGTCAGCACGGTCACGAGTTCCCACCCTTCCGCTCCTAATTTATTCAGTTCCGCGGGCTTGCCGATTGTGGACGTGGTAGTGGTGTATTCCCACTGCGTGCGGCGTTGCGTCGTCCAGCCGACGAGGGCCAACAGGCAAATAAGTAGCAGGGTTAAGGCCACCTTATTCTTCATGGCTCGCCTCCGGGCGGGGATTATGCAACAGAAGGGGGTTTTATGCCAGTAGAGGCCGGAACCCTCGTCACTTCCTATAAAGCCGATACCCGCGACCTCGAAAGAGGTGCGGAGCGGGCGGAACGTCGTGTAGTTGATAGCGCGGGCCGGATGCGGGATGCTATGGGTCGGTTCGTAGGCGACTCTAACCGCGCTGCCGGCGGATTCCTTTCTACCCTCTCAAACATTTCCAATGTCATCCAAGCCCTTCCCGCGGTGGGCCAAATAGCCCATACCATAGTTTCACCCTTGACCGACGCCGCACGAACCGGGCTTCAATTTAACGCGACACTTGAATCCGCCAAGATCGGCTTTGAAGGCATTGCCGGGGGGGCCCAAGGCGCGCAGAAGCACCTTGACCGGCTGCTGGCCTTCGCAGAGAAAACACCTTTTGAGTTTACCGGCCTACTGAAGTCCTCTCGCTACATGAGCGTGTTCGGATTTCAGATTGATGAGCACATTCCTAAATTAACAGCATGGGGCAATGCGATTGCTGCCACAGGTGACATCTCGGAAGAGGTGTTGATGGGAGTGGTGCGCGCGTTCGGCCAAATGTCCGCTAAGGGAAAAGTCTCCGCCGAAGAAATGGAGCAGCTAGCGGAGCGCGGAATACCCTCGTGGGAGTTGCTCGCTAAAGCCATCGGTAAGACCGTAGGCGAAACCCGTAAGCTGTCTGAAATGGGTAGGCTCAAGGGCGGGCCGGCGGTGGAAGCCATCACGGCGATGATGGAAATAGACCCGCGCTACAAAGACCAGATGGCGCGCCAGTCTCAGACCTTCGCCGGGAGGATAAGCAATTACCAGGACCTATACGCCCGCTCGACGGGCATGGCAACGCAAGGTTTATTCGATGAAATAAACAAGACGATGGAAGCCGGATTAAAGCAGTCCGGCATGGCAGAAACGATGGCCCAGAGCATTAACACAGCCATTACGCCTGTCGCCGGGATGGTGCGGATCGCTGCCGTTGGTTTATTGGGTGGAGGGATTACCGAAGGGTTATCCGAAGGAATTAAAGCCGGGCAAACGATTGTCAGCCAAGCTGTTGAGAATCTTGGCTTAGGTGTCATCACGACGTTTGCCAAAAGACTCGGCATCGAAAGCCCCTCGAAGGTCTTCTATGATTTCGGTCTCTTGTCTGCGGAAGGATTCGCGCTGGGCTTAAAAGCTGGACTCCAGCAGCAAGACCCCACTGAAGAGTTGGGGCGACTGCTGGAAGATCCGCGCGTACGTGCTCTGCTGGATGTTATCAAACGTGCTGAGGGTGGCGGTGTTGCTACGTTGTACGGCGGGCAAGAGTGGCAAGGTGGGATGGATGAGTTCCCGCCGTGGTCGGGCAAGCGTTTCTGGAATAAGAAAAAGGGCAAGTATGAGACGACGCACGCCGCAGGTCTTTATCAATTCCAACCCGGCACTTATGAGGGCATAGGCAGAGAGTTTTCTTTACCTAGAGACTTTAGTGAGCGCACGCAAGACCTGCACGCCGTAGGTTTGCTCAAAAAGTTAGGCGCGCTTGATGCCCTGTTCTCCAAAGGCTTCGGCGCGACTATCCCGCTTTTAGGTGCTCAGTGGGCCTCCATCCCCGGCCCGCTCGGCGGTCCTACTGACGCCAAGTTCAACCCCCGCACATTAGAGAAGATGTACGCCGAGGCTCTAGGCGACCCCTCGCTTTTAACGGGCATGGCACAGCAGGGGGGGTCGCAAAGAGCCCTGGAGATTGAAAACCAGCTATTGAAGTTGACGACCGAGCGGCTGAACGTCGAGCAAGCCTACAACAAGGCAATTGCCGACAGGATGAACGAGCCGGGGCCGCTCGGGCAACGACAGCCCGGAAACTTCGCTGGCAACTTGGGCGCGTTCGACGTGCGCCTGCCGCTGCCGGACAGCTCCGGCATCTGGACGGGCAAAGACCCCGCCATCCTCGCCGGGGCCGTGCGGAGTCAGCAACTCGAAAGGCTGGCGGCAGATCGCGACAAGCGGCTGGAAGAGTTGGACGGGAAAATTGCGGACCTGAAGATACAACTTGAGGCGGCGAAGACCGCCGACATGCAAGAGCAGGTCCAATATTCTTCGGCAGAGACCACGCCCGGACTGCCCGCTGCTGGCATGTTTGACGTTAATGGTCCAGCCCTCACAAGAAGCCCATTCGGTCCTCCCAACCTCGAAAAGATGCTTTTCCAGGGGCGTCTTTCCCTCTTCAACATCGCGGATACGTTGGGTCCAGTACCTAAGCTGGTCGGGGAGATTGACGAGGCTTTTCAGAAAGCCAAACCCGGAGCAGGTGAGTGGTTCAAGTTAGTCGCCGGCGGGGGGATGAATCTTCGGAAAGAATTGAATCAAATTTTAGGAAGTATACCGCCGATAAAAGAGCAATTCAAAGGTCTGATTAAAGACCTGCCTGAGGGCATGGGCGGCATTTTTGGGGACGCAGTCCGCCAGTGGGACGGAGATTTTTCAACCCTGTTTCAGAACATCGGCTTAAATTTCGCAGACCTCCTGAGCCGGATGAGCGCGCAGCTCGCCTCGTCTGCAATTTCAAAATTACTGACCGCCTTGATAGGCGCCGTGCTCGGAGGACTCGGCGGCAGCTTTGATATTCCAAAACTAAGCTCGTCTTCCACGGATACTTCCATCGGCTTCAATCCTGGCCCTCTTCCGAGCTTCGCCATCGGCGGCGACATCACCCCTTTCATCGGCGAACCCATTCAGGTGCACGCCGACGAAAAGATTCTGCCGCTCGCGCCCGGGTACGTCGTGCCGAAAGGCGGGATGAAAGGCGGGAATACCTTCGTCACCATCAACGTCCCAGTCGCGCGCTCATCCGGCTACACGCAACCCCGCAACCGCAGACAACTGGCGGAAGACATCTGGAGGCGTTACAGATAATGGCCGTCGTCTATTTATTTGATGAAATCCTGATTGACCCTGGCATCGTCCTGGGTAGTGACGGAGCGCCCGCCGCTTCAGGGTCGCCGCAGTTCGCTAACACCATCATCCCCAGCCCCGCGACCGGCAAGCGCAAGGTCAACGTCAACCGCGTGGACTCGTTAGAAGTCCTCGATCTGAATATCAACCTCATCACGCGCGCTAACCTTGAATACCTGTTGAGGATGTGGCGCGGTGGCTACGGCAACGCCGTCGGCTTTCGCATGAGGGTGCCGTGGGATTTCACGGCTCTCAATGAAGCCTTTGGCGTGGGTAACGGTGTAACCACTCAATTCAATCTGGTCAAGACCTACACGCGGCCGGGAGTGACGGCACGGCAGGACGTGCGCCGTATCATCAAGCCGGTTACGAACACCAACGTCTCGGGCGGCGTCACGCTTAACGAGCCTGACGGCGTGACGCCTCGCGTGATCCCTTCAGCGGCCGCGGCCGCGCTCGGCATCCCAGGCTTCACTATCAAAATCAACGGCACGCCGACGAGTGCTTACACCATCAACAACACGACCGGGAGGATCACTTTCACGTCCGCCCCGGCAAATGGGGCGATCCTCACTTGGTCGGGCGAGCTTGATATTCCCGCCGCGTTCGTTGACGACGAATTTCCCATCACGGCCTTTGACGTGACGAGCGAGGTTAAGAACCTGAAGTTTATGGAACTGCATTACACGGAACTGGGCATCACTTAAAGCGACGGAGGCAAAACGAATGCTGGATATATTCATCACCTGTCCGACGACAAAGCGGGCCGTTAAGACGGGCATCAACGTAGCTACACGCGAAGATTTTGAAGCGCTGGAATTCAAAGACAACCGGATGAATTGCCCCGAGTGTAAGCAGGAGCACGTCTGGGGCGACGAAGAGGCTTACCTGGAATCAGAAATCGTTTGAGGCGCATTTTATGGCGATCAGCGTAGCCATGCAGGAGCACCTGCAATCAAATATCACCTTCCTCTGCGAAGTCATCAAGATAGTCGCGCGGGACGGAACAATCGTGACACGCGCCGTTCATCAAAGGAACCTTTCCTACAACAGCCTGACCTACGAAGCGAGCATCCTGGAGGCAACACAGTCTACGCGCAAGCTGGGGCTCGACGCCGACGGGTTTGAAGTGAGCGGGCCCCTTGATGACGTATTCACCGAAGCCTCAATTCACGCAAAGAAGTGGGTGGGCGCGCGGGTCACTAAAGAGCGTATCAATTACCTTGACCCGTCAATGGGATACGCGACCAAAGAAGTTGGTTTCATCGGTAAGATTCATCTCCACGGCGGCATGTTCACTTTTGAATGCCTCTCGTTATCTTCTCTGCTTGCGCAGGAGATTGGCGATCTGACGAGCCCGCTTGACAGACGCCGGCGACTGTCAGAACTCAGCATCAACATCTCCAGCTTCACCCATGCCCGGACAGTCTCATCATTCACTAATAGACGTAACTTCGTTGTCGGGGGGACGGCGCAGGTGAATGGCTATTTCAGAAACGGCGTCGCCGTCTGGACCTCCGGTTTGAATTCGGGCCTGGAGATGGAGATCAAGAATAACACCGGGAACACAATCGAGTTGCACCTTCCGATGCCTTACAACATCGCAAACGGCGACGGCGTGACGCTCTACCGCGGCTATGACGGAACAAGGACGGACGCCACAGCACTCGGCACGACGATAGATTTTGATGGAGAGCCGGACGTGCCGGGAATTAACGAACTCATCCAGTACCCGAGCAGCTAATGACAGTGACACGCGCACAAGTTGTAGCCGAGGCCGAAGAGTGGATCGGCACGCCTTACGTTGACCAGCAATCCGTCAAAGGCGTGGCGGCTGATTGCGTGGGCTTCGCGGCAGGTGTTGGAAGAAATACGGGGGCAACTCCCGACGTTGAATTCGAGACCGCCTACCGCAGAAGCTCCGACGGCCAGACCATGCTTGAGCTTTTTAATAAGTACATGGAGCAGATTGAGTGGGCATCGGCCCAGCCCGCCGATTGGTTTGTGGTCCGGTATTCCGCCCAGCACTGGCATTGCATGATGGTTGCCCAAAGAGACGAGGGCCGGGACGTAGAGTTCACGGTTGTCGAAGCAGGTAGAGAAAAAGTCATCAGACACAGAATAGATGCAAGCGTCAAGAGGCGCATTCACAGCGCCTACAGGATACGCGGGATAAAAGATTGAGCGACGAGCGTAAACAGGATGAGGCCATAGACCTCGTGCCGGTTGACAGCGACAGACCTGAGCCGCTGTTCGGCGTGCCATCGCATCTTGATGAGACGCAAGCGCCTCCGACCTGGCGCGAGCGCCTGACCCTGTACCACGAAAACAAACGCAGGGAGTTTGAAGAAGCCCTCGAACTAGGCTACGTCAGAGACCCCTTTTCGTGGTCTGCCTTCTTCATCTCCCTGGCCGTCTCGGCCGCGCTCTCCGCGGCCTCTTACCTGATTTCGAGCGCGCTCAGACCTAAGCCGAAGCCCTTCCGCCGCGGCGAGATGTCAGGAGAGGTTCAGGGCTTGATGCGCAGCGAGCAGGGCATCCTTCGCCCTGAAATCTTCGGCGCCGATCCCGGCGACGGCAAAGGCGGCATTAAAGCTCCATGCTTTATCTTCTGGGCCTCCAAAATCAGAAAGACAGTCCGCGTTGAGACGACGCCGACGCGTAGCGGGAAGGGCTTCGGAGGGTCGCGCACGTCAACGACTGAAGTTGTTGAATATGACCTGGATTACGCGGCGGGAGGCGGGCGCGGGCCTCTCCGCGTAAAACGAGCATGGGGCAACTCCGACAAACTCTTCGACCTCGATAAGCGTGGGGTCTATGAAGGCGAAGATGCGGCCAACACATTCACCGCGCCATACCTCATTACTGATTACGTCGAAGCATCCGATGGAAAGGACGTGACGCTTCAGGGCGGGGCGGGCACGTCAAACGGCGGTGCGGTGCAATATAACGCCGTCGTGTCGAACGGCGCGGCCACTCGCGACATCACGATTTACTATGTCAACACCGCGACGTTCACGGCCGATGTGACTGTTAACGGCGTCACCACGGCGGTCAACTTCCCTAATTCAAACAACGCTTACAGCTCCGTAGTCATTTCCCGCGCTCTCAATAACGGGAACAATGTCATTAAGATAAAGAATACCAGCCCGTCATTTAATCTCAGGATAGATAGAATCTTCTGCTTCCCTGGCCTGACGGGTGATGAGACGACCGGCATTCTTGATGAAACCTCCAGCGCGGATACGGGCTACACGCCCACATCGCTTCCCGATGCCTCAGTAGAAGATAACACTCCGCTTTCGAGACATAACTTCGTCCCCCCGGAAGATGTCTACGAGTCCACCACGGGCACCATCAACTTGGCCGGGTATTCTAATTACGCAACCTACAAGGGCGTGCCGACGCAGCTCCAGGACCCCGTCATTCAGAGCGATATAGACGGTAAATACGGTGCAGGTTCCACCCCGGCTTACCGCAAGTGGGCATACTTCCGTTTCTCCGTCTTCAAGCTCACGCGCTGGGGAAGCGTGATGCCCAACATTACCGCCCTGTGGGAAAACGAAATCTATAAGAACTGCGCGCAGATATACGGGCAGTGGTGTGAACGCGTTGGCCTGCTCACGACTGATTATGACTTTTCAGGTGTCGCGACGGCGAAGTGTCGAGGTTTGCTGGTCTCGGGCCGCAGGTATGCGCCGAAAGAAGTTATGGCCGAGACCGAAGATATTTACGACACCATCTTTTATGAAACGGAAGGGAAAATTTATTCCATCCTTCAGCCGAACGCGCCGCAGATCACTATCCCTGAGAGCGAGATCGGCTGGGGAGATGACGAGGAAGAAGATTTTCCGTCACTCGGCACTTCAATAGAGCCAGAGATTGACACGCCGAAAAGAGTGACCGTCAAGTTCATTGACCCTGACCGGGAATACGAGCCGAACACGCAGGATGAAGTGAGGCTCATCACGACAGGCCGGCGGGAAGATTCAGTTGACGTTGCTATTACGCTCACGGCCACGGAAGCGCGCGCGGTCGCCGCGAAAAAGCTGTACCGGGCGCACACTGAGGCCGTAAGCCACCCTTTCACGCTTCCCTGGACGTACCTCTATCTTCATCCGGGCTACATTATCAACACGACGCGCGGCGGCATCTCTCTTTCAATACAGCTTGTCCAGATCAAAGGCGGCATTTCCATTTTGGAATGCGAAGGCGTGGCAATCGAAAACGCTGTATTGACGCAAAGCGTTTCGACTTCGGGCGGCGGCGTGTTCGAGAAACCGCCAGTGCCGATCCCTACTTCCACAGTCCTGACAATTATGGACTTGCCCACCCTGCGGGACTCTGATTATGCGGTCAATCAGGGCGGGGGGGATTTACACGCTGCGGCGCCGCGAACCTCGACGGCGAAGGCGTGGGGCGGCGCAATCGAGTACACGGAAGTCAACGGCGAGTATGTGCCACTGGTTGAGTTTAAGACGCCGTGCGTCATGGGCACGGTGGTCAACGTGCAGCCTACGACCAGTAACTTCACCACGAAGGAGACGGGCTACACGATAGACGTAGACCTCTTCGGCTCGGATGCGGTTTTGACCAACGTGACTGACGCCCAGGCCAGTGCCGGAACCGCCGGCCTCTGCGTCTTCGGCAACGAGGCCGAAGGCGTGACGACCTGGACCAAGCTCGGCGGCTTCCCGAACAGGTGGAGGGGCACGGGCTTCTTCAGGGGACGCAGGAATACGCAGGGAGCAGTCGCTGCGCACGTGGCGGGCGAGAGGTTCGTGCTGATAAATGCGAGCGTGAAGTTTGTTCCGCGCAGCTACACGGCGGATCGCAACGTGGCACGCAATTATAAAGCAGTCACCTCGGGTCAGAGCTTTGACGACGCGGCGGTCGTGCCTTACACCTGGACAGGTATTTCGATGACGAGCGTGACGACAGCTCCGACATCTCCCTCAATTACATTCGACGGCACGTCGCTGATTCATCAGGTCACGGCGCCGTCCAAATATAAAGAGCTCCAGATTTCGCTCGTTGATGATGAGAACACGTTTACCGACGCCGGGAATTTAGTGTGGAAAGGTAAGAGTACGAAATGGCCGGATAGCCAACTCTTGACTGACCCGCGCTCCGCGACTCGTTATTTCCGTATTCTGGGACCCTGGGACAACCCCTCATCCATAGTTCCGGCCAGTTACAACGTCACAGCCCCGGCCGCGCCCACGGTCGCAAACGACTCACAGAAAGACAGGCAGAATTTCATTCTGACTGTCACCCCCGCTGCCGGTTACAACACGAACTGGATTAAGCAGACTCACGTTCAGTGCTCGACGGCACCTGACTATTCCGTGAATGTCAAGAATTTCACTTACGGCGGATACATGAAGAATCCGAAGGTCTCTAAGACGCTGTACGGGACTGTTAAGAAGTTTTACATCCGGGTGAGGTTCTACGACGCCTGGCTTAACGACCCCGGCGCGTGGTCTGCGTGAGGTGAGATATGCTAGTTGAACATAACGAACCGCTGCAAGGTTCGGATATGAAAGACCCGCTGAATAAACTGGAAAACCCCAGCCTTGAGACGGACGACTCTGACGCTAGGGCATGGCACGCGGACGGCAGCAACGACTTTACGGCCGGCTGGAGTCGTTCTAATGAAAACCCGCGCTCCGGCCTGTGGTCACTTAAAGCCGTGCCCGCTTGTAATAACCTGTACCTCTATAACGGCCCCATGCAGCCGACGCATCCGGGCGAAACTTCATTCTTGCGCTCGTGGGCTGTGGCGTCCGCTTCGGGCGCGGCTTTAGGTGTCTTACACAGCGGCGTGGAATGGCTAGACAGTTCTCAGGCCGTGCTCTCCAGGTCTGAAGTAGTCACCGCCAGTGGCGCGGCCCCGACCGCTTATTCACGCAAATATACTAGCGTCACGGCCCCGGCTAATACTGCCTTCTCTCGCTTCTATCTTCGCCTTACTTCGTTCACTTCCGGCAGTTGGTATGTGGACGATTCCTTTTGGGGAGATGCGATACCGGGCGAGATGATTGACCCGGACTCGGACGTAGTCTTCGACACTATTCAGACCAACACGATAGAAGTCGCGAACGAGGTTTTCACCGACGGGCTGACAGCCACCGGCTCAGTCAGTCTTCTGGATATAGTTAATGCGCCTCAACTCGTGAGCAGCCAGGCGGCCGCAACCGCCGCGGATGACACCGACTACGTGCTGATCCATGACACCTCCGCCGGCGTCACGCATAAGATGACGCGGGCCAACTTCCTGGCGGGGATGCAAGCCGCCCTCGGCTTCACCCCTGAGAACGTCGCTAATAAAGACACCGACACGACGCTCAGCGCCAACTCCGACACGAAGTACGCGTCACAAAAGGCGATCAAAGCCTACGTCGACGGCCTCCTCGCCGCCTCCGACGCCGTTGTTTACAAGGGTGTGATTGACGCGTCAGCCAGCCCCAACTACCCGGCGGCAAGTGCGGGCCACCTCTACTTCATTTCGGTCGCGGGCAAGATCGGCGGGGCGAGCGGCACGTCTGTTGAGGTGGGCGACATGCTCGTCTGCCGGGTGGACGGCTCGGCCGCGGGCACGCAGGCCGCCGTCGGCGCTAATTGGAACGTCATCCAGACCAACCTCGTCGGGGCCGTCACGGGTCCGACCTCGGCGGTCGACAGTCAATTCGCCAGCTTCAACGGAACGACGGGACAAATCATTAAGGATAGCGGCGTCAGCCTGGACACGGGAACCGGCCTTGGCACGTCCAACGTGAAAGTCCCGAGCCAGGGGGCGGTCAAGTCTTACGTGGACACTCAGGTCGCTACCAAGCAGGACGCGGACAGCGACCTGACCGCGCTGGCGGGCGTGAGTAGCAACGGCCTGCTCGCGCGTACGGGATCCGGCACGGCCGCCGCGCGCACCATTACCGGAACGACGAATCGCATCACGGTCACTAACGGCGACGGGGCGAGCGGCAACCCGACGCTCGACGTGGGCAGTGATGTCGTGGTCCTGACCGGCGCGCAGACCCTCACGGGGCAGAAGAAGTTTGACGACGCACAAGGCAAGGTCGGCGGCACCTCAACCTACGGGGGTGTGCCGGCGGCTCTGTACGGCAGCATCACGTCCACGAACAACACTACTACCGGCGAGACGGACCTGATTAACATCACTCTGCCTGCCAACCTCTTCAGCGCCGACAAACAAACCTTATCCTGGGAAATCGCGGGCACGCTGGCCGCAAACGCGAATAATAAGCGGTGGAGGCTCTACGTCGCGGGCGTCCTGGTGTTCGATTCGGGAAACCTGACGCACAATAACGCCGATTGGATAATGCGGGTGACCATGACGCGGGGCAGCTCGACCGCCCTTCGCCTGGACGTGCAGCTCAATTGCAACGGTCAGTCTGTGATTGTTGACTGGACGTTCGAGAATACGGCTTTTAATGCCACGAATACGAATGTCTTCAAGCTGACGGGGACGGCCGTGGCGACTAACGACATGGTGATGCGCAACTACCGCGGCAGGGAAAG
>JADMIO012727109.1_pt1 | contig 15735 bp, 13 predicted proteins | sample 8958161 | NCBI WGS metagenome assembly JADMIO01 (sample SAMN16585339, study PRJNA669376) | soil metagenome | isolation source: Crop rotation soil | place: USA: Cullars Rotation, Alabama | collected 2011
CGCCGGCCTGGACGGCGGCGCTCGGCGAGAAGCTGCCCGGGCCCCGGAAGGTGCGCGTGCCGCCCGCGCCGAGCACGATCACGGCATCGCCGGCGCGCAGGTTGAGCCGCGCATTGTCGGGCAGCGAACGGCCGGCCGGATAGGCCGCGGCCGAGGGGCCGGTGGAACGCACGATCAGGACATTGGCGGCCGCCGGCATGGCGGCAGCGGCGACGACGAGCAGGGCGGCGGCGCGCCCGAAACTGCTATTTCGACCCCAAGACAAAATGACCTCCCGGACCAACCTCGCCGATCCTATAAACGAAATATTGCAGCGCCGCATCTTCCTTGTGGGCCGCGGCGATCTCCTCGAGCTGCGCGAGCGCGGCGGCATCCCCGCCGTCGAACGCGCGCCACAGCTCGTTCAGCCGCGCGCGCAGCGCCGCGTCCATGTCGGGCACCGGCTCCCAGACCTCGACCGGGGTCGAGCGGCCGCTGACCACGATCCGGCCCATCGGGCGGAAGAGATCGAGCGTCGTGTGCCGTTTCGCCTCGTCGCTGACCAGCATCGTCGTCTTCAGCGCCTTGTTCGCCGATTCGAGCCGCGACGCGCAGTTCATCGCGTCGCCGAGCGCGGTATACTGGATCCGCCCCTCGCCGCCGAAATTGCCGACCACCGCCTCGCCGTGGTGGAGGCCGACGCGGGTCACGCCGATCGGCGGGACGTCGTCGCCGGCGGTCGCGCGGAATTCCTCTCCGCATTTGTACATCGCGATCCCCGCCCGGAGCGCGCGGTCGGCATCGTCGGGCCGGGCGATCGGCGCGCCCCAGAAGGTGACGAGGGCGTCGCCGACGAACTTGTCGAGCGTGCCGCCATGTTCGAGCACGATCGCGCTCATCAGGTCGAGATAGCGGTTGAGCAGCCGCGACAAGGTCTCGGGCGTGATCGCGTGGCTCAATTTGGTGAAGCCTTCGAGATCGGTGAACAAGGCGAAGATCTCGGTCTGCTCGCCGTGCAGCGAGATCCGCTCGGGATCGCGCATGATCTCGAGCGCGACGTCGGCCGGGAGATATTTGCCGAGCGCCGACTGGGCGAAGCGGCGTTGCTCGGACCCCACCGCCCGCGCCGCAGCGCCGACGCCGATGAAGGCGAGCAGCCAACCGGCGCCCCAGCCGACCGCCGGCAAATCCACCGTGTCGACATGCATCGCCTGCAGCTGGAAGGGTGCCCAAGCCAGCAAGGCAAGCTGAAGCACAAGTGCGAGAACCAGACGCCAGCCGCGCAACTCGAACGCGCTGGTCAGCCCCCCAAGCACAACCCAGATCGCCGCCACCGTCCACAGGACCCAGTCCGGAATCTCCGTCGGCATTCGGCCATCGAGCTGCTGCGCGAGCATATGCGCATGGACCTCGAGCCCTTTCATCGTTTGACCGGTAAAACGCGTCATCGGCGTTGGAAAATCGTCGAGATCGTTGATGTCCCCGCCGATCAAGACGTATCGGCCTTCAATGGTGGAGCGCAGCGCATCACCCATCTGCGCGACAAGTTGGATCGGCAGATTGGTGAAGACGGGGATTTGGTCGTTCTCCGCGGTGCCGGGGATGCGATAGTCGATAGCGCCGCTGTAATTGCGGAACTCCGGATGATCGTTCGTCAGCGCATTGGCGAAGAGCGGCGGCAGGCCGGCACGCTCGGCCGGCCAATGCCGCATCACGCTGTCGTCGCGGTCGGCGTCCAGGCGAATCGAGGTCGGCCGGACCGGGCCGGAAACCTGGTGGAGGAAGCCGTTGAGGAAGAGCTCCTGCTGGTAGGCGACCTGCGACGCATTCGCGCCCTGCGACCTCGCGAAGCCAAGCCAGGTCGGCGTGTGCAGCGCGCGCATGGTCTGGATCAGCTCGGGGTCCTCGGCCTGTGGCTGATCGATCAGGATGTCGATCCCGATCGCGCGCGGATGCATGGCGTCCAGCGCGCGGAGCGTTTGCGCGAGCAGATGCCGATCGAGTGGCGAACGCTTGCCGAGCTGGATGAGGGTGTCGTCATTGTAGGTGACGAGGACGATGCGGTCGTCCTGCTGCATCATACGTTCGGCCGTATGCCAGAAACGCAGGTCGTAGAGCGCGCGCTCGGCATCCCCGGCGAGGGGCAGCGAAGGACTGGAATGAGCGACGTAAAGGCCGGCGGCCACGAAGAGCAGTGTGGCGAGCAGGCGGACCGCGCCGATCTGCGCGACCGCCCGCTTCAGCTTCTTCCCCCAGCCCACGCCGTTCGCCTCGGCCATCTCACCCCGCCGACCCTTGCGAAGGCAGGGATAAGGGGAAAGCGCGCGGCTGAACAGAGGGGGAGGGGGTTACCGCGCCCCCGCCTTCACCGCCTGCGCCCAGCCGAGCTCGGCGAGGGGTTCGAGGCGCTTGACCATCTCCCCGGCATGGGCGGAGGAAGCGGTGCCGCGGACCATGCGGCCCTTGATGCCGTGGACGATGCCGGCGAGGCGGAAAAGGTTGAAGGCCATGTAGAAGTCCATGTCCGGAATGCCGCTCCGCCCGGTCCGCCGGCAATAAGCGGCAATGTAATCGGCTTCGCTCGGGATGTTCAGCGCGGTGAAGTCGCGGCCGGCGAGCGCGTCGGGCATCCGATACATCAGCAGGTGATAGGAGAAGTCGGCGAGCGGGTGGCCGAGCGTCGAAAGCTCCCAGTCGAGCACCGCGAGCACCCGTGGTTCGCTCGGATGAAAGACCATATTGTCGCAGCGGAAGTCGCCGTGGATGATCCGCGCCTGCGGCTCGTCGGGCGGGACATGCTCTGGCAGCCATTCGGCGAGCCGGTCCATCGCCGCGACCCGGCCGGCCTCGACATCCGCTTCATATTGCTTCGACCAGCGCGCGGTCTGGCGCGCGAAATAATTGCCGGGCTTGCCGAAGTCGCCGAGCCCCGCCGCCTCGGGGTCGATACGGTGCAGCGCCGCGATGGTTTCGTTCATCGCGTCGAAATAGGCGGGCCGCTCCGCGCGGCTCACTTCGGGGAAGGCCGGATCCCAGAAGATGCGGCCCTCGACCATCTCCATCACGTAGAAGGGCGTGCCGATCACCGTTTCGTCGAGGCAGAGGCCGTAGCTGCGGGCCACCGGAAAGCCCTGGCCGGCGAGCGCGCTGATCACCCGATATTCGCGGTCGACCGCGTGCGCGCCGGGCAGCAGCTTGCCCGGCGGCTTGCGGCGCAGGACGTAGCTTCGCTTCGGCGTGACCAATTTGTAGGTCGGGTTGGACTGGCCGCCCTTGAACTGCTCGACCCTGAGCGGGCCGGCGAAGCCCTCGATCTCGCGGGCCAGCCACGCCTCCAGCCCCGCCGCATCGAAGCGGTGCGCGGCGCGTACCTCCCCGGTGCCGCTGTTCTGGCTGCTCCTGTCCACCCCCGCGAAGCTGCCGCATCCCGCAGCGGCGCGCGAGCTAAATTTTTTTCGCTCCGTAACTTATTGAGTTAACAAGAAACTAAGAAATATTCCAAAAAAATCGCTAACCATGCGACATGTTTCGCGAGAGGCGGGGACTATGGATACCGGAAAGATATGGGGGTCGTCCCGGTTGGGCAGCCAGATCGTTCCCGGAGGGTATTTTATCCCGGGTCGGACAGGCAGCAACAAGACCACCGGCGGCTTTTGGCCGAGCCGCAGACCGCCAGCACTTTCCTCCTTGTCGGGTCACCGACATTCAGAGGGGAAATATGATGACGAAGAAGATCGAAATCGCGAACGTTCCGGAGCTGACCACGAGCGTCGGCATGCACGGCTCGGTGAAGCAGAAGGAGGTCGGTGGTCCGATCTGCCTCGCCATCGTGATCGCCGCCCTGATGGCAGTGGGCCCGTAAGGCTACGGAACACTTTCGTTAAGGGCGCAAGTCCGCGTCTGTTCGGGGCGGAGAGGCTTTGGTCTCTCCGCCCCGTTCGACGTCCGGCAACCGGGGTTTCTCAAAGATGATCGCAGGCGCAGCACTCGCGGCCTGGCTCGCAGATCCCGAGGCGCAGCGGCGCTCCTACAAGGGCGTCACCGATTGCGCGGCCAAATGGAGCCGCCACCCGCTGATGACCGGGACGGAGCAGCTGCTCCACGAGCTTCCGGAGCGGACGCCGGAGGCCGTGCTCGGCGTCGCGCGCGCCTTCATGGACCGGACCGGCGATCTCGACGCGCTGATGGGCGAGCTGCTCGCGCTGAGCGCCGGCGATCCATTCTTCCGGCCGCCCTTCCAGCCGATGTCGAGCGACATTCACGACGCCTTCCTGCTCTACCACCATCCCGATCTTTCGATCGCGCTCGGCACGACCGGGGTCGACATGCTCGCGGCCAAGAAAGCGGGCCCTCGCGGCGCGACCTCGATCGGCTTCACCGGCGTCACCACCTTGTTCCGCTTCCTGCGCGCGGGGGGCGCGACCCTGTCCTTCTGGGAAGCGCCGCCGATCACCGCATTGTTCGACGCCGCCCAGGCCGGCCAGGCGCGGCTCGTCGAGCGGCGCCGGATCGAGGACGGCGAGGAGATCGTCGTCGACGGCCGCCGGCAGAGCTTCATCATCGATCATGCGACCAGCGACCTGATCTTCTTCCAGGCGCTGGTGCGGGTCGACGCAGCGCCGGTCGCGACCGAATTTGACAGCAAGACGCTGTCGCTGATCGGCGCGAGCAGCACCGACGAATCCAGCTCGCGGGTGCAGATGATGGTCTCGGTGCTGCGGACGATGGAGCGCGAGGATGCGGCGCCCGTGATCGCCGAGGCGCTCGACAGCCCGCATTTCTACACGCGCTGGCACATCATGCGCGAATTGCTGGCGCTCGACGCGGACGTCGCCTTGCCGCATCTCCGGCGCATGGCCGCGGACGATCCCCATCCCGAGGTGCGCGCCGCCGCGCGGCGGACGCTCGACCTGTTCTTCGCGGACGAACCTGCGCCCGCGCCGGAGGCCCAATGCCGCGCCTGATCGACGCTCGCACCGAGGAGAAGATCTCGCTCGCCGAACTGGTCGAGTTGCTCGAGACGGGCGATTTCGACCCGCAGGACGAGGACAATTTCGCCTCCTGGGGGCTCGCCCTCAAGAAGCTCGCCAACGACCGGACCTTCCTCGGCGACATGATCCTCGCCGAGCTCAAGCAGCGCTGCGAGGGCCAGGTCCGCGACAATCAGTACAACCCCCAGGTCGTGCTGCTCCACGGTGCCGTCGAGCGCTTCATCATCCGCGCCAATTTCTGGCCGGCGATGACCGACAGCATCGTCCGGCACAGCGGCAGCGACCCCTTCTTCTACAACGTCGCCCACGATCACAATTTCTCCTTCCTCACCGTCGGCTATCTGGGGCCCGGCTATTGGAGCGACTATTACGAATATGATTATGGCGAGGTGGTCGGCATTCCGGGGGAGGAGGTGAACCTCAAATTCGTCGAGAAGGCGCGGCTCGATGAGGGCAAGGTCATGCTCTACCGCGCCCACAAGGACGTCCATCTCCAGCTCCCGGCCGACGCCATGTCGGTCTCCCTCAACATCCTCGAAACCTCGCACGCCACCACCTTCCGCGATCAATATCGGTTCGACGTCGAGAACAGGCGGATCGAGGGGATCATGACCCGGATGTCGCTCGAGCCGATGCTCGCGCTCGCCGCCCATTTCGGCGGCGAAGACGGGCTCGATTTGCTCGTCAATTTCGCCAAGTCGCATCCGAGCGACCGCATCCGCTGGTGCGCGCTTCGTGCCCGCGCCGCCGCATCGCCAGCGCTCGACGACCGGATCGCCATCTACGAGGAGGGCGCCCGCACCGACTCGCCGCTCGTCGCCGCGATGGCGGCGCGCGAAGCCGCGAAGATCGAGAAAGGCCGCGACTGGATCGACGGCGCCCCCTTGCGCGCCGTCTGACCGGCGCCTCTTCAGCAATTGTTTCCCGATCGCCGATTTTTCTGCTAAGGAATTTCCGGTGGGCTGTGGTTGAGGAGACCGACTATGGCTGTTCGTAAAATCGTGATTGCGACCTTGCTCGCGGCCGGCGCCGCGCCGGCTTCGGCGAGCGTGACGGTGATCGGCAACAGCAACGCCCGCATCTGCTTCGAAGCGGCGGATTCGCCGTCAATGCCCGAGGTCCGGGACCTCAGGCGCTGCGACGAAGCGCTGAGCGGCGAGAGTCTGTCCAACTACGAGGTCGTCGCCACCCATGTGAATCGCGGCATATTGCGGCTGCGGCGCGGCCAGATCGACGACGCCATCGCCGATTTCGACACCGCGATGCGGCTCGATCCCGACCAGCCCGAAGCCTATCTGAACAAGGGCGCGGCCTTGATGCGGCGGGAAAATGCGTCCGAGGCGGCGCAATTGTTCACCGTCGCATTGCAGCACAATACGCGCCGGCCGGCGATCGCCCATTATGGGCGGGCGGTGGCCTATGAGGAGCTCGGCAACGTCCGCGAGGCCTATGAGGAGTATCGGCTGGCGAGCCAGCTCGCGCCCGACTGGTCGGCGCCGCGGGCCGATCTGCAGCGCTTCAGGATCGTGCAGCACTAGGGTCCGGACCCGGGGCCTTTGGATTGCCGATTCGCGGTTGAACCAGATGGTCCCTCGTCGGTTTTCCTGTCGAGCCCCCCTCGCAGGAGAACCGACATGGCCTTCACGCTTCCCGACCTTCCCTTTGCCAAGGACGCGCTTGGCCGTTTCATGTCGGCCGAGACGCTCGATTATCATCACGGCAAGCACCACAAGGCCTATGTCGACAAGACCAACAGCCTCGCCGAGGAAGCGGGGCTCGACGGCCGCTCGCTGAGCGAGGTGATCCGCGCCGCCAAGGACCAGGGCACGAAAGGCCTGTTCAACAACAGCGCCCAGCTCTGGAACCACAACTTCTTCTGGCAATGCCTCGCGCCGCCCGAGGGACAGAAGCCGTCGGGCAAGCTCGCCGCGATGATCGAGGACAAGTTCGGCAATCTCGATGCGATGCTCGCCAAATTGAAGGAGGAGGCGGTCGGCCATTTCGCCAGCGGCTGGGCCTGGCTGGTGCTGGACGGCGACGCGCTCAAGATCACCTCGCTCCACGACGCCGACACGCCGGTCGCCTATGAGGACATGCAACCGCTGCTGACGCTCGATGTCTGGGAGCATGCTTATTATATCGACTATCGCAACGAGCGCCCGAAATTCGCCGAGAGCGTGCTCGGCAACATCATCAACTGGGAGTTCGTCGGCAGGAATCTCGACGGCCAGGGCGTCGCCCGCGCCGACCAGGGCGAGAAGGCGCTCGCGGAGGCGTAACTCTTAAAATCCTCCCCCTGCCGCCGCAGGGGAGGGGGACCGCACGAAGTGCGGTGGAGGGGCGGCGGCGTAGCCCTCGAATCCTTCGACCGCTCGCTTCGCGCGCGACCCCTCCACCATGCTTCGCATGGTCCCCCTCCCCTCGAAATCGAGGGGAGGATTTTCAGCTCTTGAGGCGATATCCCGTCCGGAACATCCAGGTGATGATGACGAGGCAGAGCAAAAGGAAGCCCGCGGTCGCGGCGAGGCTCAATTCCACGCCGACATCGGCGCGGCCGTAGAAGCTCCAGCGGAAGCCGCTGATCAGATAGACGACCGGGTTGAAATGGGTGACCGTCCGCCACGGCTCGCGGAGCATGTCGACCGAGTAGAAGGCGCCGCCGAGGAAGGTGAGCGGGGTGACGATCAGCATCGGGATGAACTGGATCTGCTCGAAATTCTGCCCCCAGATGCCGATGATGAAGCCGAACAGGCAGAAGGTCACCGCGATCAGGATCAGGAAGGCCGCCATCCAGACCGGGTGCACGATCTGCAGCGGCACGAAGAAGGCGGCGGTGGCGAGGATGACGAGGCCGAGAATGATCGACTTGGTCGCCGCGGCGCCGACATAGCCGATCACCGTCTCGAAGGGCGAGATCGGGGCCGAGAGCAGCTCGTAGATCGTCCCGGTGAACTTGGGGAAGAAGATGCCGAAGCTCGCGTTGAAGATGCTCTGCGTGAAGAGGGAGAGCATGATCAGGCCGGGGACGATGAAGGCGGCGTAGGGCACGCCGTTGATCTCGGTCATGCGCGAGCCGATCGCGGCGCCGAACACGATGAAATAGAGCGAGGTGGTGATCACCGGCGTGATCAGGCTCTGCCAGAGCGTGCGCGTGAAGCGCGCCATCTCGAACCGGTAGATCGCCCAGGTGCCGTGGAGGTTCATCATGGCTTCTTCCGGTCGTGGACGAGGCTGACGAAGATGTCCTCGAGCGAACTCTGGCGGGTGTGGAGGTCCTTGAAGCCGATGCCGGCGTCGCTCATCGCGCGGAGCAGGGAGGGCACGCCGGTCTTCTCCGCATTGGCGTCGAAGACGTAGCGCAATTCGTGGCCGCCGGCCTGGAGGCTCAGGTCCCAGGCGGCGAGCGCGGGCGGGATCTCCGTCATCGTCTCGCTGAGGTTCAGGGTCAGCTCCTTCTTGCCGAGCTTCTTCATCAGGCTCGCTTTCTCCTCGACCAGGATCAGCTCGCCCTTGTTGATGACCCCCACCCGGTCGGCCATCTCCTCCGCCTCCTCGATATAATGGGTGGTGAGGATGATGGTGACGCCGCTTTCGCGCAGGCCGCGGACGAGGTTCCACATGTCGCGGCGCAGCTCGACGTCGACGCCGGCGGTCGGCTCGTCGAGGAAGAGGATGGCGGGCTCGTGGCTCAGCGCCTTGGCGATCATCACCCGGCGCTTCATCCCGCCGGAGAGCTCGCGCAGCCGCGCCTTGCGCTTGTCCCAGAGCGAAAGCTCCTTCAGCACCTTCTCGATATGGGCTGGATTGGGCGCGCAGCCGAACAGGCCGCGGCTGAAGCTGACCGTCGCCCAGACCGTTTCGAAGGCGTCGGTGGTGATTTCCTGCGGCACCAGCCCGATCGCGCGGCGGGTGAAGCGAAAATCGCGGACGATGTCGCGGCCCTCGACGCGCACCGTCCCGGTCGAGGCGGTGACGATGCCGCAGACGATCGAGATCAGGGTCGTCTTGCCGGCGCCGTTCGGGCCGAGCAGGGCGAAGATCTCGCCCTTCTGGATGTCGAGATCGATCGGCTTCAGCGCAACCACGCCGGTCTGGTAGGTCTTGCTCAGCCCCTCGATGGCGATGACGGGTGCGGTGTCGGCCATATCAATCCACCGGCGCCACGGGCGGCTCCTTCGCCGCCTCTTCGAGAGTGAGCCCGTGCCGGATCAGCATCGGGATGTTGCAGGCGATGAAGACGAAGGTCGCCGGAATGAACAGCCAGACCTTGGTCGCCAGCCAGACGTTGGTGCTGGTCGAGCGCCAGATCGCCTCGTTCGCGATCGCCATGCCGATGAAGAAGATGATCCAGTTGCGGGTCAGCAGATACCAGCCGCGCTCGGTCAGCCCCGGATAGGCGGTGCCGAGCACGGTCTTCAGCAAATTGCGCCCGGTGCGCAGGCCGAAGCCGAGCAGGGCGGCGACGGTGAGGTAATAGAGGGTCGGCTTGATCTTGATGAACCATTCCTCGTGCAGCCAGATGGTCAATCCGCCGAGCACCAGCACCATCAGGCCCGAGAACCAGAGCAAGGCGGAGATGCGTCCGTAGCGCAGCTGGGAGACCAGCATCGCGATCAGCATCGCGATCATGAAGGCGCCGGTCGCAACGAAGATCTTGAGCGCGTCGGGCACCGGCGCGACCGCATTGGTCAGGAAGAAGATGATCAGCGGCCCGTAATCGATGGCGAGGGTTGCCGCCGTGCCGGGAGTGGGCTTCGTGGGGGCCGCAGCCTGGGGAGGGGGCGCCGCCTCGCTCATGCCGCGACTCCCGCGATCGCGCGCGCAGCTTCGGCGGGATCGAAGGGGCGCAGATCGTCCATCCCCTCGCCGACGCCGATCGCGTGGATCGGCAGGCCGTACGTGTCCGCCGCGGCGACCAGCACGCCGCCGCGCGCGGTGCCGTCGAGCTTGGTCATCACCAGGCCGGTCACGCCCGCCACCTCGCGGAACACCTCGATCTGCGCGAGCGTGTTCTGGCCGATCGTGGCGTCGAGGACGAGCACGACGTCGTGCGGCGCGGCCGGGTTGAGCCGGCCGAGCACGCGGCGGATCTTGGCGAGCTCATCCATCAAATCCTTCTTGTTCTGCAGCCGCCCGGCGGTGTCGACGATCAGCACGTCGATCCCCTCCGCGGTCGCCTTCTTCACGCCGTCGAACACGATCGCCGAGCTGTCCGAGCCCTCCGGCCCGGCGATGATCGGCACGCCGGCGCGGTCCGCCCAGATGCGCAGCTGCTCGATCGCCGCGGCGCGAAAGGTGTCCCCCGCGGCGAGCAGCACCGAATAATCCTGCTCCTGGAAGAGATGGGCGAGCTTCGCGATGGTCGTGGTCTTGCCCGAGCCGTTGACCCCGACGACGAGGATCACCTGGGGCCGCGGGAAGGCATCGATCTCGAGCGGCTCGGCGACGGGCTGCAGGATCTTCTCCAGCTCCTCGGCGACGATCCCGCGGATCGCGGCCTCGCTGATCCCGCGCTCGAACCTTTCCCCGGCGAGCCGCGCGCGGACCTTGGCCGCGGTGCGCGGGCCGAGATCGGAGGCGACCAGGGCCTCCTCGATCTCGTCGAGCGTCGCCGCATCGAGCGCCGATTTGGTCAGCAATCCGCTGAGATTGTCGCCAAGCCGGTCGGAAGTCTTGCGAAAGCCGAGGCGCATGCGCTCGTACCAGCTGCCCTCGTTCACGCCGGCACCCCGATCAACGTCTCGTCAGCTACGCCGATGACCTCGACCTCCACGACATCCCCGTCATTCCCGCGAAAGCTGGAATCTCTTTTCCCTGAAGAAGGGGGATTCCAGCTTTCGCTGGAATGACGAACCTGGACCGGCCCGAAATTCTCCGCATGCCCGCGTCCGTCGCGCTCCACCAGCACGCGCTGCCGCGAACCCACCAACCCGGCAAGCCACGTCGCCTTGCGCGCCGCGCAGGCCTCGCGCAGCCGGCGTGCGCGCGCCTTGACGACCGGCGGCGGCACCAAGGGCATGCGCGCGGCGGGCGTGCCGCGCCTCGGCGAGAAGGGGAAGATATGGCCCATCACGATGTCGCAGTCCTCGACGAGGCGCAGGCTGTTCTCCGCCATCTCGTCGGTCTCGGTCGGAAAGCCGGCGATGAGGTCGGCGCCGATCGCGATCTCCGGCCTTTTGGCCTTGAGCCGCGCAACCGTCTCGACCGCGTCGGCGCGGCTGTGCCGCCGCTTCATCCGCTTCAGCACCAGATCGTCGCCCGCCTGGAAGCTCATGTGGAGGTGCGGCATGACGCGCGGCTCGCCGGTGGCGAGGTCGAACAGGCGTTCGTCGAGCTCGATGCAGTCGAGCGAGGAGAGCCGGAGCCGCGGCAGCTCGGGAACGTGGCGGAGGATGCGCTCGACCAGCTGGCCGAGGCTTGTCGCGCCTGGCAGGTCCGGACCGTAGCTGGTCAGGTCGACGCCGGTGAGCACGACCTCGTTGCAGCCCTCGCCGACCAGGGCCTTGATCCGCTCGACCACCAGCCCGGCCGGCACGGAGCGGCTGTTCCCGCGGCCATAGGGGATGATGCAGAAGGTGCAGCGATGGTCGCAGCCATTCTGCACCTCGACGAACGCGCGCGACCGCTCGGCGAAGCCGGCGGCGAGATGCGGCGCCGTCTCGCGCACCTGCATGATGTCGGAGACGCGGATTTCGGCCCCTTCCGTCATTCCAGCGGAAGCTGGGATCTCCTTGTTCCTGGAAAGGAAGGGGGATTGCAGCTTTCGCTGGAATGACGCGGCGCGCATCTTCTCAGCGTTCCCGAGCACCCGCGCCACTTCAGGCATCGCGGCGAAGGCCTCCGGTTCGATCTGGGCGGCGCAGCCGGTGACGTAGATGCGCGCGTCCGGCCGGGCGCGCTTCGCCTTGCGGATCGCCTGGCGGGTCTGGCGCACCGCCTCGCTGGTGACCGCGCAGCTGTTGACGATGACGAGGTCGTCGGCATCGCCCGCGAGCGCGCGCATCGCCTCGCTCTCGGCGGCGTTCAGCCGGCAGCCCAGGGTGATCAGCTCCGGCCCGCCCATCAATCGAGCTCGCCGGTGAAGACGTGGGTGGCGGGCCCGGTCATCGCGATCGTCCCGCCTGGGTTCCAGTCGATCGTCAGGACGCCCCCGGGCAACCGGACTTCGACCGGGCCCTGCGCCAGATGCCGGCTTATCGCCGCGACCGCAGCCGCGCAGGCGCCGGTGCCGCAGGCCCGGGTCAGGCCCGCGCCGCGCTCCCAGACGCGCAGCCGGATCGCCTCGCCCTCGAACGAGGCGACATTGACGTTCACCCGCTCGGGGAAGAGCGGATCATGCTCGATGATCGGGCCGAGCCGCCCCAGCTCGACCGCCTCGGCATCGGGCACGAAGAAGACGACGTGCGGATTGCCGACATTGACCGCGAACGGCCCCTGCAAATCCTCCCAGCCGACGGGCATCGCCGCCGTGTCCATCGCATAAGCGAGCGGGATCTCGGCCCAGCCGAAGCGCGGCGCGCCCATGTCGATTGTCGCCGAGGCGCCGTTCGCCTTCGCGTTCAGCAGGCCGCCCGCGGTCTCGATGGTGGACGCGCCGAGCAAGGCGACGCAGCGCGTGGCATTCCCGCAGGATTCGACCTCGCCGCCGTCGGCATTCCAGATCCGCATCCTGACGTCGGCGACCGCGGAGGGTTCGAGCAGGATCACCTGGTCGCAGCCCACGCCGGTATGACGGTCGGCGATCGCCCGCGCCCGCGCCGAATCCATCGCCACTTCGCCGGCGCGGGCGTCGAAAATCACGAAATCGTTGCCGAGGCCGTGCATCTTGTGGAAGCGGGTCATCGCGCCGCGATCTAGGGACGGGCGCTTGCAAAGTCCATTATGCGCTCAGGCGTGGACGGGTGCGGTCGCCCGCCCGGTGCGCTCCAGCTTGCCCCAGCCGACGCCATGGCCGCGCAGGGCCGCGGTGACCGCCTTGATCACCACCCAATACATGAGCTGGCGATAGACGAAGCGCTGGGCGACGAGCAGGAAGGCTGGAAAGCGTTTCTCGCGCACGTCCATGCGGAAGGCGATCCAGCCGCAGAGCAGGTCGACGCACACGAACAGCAGCCAGAAGCTCGCCATCCAGACGAGATCGGTATGGGTCTGCGCCCAGCCATGCTGCTGCACGCGGCCCCAGGTCATGAAGATGCTGACCACGAGCGCGAGGTCGATCATCGGCGAGACCAGAGAGAAGAGGATCTGGAACAGCCAGGCCTGCGGGATGCCGATCCAGGCGAGACCGCGCGGGCGGCCCTCGCGCAGCGCCCGGCGGTGCTTCCACAGGCATTGCAGCGTCCCGAACGACCAGCGGAAGCGCTGCCGGGCAAGCGAGCGGAAGCCCTGGGGCGCCTCGGTCCAGGCCACGGCGTCGGGATCGTTGGCGACGCACCAGCCGGCGCGCTGGACGGCGATGGTGAGGTCCTGGTCCTCGGCGAGGGTGTCGATCGGGAAGCCGCCGACCGCGTCGAGCGCCGCCCGCCGCCAGGCGCCGACCGCGCCGGGCACGACCATGATCGCACCCAGCCCCGCCAGCGCCCGCCGCTCGAGATTCTGCGCGGTCACATATTCGATCGCCTGCCAGCGGGTGACGAGATTGACCCTGTTGCCGACCTTGGCGTTGCCGGCGACCGCGCCGATCTTCGGGTCGCCGAACCAGCGCGCGAGCCGGGCGATCGTGTCGGGCTCGAACTGGGTGTCGGCGTCGAGCGCCACCACGATCGCCCCCTTCGCGAGCGCCAGGCCCTGGTTCAGCGCACGCGCCTTGCCGCCGTTGGCGAGGGTGAGCAATTTCACCCGATCCTCGCCGGCGAAGGCCTCGGCGACGATCGCGCTGGTCGTGTCGCTCGAGCCGTCGTCGATCACGATCACCTCGAGCGCCGAGTCCGTGCTCGCGAGCACGCGGCGCACCGAGGTTTCGATCACCCGCGCCTCGTTGAAAGCGGGGATCAGCACCGAGATCAGGGCGTCCGCCGCGGCGGCGGGGGGATCGTCACGGCGGCTGAACATGGCGAGCCCGGTGAGGCTCAGCGAGCGGGCGATGCCGAGGATGATCGCGAGCCCGAACAGGGTCGAAAGCAGGATGGAAAGGCCGGCGAGCAGCATGAAGATGGCGACGTCGGCGCGGACGGCGAGCAGGTCGGCGCCCTCGATCGTCGGCATCACCTGGGCGTTGCTGAGGCCGGCGAGCTCGGCGGTGGGCACGAAGCGGAAGCCTCGCGCGCGCAGCTCGTCGATGATCCGCGGCAGCGCCGCCAGGGTTTGCGCCCGGTCGCCGCCGCCATCGTGGAGCAGGACGATCTGGCCGGAGCGTTCCTGATTGCCCGCCATCACCCCGTTCACGGTGTTGGCGACGATCTCGTCGACCCCGGGCTCCGTCCAATCCTCGCTGTCCACGTGGAGGCCGACGTTCAGATAGCCGCGCTGCTGCGCGAGCAAAGCCGGCTCCAGCTCGTCGCCGGTGGTCGGCTCGGCGTCGCCGAAATAGGGCGCGCGGAACAGGCGCATGCCGTGCCCGGTATAGGCCTCCACCAGCCGCTCGGTTGCGTTCAGCTCGAGCTGCGCCTCGCGATCCGAGAGGGTCGCGAAATTGGGGTGGGTGTAGCTATGGTTGCCGATCGTGTGGCCCTCGTCGATCATCCGGTTGAGCAGGCCCGGATGGGCGAGCGCATTCTCGCCGACGACGAAGAAGGTCGCCGGCACATGCTTGTCGCGCAAGATGTCGAGGATCTGCGGCGTCCAGTCCGCGTCCGGCCCGTCGTCGAAGGTGAGCGAGACGAGGCCGGGCCGATAGCCGGTCCGGCGCACCACATAGGGCGAGGGCAGGGCGCTGTAATGTTCGTCGCGGATCAGCCCGAGCCGGTCGGCGGTGACGGTGCGCGCGCCTTCGGTCGGAGTGGCCTCGATCCGCAGGATCTCGCCCGAACCTTCGACATCCGGGGGGCCGGGCGAGGTCAGGACCGAAAGGTTGGGGGGCTGGCTCTGGTTGTTGAAAGCGGCGAAGTCGGCCCAGATGCCGGGATCCTCGCTGCCCAGCCGCCAGAGCGAGACGCCGGCGACGCCGATGATGTGCGCGGCGCGCAGCTCGTTCCAGGCGCTGGCCGCGTCGACGAACCAGACATGGTGGGTCTGGCCGTCATCCTCCTCATAATCGAAGCTCGCATTGCCGCTGGCGGCGTCGAAATGCGGCATCGCCTCGCTCTCGCGCGCGGTGAGCCAGGCTTCCTCGACGGTGAGCGCGGTGGCGGCCTGGCCCGGCGTCCAATTGTAGCCGTAATTGGCGATCGTCGCGACCGCCTTGTCGGTCCCCACGGCGCGCACCGCCGCCTGGAGCTGGTGCACATACCAGGCCTGGGAGGCCACCGGCCCGGGATCGCCCTCGCTCCAATGCTCGTCGTAGAGCATCAGGAAGATCTTATCGACGACGTGCGCGTAAGCAGCGAGATTCCAGCCCGGATCGCCGACCGGCGCGGCCATCGAGACGGTCCAGCCGCGCTGGTCGAAGCGGCGATTGGCCATGTCGAGGAAGCGCAGATAATCGCGCTGGCCCTCGGGCGGGATCTCCTCGAAGTCGAAGACGATGCCGCTGCCGTGCCGCATCGCCACCACCTGCTCGGCCAGATCGAGCAGGTGGGCGCTGGCGCGCGGATCGTGGAGCAGGCTCGTGATGCCCGGCCCGTCGAACTGGCCGTTCCGCGCATTCTGGATCATCGGCAGGGGAAAG
>JADMIO010690479.1_pt1 | contig 15734 bp, 12 predicted proteins | sample 8958161 | NCBI WGS metagenome assembly JADMIO01 (sample SAMN16585339, study PRJNA669376) | soil metagenome | isolation source: Crop rotation soil | place: USA: Cullars Rotation, Alabama | collected 2011
CCGCGACTTCAAGTCACGTGAATTCCAAGCTTCGGATCCCACTGTGCTGGAAAGGATGAGTCGCTCCATCACGTCGCCGACGCCCGCGATGTGGGCGACTCGCTCCAGCTCCGCGGCCATCTGGCCACGGCGAACACCCTTGATGGACGCGACGAAGCGCAGGTACGCCTTCACCGTCATCTCCGGGTAGAGCGGCGGCGTCTCCGGCAGGTAGCCGATGCGCCGCTTCACCTCGTACGGTTCCTCGAAGACGTCGAACCCGGCGACCTTCACAGTCCCGCTGGTGGCGGGCAGGAAGCCAGTCAGGATCTTCATCGTGGTGGACTTGCCGGCCCCGTTCGGTCCCAGGAAGCCGAGGATCTCTCCCTCGGGGACGCTGAACGTCAGGTCGTCCACCGCGATCCGATCCCGGTACCGCTTGGTGAGACCCGTGACCTCGATCATCGCCGTCATTGGACTGTCGTTCTCCACGAGCGGGCGCGCGATACTATGGATGGGCACCTCCGTGTCAACACACGGAGCGCACGGGATCCTTCCCTGGCCCGCTGGGTGCAACGGCAACGACCCGACATGAGCGTGATCGTCCAGAAGTACGGAGGCTCCTCGGTGGCCGACGTGGAGCGCATCCGCAAGGTGGCGGCGCGGGTGGCGTCCAGGCGAGCCGACGGGCACCAGATGGTGGTGGTCGTCTCCGCCATGGGCGACACGACCGACGAGCTGCTCACCCTCGCCAAGCGGATGTCCGCGGATCCCCCACGGCGCGAGCTGGACATGCTGCTGACGTGTGGGGAGCGGATCAGCATGGCGCTTCTTTCCATGGCGCTGCACGAGCAGGCAGTCCCGGCCATCAGCTTCACCGGGAGCCAGAGCGGCATCATCACCGACGACTCCCACTCCCAGGCCCGCATCGTCGAGGTGCGTCCGGTCCGCATCCGCGAGGAGCTCGAGCGTGGCAAGGTGGTCATCGTCGCCGGTTACCAGGGCGTCTCGCGGAACCGGGAGATCACCACCCTGGGGCGTGGGGGCAGCGACACCACCGCGGTCGCGCTCGCCGCGGCGCTCGGGGCCGAGGCCTGCGAGATCTACTCGGACGTGGACGGCATCTTCTCCGCCGATCCGCGCGTCGTCCCCGAAGCGCGGAAGCTGGAGACCCTGGACTACGACACGATGCAGGAGCTCGCCGCCGCCGGAGCCCGCGTCCTCAATGCGCAGGCGGTGGAGTTCGCGCGCAGCGCGGGCATCGTCATCGAGGCCCGGGCCACCCACGGGGGCGGCAGCGGGTCCCGGATCGGTCCCGGGGCGACGGCGGTGCGCGCGGTTACGAGCGACACCGAGGTCCGGGTGCTCGAGGTGCCGGAGGCGCGCCTCGAGGCGGTGCTGGCGCAGTTGGCCAGCGGCGAGGTGCGGCTGCGGCTGGTCGCTGGCAGTCGGGGCGGGGCAGGGCGGCTCCTGGTCCTCGTGCCGCTCCAGGACGTGCACGGGCTCGATGCGTTCGATGCGAGCCTCCGGGACCTGGGGGCCGAGCCGCGCCCCGGGCTCGGGACGGTGACGCTCGCCGGGCCAGGCGTGGGGACGGACAGTGCGCTCCTCGCCCGCTGCCTCGGGGCGGCGGCCGCGCTCGGCATCGACGTGCGCGCGGTGCACGGCTCGCCGTTGCAGCTCACCTTCGTGGTGGAGACGGCTCGGGTGGGGGACCTCACCCGGGAGCTGCACCGTCTCACCGGGTAGCGGAAGGGCAGACCGACATGAGACCTCGAGCGCGCCGCCGCCGCGTGACGGGGTAGAACGTCGGCCCAGGTCCCGGGGGGAGGACGGTGCCGTCGATGCGGACAGCGTCCGTGACTCGGAGTTTCAGCGGCGGCTTGCTCGCCGTCATCCTCACCGGATCGTGCGCGGCGGAGAGTCCGGAACGCGCACCCGGGACCCTGACGGCGCTGGACGACATGCTCGTCCGCCGTTCGCAGCACACGGCGACTTTGCTCTTGGATGGGCGCGTGCTCATCGCGGGCGGGGGAACTCCCGAACAGGCTCAGGCCAGCGTCGAGCTCTACGACCCCTCGAGCGGGGTCAGTGTCCACGCTCCGGATCTCCTCGAGCCGCGCGCCGGACACACCGCGACGCTCCTGGGTGACGGGCGGGTGCTCATAGTCGGTGGACTGGGCGGCACGGGCAGCGCCGAGCTGTTCGACCCGGCGAGCGGGATGTTCCATTTGAGCTCGCCCCCGGCTCGACCGAGATCGGACCATGCGGCGGTCCTTCTCACGAACGGCAAGGTCCTCGTCCTCGGGGGCGACGTGTCAGGAGTCGGGGCGTCGCCGACGGCGAGCGCGGAGCTGTTCGATCCCGCGATCGAACGCTTCGAGGAGATCGCGCCGATGCTGACGGCGCGCCGGCCGTACGGGGTCATCGCTCTGCCCGACGGGCGGTTGCTCATCGCGGGCGGCACGACCACCGGGAAGGCGGTGACCACCGCGACGGAGGTCTACGACCCGGTCCTGGAACGCTTCGAAGCGGTCTCTGCGCTGGCGACGCCGCGCGAGAAGCATGCATCCGCGCGGTTGGCGGATGGCAGGATCCTCATCCTCGGCGGGAATCGAGATCCGGACGGCGATGGCCTGAACAGCACCGAGATCTTCGATCCGTCGGTCGACCGATTCATTGCCGGGCCCGATCTGTTCCAGGGTCGCTACAAGTTCGGTGCTCTGGGTCTCTCCGACGGATCCGCGCTGGCCGTGGGAGGCGCCCGGTTCCTGGCTGAACGCCTCGATCGCGGGTCGCTGCGTTCTCTCCCGGTCGGCGGCGAGGAGGCGATGCGGTTCTTTCCCGCTCTGACCCCGCTCGACGGAGGCCACCTCCTCATCAGCGGAGGCTACACGGCCGGCGGCTCGACGGCGTCCGTCTGGAGATTCACGCCCTGAAGGGATCGCTCGAACCCGAAGACCTCGAGTGCGCCCTGGCGGAAGTCGAGGTCGGGGCTCCGGAAGAACCCGAGCTGCTCGTACATCCGCCACGCGGTGTGCATCGCGCGCGTGGTGTGCAGGACGATCGAGACGCGGCCGAGCGCCCGGGCCCGGTCGATACAGTACCGGGTCAGTGCCTTTCCGATTCCCCGTCCCCGGGCACCCGGAGCCACCGCGAGCAGACGGATGCCCGCGGCCCCGGTTCGGCGGCTGGCCGTTCCTCCCGAGCCGTAGTGCGCCATCTCGGTGATGAGGTCCACGCTCCCGACGAGCTCACCGTCCGAGGTGACCGCGGCGATGATCTGGATCGCCGGATTCCGCGCACGGGCCGGCGCATCTCGGACCATCGCGTAGTAGGCCGGCTGCTCTCCGGTGCCCGGCATGCCAGGAAGAGCAGCGTACGCGTCGGCGACGAGCGCGCCCAGTGCAGGCAGCTCCTCCGGCCGGGCGGGGCGGATCTCGAGAGGCACTGGGTCCATGGCGCTCCGGTCTAACGACCTGCAGCAGGCCCGAGCGGTACGGAATCTGGACCGTCGACGTGTCAGACACCTCGTAACCGCTCGAGGTGTCCGCTTCAGGTGTCCGCTCGAGGTGTCAGACACGGCGTAACCGGGACCGGTCGACGTGTCAGACACCTCGTAACGCGGCGGGACGCCTCGGGTGGCTCACTCCCGGCGGACGGGTCGAACCTCGGCGAACAGGTAGCGCTCGAACCAGCGCGGGAAGGAGCGGACCCACTCGCGCCGCCCGTCGAGGACGAGCCCGGAGGCACGGGCCTCGGTCAGCGTGACGTCTCCGCGCCACCAGGCGGTGAGCGTCTTCAACGGCGCGCGCACCTGGAGCTCCACCGGGAACCCGGCATTGGCCGAGCAGAGCGACACCTCGTTCCTTCGGAGGAGCAGGTATCGCTCCTCGCGGCGCCGCGGCTCGGTCCAGGTCTCGATCCGGGCGACCAGCGGCGAGCGGGGAAGGGCGTCGCGGTCGATGCGCCGCCGCATGTCAGAGACCAGTGCGTCGGCATCGAGGAGGTCGGCGGTCAGCTCACGCGAGAGCCACCGCTGTCCCCAAACGCCCAGCTCGCGGAGCGTCCCCTCGAGCTCGCGACCCCGGGCCGTCAGCTCGTAGAACGGCCCGCCTTCGTCCTCGGCTCGGCGGGCGATGCCGGTGTCGACGAGCTCGTGAAGTCGGGCGGAGAGCATCGTCCGGGAGATCCTCGGCAGCCCGCGGCGAATCTCCCCGAAGCGCCGGCTCCCCATCAGCAGCTCGCGGACCACCAGCAGCATCCAGCGCTGCCCGAGCACGTCGAGAGAGCGGGCGATGGAGCAGAACTGGCCGTGGGTGCTCATCGGCTCACCGCGCGACGTCGAGCCCGTAGGCACGCCGGAGCAGGTCGTTCGCCGGCAGGCCGGACCGCTTGGCTGCCTCGACGTCGAGCCCGAGGCCATGCCCCCGCCCGCGTCCACGGAGGCGCACCGTCTCCCCCTCGAAGACCGCCTCCGTCGGACAGCCGGGGAGGCGGAGTGCCGCACGCGCCCGCTCGCAGGGAAGCCGCTCGACGCCGGCTACGCGCGTGATCTCGAGCGTCCGGCCGTCTCCGGAGATGCGCGTGGCGTTCCCGACCACGGTCGCGACCTCGGCACGCGAACGCCGGACCTCCCATCGCTCGCCGCCGCCGCGAAAGTAGGGCAGCCAGCGATCCGTGGGGAGCTCCGGCAGCTCGAGCGCCCGGAGCGTATCGACCGTCGGCCCGGCGGTGCCGAGAAACGCCTGACAGTGCGTGGTGTCGCAGAGCGGCCGGTCCCGATGTCGCGCGACCCGCGCATCGTGGGCGATGACCTCCGCGAGCGCCACCGCCGGCTCGCCGGTGAGGCCCGCGTCCTCCGCGTCGAGGACCCCCGCGACGTACGCGCCGAGCGTCGTGCGGAAGATCACCTCCGAGCCTCGTCGGGCTCGCGCTTCCCGCGCCGTCGTCCCCGGGTCCGGGCGCGTCTCCGGGAGAGGTCGGAAGGAAAACGTGCCCGCGTAGGGGCGCGGATTTCCGTCGGCGACGCGGACTTCCCACGGTCCCGCGCAGAGGATCGTTCCGGTCCCGAGCGCTTCGCGGAGCGTCTGCCAGTCTGGAGGAAGCTCCTCGATCTGCTCGTCGCGCAGGCGCACGCCCCGACCTCCGCAGCGCATGCTCACCCTGTCCGCGCCGACCAGACCGAAGACCTGGACCTCGGCTGCCGAGTCGGCACGTCCGCGCGGGGGGACCATCGCTCGGACCTCCCCGACGACGATCCGATCCTCGTCGACGCGCGCCACCAGGTCGGCAGCGCTCCAAGGAGGTGGACGTCCCGCCGCCGTGTCGACGCGGACGATGTCCGCGAGCGCCCGGGCGCCGCTCGCCCCGAGCGCATGGATGGGAAAGTCCTCCCCGGCGAGCACCTCGCCCGAGTGGCGCGAGAGCACCAGGAACCGTTCCCCGCTCCTCGCCGTGCCTCCGTCGGCCGCGCGCGCGGCAGGGCCACCGAGCCCGAGCGCCACCGTGGTCGAGATGACGAGCGCTCGGGCTGGCCGGGCCGCGGTGATTCGCAGCACTACGACGCCGGCCGGACGAGCCGCCGCGTCGGTCGCCCGTCCTGCTTCGTCCGCCGGAAGTCGTCCGTGCGCGCGGGCAGCGCCACGAAGTCGCACATCTCGCAGAGCCGGCTGTAGATGCGCTCGCCGATGCGCTCGACGAGCAGCTCCTCCCGCTCCTCCAGCGCCTGCGCCGGCGCCTGGAACCCGCGCGGTCCGGACGCCGCCGTCCGTTCCCGCTCGAGCGAGAAGTTCGTCGCCACGATGGTGGTGAGCCCGGAGTTGTAGCGACGGGCGATCAGCTCGTCGAGGGTCTCCATCTCGAACGGGCTTCCCCGTCCCCGTCCCAGCTCGTCGATGGCCAGCACGTCGGCGTCCACGAGACGGGCGATGATCTCGCCGCCGCTCTTCCCTGCGTTGAACCCCCGTCGGATGTCCGCGTAGAGCAGCGAGATCTCGCGGTACTGGGCGGACGCGCCTCGCTCGAGCACCAGGTGCCTCAGCACCGCCGACAACAGATGTGTCTTTCCCGAGCCGACGCGGCCGGAGATGACGAAGCCTCGGGCCGGCCGATCGCGCCTCCACTCCTGCGCCACGGCGCGCGCGACGCCCAGCGCCTGCTCCAGCGCCGAGGTCTTCTCCTGATCGTCTCCCTTGGCGCGGAAGGTCGCGAAGCTGCTCGTCGCGTGATGGGCGGGCACTCCGACCTGCGCGAACGTCGCCACCCGCTGCGCCAGCAGCCGGCACACGCACGGCGTCAGCGCCTCGTAGCTCCTGGGCCCGACCTTCTTGCTGAACTCGACCTGCCGGGAGGTGTAGACGAACCCTCGTCCCTCGCAGTGGGGACACCGCTCGCGGCAGCTGCACACCCGAGCCACCGCCCGCGCGCGCCGTCCCTCGCCGTCGCCGGGTCCCGGTTGCACCTCGGCCTCGACCCGATAGCCTTCACCGCGGCATTCGGGGCAGGTGGAGGAGCTGGCAAGGGCTTCCATGTCGTCGTGCAGCCTCAGTCGCGACGTCCCCAGGTGCGTGGCGCAATGCCGCGCAGTTTTCGGGACCGAGGAGCCGGCTCCTGTACCATTTCGAAGCGCGTCGTGTGCAAGCGTTCCGCGCGATCCAACGCGACGCACACGCCGTCCACAGGAAGCCCACCGGTTTCAGACACCATCGCCCCGTCCTGCTCCACGAGCGCCGAGGCTGCGTACCTTCCATGCCTCGATCTCGGCGTCGACTTCCGGACGGCACGCGCGGAGCGAGCGCGGCGCGGCCCCCGCGACCCCGTTCCAGCGCGCGCGCTCGGCGGCTCGCAGCAGCCCACGTGCAATGATCTGCAGAGGCACACCCTCCTTGGACCAGAGTCCAAGGAGCTGACGGTCCAGGGCACCGAGCGCCAGCCCGCGCCCTCGCACCACGGCGAAGAGCACTTCCACCTGTTCGGCGAAGGTCGAGGTGGGCGGAAGGAGACTCATTCCTCACCTCGGGTGGAGCAGGCGGCCGACCGAGGGGAAGGCCTGGTTGACCTCCCGTCAGGAGGTTGAGGATGATGGCGCTGCAACTCCGAAAAATTACTCAACCCGATCAATGGCTTGCCCGCTCGCCCGCAGTCACGTCCTCGCGCCTGGGCACAAGGGTCCGGAGTCCACTTTCACATGCGACGCTCCCTCGTCCTTCTTCTGACGCTCCCCATGTTCGCGCATGCGGCCGACACGGCCCGCGCGCCCAAGGAGCAAACCCTCGGAAAGAAGCAGGAGACGACGCTCGACACGTCGCTCGCCGGCGACCTCACGCGCAAGAAGGAAGACACCGGCGGCGCCGCGCTCGAGTACGACCACTTCCAGCTCGGGGTGGAGCGCCAGATCAACGACAAGCGCCACGCCCAGATCGATTCGCTCCAGCGGATCATCGAGCTGTCCGGCGACTCGAAGGAGACCCCGGACCTCCTCTTCCGCCTCGGCGAGCTCTACTTCGAGGAGTCGCGCGACTACTTCTTCCAGGCCAACCGCAAGGACGACGATCTCATCCGCGGCCTGGCGACCAAGGACGTCGCCGCCCAGGAGAAGGCCAAAAAGGAGAAGGCCGCGCTCATGGTCCAGCGCGACGCCAACGCGAAGCTGGCGGTGAACCAGTACACGCAGATCGTGCAGAAGTACCGGGACTACCCGCGCACCGACGAGGTGCTCTTCTTCCTCGCCCACAACCTGATGGACCTGAACGAGGAGAAGAAGGCCCTCATCGCGTACGGGAAGCTGGTGAAGGACTACCCGAAGTCGCGGTTCGTGCCCGACGCGTACCTGGCCTTCGGCGAGTACTACTTCAACAACAGCAAGGGGCGCCGCGACTGGTTGCTCAAGGCGCTCGAGGCGTACAAGTCCGCGGCCAACTACCCCGAGAGCGCGATCTACGGCTTCGCCCTGTACAAGCAGGGCTGGTGTCACTTCAACCTGACCGACTACCCACGGGCGATGGACCTCTTCAAGGCCACCGTCCTCTACGGCGAGTTCACCGGCTCGGCCGCGCTCGAGAAGCAGGGCGGGGCCAAGGGCAAGAACACCCTCATCCGCGAGGCTCGCAACGACTACGTCCGGGCCTACGAGCGGGCCGACCTCAAGCCTCAGCAGGCCAAGGAGAACTTCAGCACCGTCGCCAGCAACCCCGACGACCGCTTCGGGATGATGGAGCTGCTCGCGAGCCTCTACTACGACGCGGGCAAGGACGAGGAGGCTGGAATCGCCTACACCCTCCTCATCAGGGAGAAGCCGCTCATCGCGAAGACGCCGGACTGGCAGAGCCGCGTCGTCGACTGCGTGCTCCGTCGCGGCGACAAGAAGACGACCGTCGCCCAGATCCGAAGGCTGGTGAAGATCATCGGCGACGTCGAGAAGTCGGGGAACATCAAGACCGACGCGGACAAGAAGTTCATGGTCGCCGCGAAGGACCGGTCGGAGCGAACGCTCTCCAACATCGCCGTGAACTGGCACAACGAGGGCCGCAAGACCCGCGACGACGATACCTTCGAGTACGCCAACGAGGTCTACGGCGACTATCTGGCCCTCTTCCCGGACAACAAGAAGTCCTACGACCTGCGCTTCTACTGGGGCGAGCTCCTCAACGACCACCTGCGCAAGTACCCCGAGGCCGAGCAGCAGTACACCGCGGTGGTCGTGCAGGACGGCAAGGCCATCGACGCCAAGCAGAAGCCGGGCAAGTGGCTTCCCAACTCGGCGTTCAACGCGGTCTACGCCGCGGATGAGGTCGTGCGCCGAGCCGAGCAGAAGGGCGAGCTGAAGCCGCCGTCCGGAGCGGACCTCAAGACCGTCGTGCCGCTCGCCCCGCAGCGGAAGGTGCTGATCGACGCCTGCGAGCGCTACCTCAAGTACCTGCCGAAGGGGGAGAAGCGGGTCGAGGTCGCCTACAAGGCGGCGAAGCTCTACTACGACCACCACCGCTACGACGAGGCGGTGTTCCGCTTCAGCGAGATCGCGCTCACTGCCCCCGACCACAAGTTCGACAACGGCGATCGCGCCGGCGAGATCGCGGCGAACCTCGTGCTGGACTCGTACAACGCGCTCGGCGACTACAAGAAGGTCAACGAGTGGGCGCGGCGCTTCTACGCCAACGACAAGCTCGCCACCGGCAAGTTCAAGGAAGACCTGGCGAAGGTCATCGAGCAGTCGAGCTTCAAGCTCGTGAGCCAGCTCGAGGAGAAGAAGGAGTATGCCGCCGCGGCCCAGGCCTACCTGGACTTCGTCAAGGACTTCCCCAAGACCCAGATCGCGGACAAGGCGCTCTACAACGCCTCCACCGACTTCTATAAGGCCCACATGCTGGAGAAGACGCTCGCGACCCGCGAGCTCCTCTTCCGCAACTACCCCCAGAGCCCGCTGGTCCCTGCGTCACAGCTGGCCAACGCCGAGGGTTACGAGGCCATCGGCGACTTCGAGCACGCCGCAGAGGCCTACGAGCTGTACGTCAACGGCTACGAGAAGCAGCTGGGGCCCGCCCAGAAGACGGCGAAGAAGGGGAGCAGCAAGAAGAAGAAGAACGGCCGGGCGGCGCCGGTCGAGGAGCCGAAGAAGGAAGGGCCGGTCTGGGAGGAGTCGAAGGCGCAGATCGCTCTCTTCAATGCAGGCGTGTACCGCGAGGGCCTGGGTCAGCTTCGCCAGGCGCTGAAGGACCGCGAGCGCTACCTCGAGATCTGGCCCGCCGCGAAGGACAGCGAGACGGTGGCTCTCTCCATCGCCGACCTGCACGAGCGGATGAACCAGTACGGCAAGGCCGTCGCCTTCCTCGACCAGCGCGCGCGGGATCAGGAGCGCGACCCGAACAAGTTCCTCGGCGCCCAGGCCCGCATCCTCCGGATCGAGGACCAGAAGCTGAAGAACCCGAAGGCGGTGGCCCGCCGGCAGAAGACGATCCTCGAGTACTACGACAAGCTCTACCGGAAGCAGAAGGACGCGCTCGAGCCAGCTGCGAAGGAAGCGGTGGCCCGCGCCCAGTACGCGAAGAACGAGGAGCAGTTCGTGTACTACGCCCGGCAGAAGCTGCACTGGGGCAAGGGCGGAGATCCGGTGAAGGGCTTCCGCGACAGCATCAAGGACAAGGGCCGGTCGCTCGACGAGATCAACCGCCTCTACACCAACGTGGTTGCCCTCGGCGCTCCCGAGCCGGCCGTCTGCTCGCTCCGGAAGATCGGCCTGGCCTACGAGAACATGGCGGACTCGGTCGCGAACGCGCCGATGCTCCGCGCGCTCCCGCCCGAGGCCCAGGAGGAGCTGAAGAACCAGCTCGAGCAGCAGGCCCAGCCCATCCGGGAGAAGGCCGCGGATCACTTCGCCGCCGCGGTCGCCAAGAGCCGCGAGTTCGCCGTCCGCAGCGAGTGCGCGACGAAGAGCCTCCAGGCGCTGCGCACCACCTACCGGCCGGCGCAGTACCCGCCCCTCCTCGAGGAGCTCGCCAACCCGCGGCAGGACCGCGGCGTCCTGCCTCCTGCGCCGCAGCTGCTGACGTCGGTGCAGCCGGCCAACACCGCGGTGGTGCTCAAGGGAACCGCCGCGACGGTTCCGGCCGGAAAGCCGGTGGTGAGTCGCGACACCCAGGGCTCGCCGTCGAGCGGACGCCAGGACGACGCGAGCGATCTCCGGCCCGGGCAGCGTCCCTCCGACGCGGCGCGCGCTCCTGACGTCGTGCCAGCCAGCGCCACCCAGCCCAAGAAACCGGCCGCCGACGCCGAGCCCGAGGACGTCCGCCAGTGAGCCCCCAGCCCGCCATGATCCCGAGCCGCCTCGCAGCCGCCGTCCTCACCGCGCTCCTCGCCACCGCCTGCGGCACCAGCGCTCCGGCACAGAAGGCGCCCGCGCCGGTGACGGCCGCGCCCGCCGGCGGCCCCTCCACGCCCAACGGCAGGGCGGTTCTCCTGTTCGAGGACGCCAACAAGGCCGCGGAGGCGCAGGCCAAGTCCGGGCAGCGGGACGATGCCGCGCTCGAGCGCCGCTTCCAGGCCGTGCAGCAGGCGGATCCGAGCTTCGCCGAGGCCGACTACAACCTCGGCGTCCTCGCCGAGCGCCAGGGCAAACGCGACCAGGCCCTCGCGCTCTACCGCTCCGCGCTCCAGAAGAAGCCGTCGCTGAAGCCGGCCGCCGAGGGGCTCGCCCGGCTCACCCGCGCCCAGGGCGACCTGCCCTCGGCCATCGCCCAGTGGAGCGACATCGCCCGGGCCTTCCCCGACGACGCCGAGAGCCGTTCGCAGCTGGCCGAGCTCTACCGGCTCGCCGGCGATCACGATCGCTCGCAGGAGATGTCGCGACAGGCGCTCATCCGGGACCCGAAGAACCTCGACGCGTACAAGACGCTGCTGCGGAGCAACCTCGACCGGAAGCAGTTCGCGATGGCGGAGCTGGTCGGCGTCCGCGCGCTGAAGATCTCCACCACCGATCCCGACCTCTACCTCGCCATCGGGGACGTGCAGATGGCGAAGGGCGCTCCGGACAAGGCGGCCGTCCAGTATCAGAAGGCGCTCGAGGCGAACGGCAGCTTCGTCCCGGCGCGACTGGCGCTTGCGCGGCTCGCGCTCCGGGACGAGGACTTTGCCGCCGCCGAGAAGCACCTCTCGCGCGCGGTCACCGACGGCGGAGGCAGCGCCGAGGTCCACCTGGACCTGGGAGTGGCGTACCGGGGACTCGGGCAGCCGGACAAGGCGCTCGCCGAGTACGACACCGCCGAAAAGCTTCAGCCCAAGCTGGCCGCCATCTACCTGAACCGCGGCATCGTGCTGCAGCGCTACAAGGACGCGCCGGACAAGTCTCTCGAGCTCTACAAGCAGTACGTCTCGCTGACGGGCGGTGAGTCCGCTCTCCCCAGCGATGCGCCGGTCCTCGCGCTTCGCCGTGAGGCCGAGGCGCTGGTCGCGGCGAAGTCACAGGCGCGCGTCCAGGAGCAGCAGGCGAAGACGCTCGACGGGACGCCCGCGAAGGGCACGCCACAGGACACCGGAAAGCAGGGTCCGGACAAGCTGTAGGCGCGTGTGGTCGGCATGCGCTGTAGGCAGGGAGGTCGGGGTTTGGTGTGGCCTCAGCCGTTCGATGTAGATTCAAACGCTGGCGGGTCTCCCCGAGGTCGGGGGAGCACTTCGGGGGTTTGGACGCGTGTACCGAGTGTGGATGCTGGTGCTGGTGCTCATGCCGTGGGTCGCTGCCGCGCAGGACAAGTCCGCGGCCAGCTCCGCGGAGGCCGCTGCGGCCAAGGCACAGAAGCGCAGTGAGTTCAGCTTCGAGGAGGACACCATCGAGGGTGACCTCAGCCGGCCCGACGGAGAGTACGTCGAAGCGCTGAAGCGGGTTCCGCACTCCAATCTGATCCGGATCCGCGAGGAGTATCGCGACAAGGTGATGCAGTCGGTGGACGAGCTGTAGTCTTCGATAGAGAGCGACGAGCGACCGTGTCCGTTCCCCTCACACTCAAGGTCTTCAAGGGCGAGTCGATGGTCGCCGCGAAGGACTACGACCGCGACATCATCAAGATCGGCCGGCTGGCCTCCGCCCACCTCTGTCTCGACGACGACAAGGTCAGCCGCATCCACTCGGTCATCGAGGTTGCCCCGGACGGGAAGCTGTCGATCATCGACATGGGCAGCGTCGAGGGCACCTTCGTCAACGGCAAGCGCGTCAACAAGGGCAGCCTGACCTTCGGTGACGAGATCCGCGTCGGCAACACGCTCATCAAGGTGGAGGACGGAGCCGCCGCCCGGGCCGCCGCAGCGCTCGCCGCCACCGCCGCGCAGGCGCCTTCTCCGAGCGTCACCAGCGCGCATTCCCACGCCAACGGCAACGGTATCTCCGCGGCCGCGGTCCTCGCCGAGGCGGCCCGCGTCGTTCCGGTGGCGGCCTCTCCGGCCATCGCTCCCGCTCCCACTCCGGCCCCCGCGGCTGCTCCCGTCGCCGCGCCCACGCCGGCTCCGGCCCAAGTCATCGCTCGGCCGGCGGTGGCCTCGCGTCCCGCCGCTCCCGAGTCGGAGTGGCCGCGGCTCGACGCGCGCGCACGCCCCGTGCGTCGCAAGGGCGCCGGCCCGCTCGGCCTCGAGCTGCGCTTCCGCTGGGGCGATCAGATCCTCGCCGAGCAGCTTCTCGGGCCGAAGCACAAGGGGGAGTTCAAGATCGGCAACGGCGCCGGTGTGGACTTCATCGTCGGCGACCAGCGGCTGGGTGCTCCGTCCTTCGCCTTCGTCACCGCGGACGGGGCAGGCGGCTTCACCCTCCGCATCACCGGGCAGATGACCGGCGAGCTCGAGCGGAAGGGACGCATCGTCACGCTGATGCAGGCCATCGAGTCGGGGATGGCCACCCGCGAGGATGACGCCTACGCGATCGCCCTCGAGCCGGACGACATCGCCCTCGTCGACATCGGCGGCGTGGTGGTGGACCTCTGCTTCCAGCCCGTTCCGCCCAAGGTCCTGGTCCCGCTCACCGAGCGGCTGGACTGGACGGCGCTCAACATCTTCCTCCTGGTGTTCTTCTTCGCCGGGCTCCTGGTGGTGGCCGCCATCACCCGGGCTGCCTCGGGGGACGAATTCACCGACGAGCTCTCGGGCAACACCGCCGTCCTGACGAAGCTCCTGGTCAAGCCGCCCGATCCGCAGAAGAACCCGTTCCTCGAGCAGCTGGCGAAGAGCAAGGAGAAGGGCGAGGCGCCCGCGGCATTCCAGGGCACCGAGGGTCAGATGGGGAAGCGGAACGCCCCGAACCGCGACGCCAAGGCCTCACCCAAGGCCATCGACCCCAACAGCAAGGACCAGGCGCGGCTGATCGCCCAGCGGATCTTCGGCGGCAAGGGCAACGCGGGCATCGCCACCCTCTTCGGTCGCGCCGGGCTGGGCGGCAGCCTGCAGGCCGCCATGGGTCACATGACCGGCTCCACCGTCGGTGACGCGGGCGGCGTGCTCGGCATGGGCCTCAAGGGCAGCGGCGGCGGCGGAGGCGGCACCGGGAACACCATCGGCATCGGCGCGGTCGGTACCCGCGGCGCGGCGGGTGGCGAGGGCAAGTACGGCAGCGGCATCGGGATGGGGAAGAAGTCCAGCGCGGACATCGCCATCACCAACTCCGATCCCGAGGTCAACGGCGCCTACGACCCCGAGCTCATCCGGCGCGTCGTGCGCAGCCACCACGACCAGCTCAAGTACTGCTACGACAACGCCCTCACCCGGAACCCGAAGCTGACCGGCAAGGTCTCCGTCCGGTGGATCATCACCGAGGGCGGCACGGTGGGAACATCCAACGTGGTGAACTCGACGACCAACACGCCCGAGCTGGACAAGTGCATCGCAGGCCGCGTCCTGACCTGGGTCTTCCCCAAGCCCAAGGGCGGCGGCGTGGCCGTGGTGACCTACCCGTTCGTGTTCAAGCAAGCAGGGGAATGACGCCGACATGAACCGCTCCCTTCTGGGGATGGTGCTGGTCCTCACCTCGCTGTGGGCCAGCCCGCTCCGGGCACAGGCCTCGGCACCGATCCTCTCCTCGACCGAGCCGCCCGTGGACGAGGTCGAGCGTGGGGTGTTCTTCGGCCTCGACATCGGCCCGGCGTTCGTCACCGCCGCGCCCGCGCCGACGGGGCAGAACAAGCCCTTCAGCGCGGGAGCCACCCTCCGCCTCGAGGTGGGGTACGACATCGGGCGCTTCGTCTCGCTGAGCATCTTCTTCGCCGGAAACACCTACTCGGCGAACGCCGACTACGTCGGGAACTCGGGCGGGACCGCCTCCGGTGACTTCTCGAGCATCTCCTCCGGGCTGGCGGTGCGCTGGAACTTCCTTGGATTCGCGGACAGTCAGGGTGTCCAGCGGACGTGGCTGTACCTCAAGGGCGGGGGCGGCTTCTCGCTCCTCAAGCCGAACGCCCTGTTCGCGACGGACCCGGTCGACAGCTACGGAAGCATTCTTGTGTTCGGCGGACCCGGGTTGCAGTACTACACGCGCCTTCGACACTTTTCGGTGGGCGTGGAAGTCGTGGGTTCGTACCTGTTGAAGCCGAAGACGTTCGGCTTCGCCATCACGCCGAACCTGCGCTACGCCTTCTAGCGAGGGCAGCCGTGGCAGTGGACAGTGGACAGGGACCTGGGCGCCCGGGGCAGGGGCGTCGCGGCGAGGGGCCGGCGGGACGGGGCGGCGGTCGAGGTGACCGGGGCGGACCCGGTGGCCGAGGTGGCGGCCGTGACCGTGGCGATCGCCGTCGGGAGGGCGGTGGGATGGGCGGCGCCGGAGGCCGCATCGTCCCGGAGCTCTCGACGCTCGAGAAGGCGCTCGCCAAGGGTGACTTCGCGTCCGAGCTGCAGCCCCTGGACTCGGTGGTGAAGGCGCTTCGGCAGGCGCGCGCCCGGTCTCTCCAGGAGCTGGACATGGACACGCGGGGGCGGCTCATCACCACCCTGTCCCGCGTCGCGCGCCAGGCGAAGCCGGCTCCGGATCCGGAGCAGCCTTCAGCGCCGGACGTGGGAGCGGGCCCGGCCACCGCCCCGGGGGGTGACGAGCAGGCCGCCGAGCCGCCGACCGACGCGGCGAAGGCGGAGACCGCGACCGCGGAGGCCGCGACCGCGGAGGCCGCGACCGCGGAGGCCGCGACCGCGGAGGCCGCGACCGCGGAGGCCGCGACCGCGGAGGCCGCGACCGCGGAGGCCGCGACCGCGGAGGCCGCGACCGCGGAGGCCGCGACCGCGGAGGCCGCGACCGC
>JADMIO010812939.1_pt1 | contig 15734 bp, 18 predicted proteins | sample 8958161 | NCBI WGS metagenome assembly JADMIO01 (sample SAMN16585339, study PRJNA669376) | soil metagenome | isolation source: Crop rotation soil | place: USA: Cullars Rotation, Alabama | collected 2011
CTTTCCCCCTGCCGCATCCCCTCCGGCCCCTTCGTGGCGGCGGCCTTCTGGGCGGCGCGGCGCATCCCCTCCGGCCCTTTGGTCGCGATCGCCTTCCTGGCGGCCTCGCGCCGCGCCTCCGGGCTCCTGGCCGCGGCCGCCTCGCGCACGGCCTCGCGGTGCCTCTCACGGTCGCGGTTGGCGAGCGCCTTGCGGACCGTCTCCCGTCGGGCCTCCGGACCCCTGGCGGCCGCCGCTTTTCGGGACGCCTCGCTGCGTTTCCGTCGCTTCTCGTCCGTGTCCGTCACCGTTTCCTCCCCTCGCTCAGATTCCCTTGCGTCTCAATCCCTCGAGCACCCTCGCCAGCCACGGCCGCCGCGCCTCGGCCAGCGCCGCCTCGAGCCGGTCTACCCGTACCCGTTCCACCGCGAGTGTTTCCGCCAGCTCGGTACTCTCGGTCGCGGCCGGCGTTAATGATGTCCATGGCACGGCGGAGATCTTCGGCCAGGGCCACCACCATCCCGCATTGTTCCTCGCGCCCCTGCAGCTCGAGAAGGTCCGCGAGGACGCACAGCGCGTCGCGCACCCCGCTGACGATCTCGAGCTCGTCCCGGACCTCCGGCACGCTCACGGCGCTCATTCGAGGACTCCCGTCTCGTGGAAGCGGCGCATCTGTGCCTCGCGTTCGGCGGCGTCGCGCTCCAAGGCGGGCAGGAAGCCGGCCCGGACGGCCGCGATCGCCAGCTCGGCGAGCATTTCGAAGAACGCGACCCGCACGAGCCGATCCGCCGCCTTGGGGTCGGTCATCATGTCGAGCGCCGCCCAGCCGAGCAGGGGCGGGAAGCGCTCCTCGGCCATGTAGCGCGCCGCCTCCAGGGCGTAGCGTATTCCGAGCGCCTCACTCGCGGGGTCGTCGAGGCCGTCGCACTCGGGCGCCCAGAACGTGCGGGAGCGGCCGTCCGGCAGGCGCCGACCCTTCGGCAGGTCCTTCACGAACTGGAGGGTGGTCAGCGTGTCGGCCGGGACCTGTCGCCCGGAAGCGGCTTTAGCCACGGCGCGCCTCCTTGGCCAGCCGGTCGAGGTCGGCGATCGCGCTCTCGAGCGTTACGCGCGCGGCATCGTCCGCGGGCATGTTGCCCACGTCCCAAAGGTCGTGAAGGTCGCGCAGCGTCTCGGCGACGTCCGCGGCGGCGACCGCCGGCAGCAGCGCGGCACCAGCGAGCAAAACACGGCGGGACGTGCTATGACGATGGTCAGCCTTCGGCATGTTGGCTCCTTGGCGTGCTGGGGTCAGGGCCGTCGCAGGACAGCGGCCCGGGGCAGGGATCGGGCGGGCTTCACATGTCTGGCCGCCCGCCCGGTCCGCTCCCCTCTCGGGGGTTCGGGCGGTGGCGAGCGCCCCGGCCTGGCGCAACGCAGCGACGCCGGCGGGCATGATCGCGAAGCGCTCCTCGACCAAGGCGCGACGGTCCTCGGGCATCGTGCTGCCGACCGCGCGCGGCGAGCCGCCGATCGGATACGCCTACTACACGCCCGAACCCGTGATGCCTCGCGTGGCCGAGGCCGACCTAGCCGATGTCCGCGATCTGGTGTCCCCCTGCAGGGTACTTCCAACCCACGGTCCGAACGAAGTCGGTGCCCCGCATGGCTGACGCCAAGCCCGCCCGCGCCGACAACCGCGGCCAGTGGACCATCAAGCACGCCGAGCGAGGGGCGGTCTTTTTCTTGCCCGAAAGGCGCCCCCACCTGAGCACGCGATTCCGATCGGAATCTCGCGTCGCCCCGCATTGCCCGCGCCGCTCGCGGCCGAGCAAATGCCCGACCTACCGCAGCAATTCGGCCACCGGAAATGCCACGAAAAACCCTCGAAAAAACCCAAAAAACGCCACGAAAAAACCACGTTCACGGCGTGTCCGCGCACGAATGCGGGCGGGTAATGGCGGGCAAGGGCGGGCAACGGCTGTCAATGGCGGGTGAAATGAGTCGAGTGGCGGTCGACGGCTGGATCGAGTGGTGCTTATTCGCACCACTCCCGACGGAGCTGGTCGCAAATTGCCAGAGGGCAATCCTGGAGCATCGTCCTCGACGGACGTGGCTCACTTCAGGAAAATTGAAGCCTGTTCGGCGGGCCGATGGCCCGGCACCGCCGGCCGACTGTCACGTCCCGCACCGGGACTTGTAGCGAAGGCCGCAGCGAGGTAAAGAGAAGCCAGCGGGGATTGCGGCCCCGCTGGCTTGACGATCGTTGTGCTAGAACCTGAGCTGCATACCCAGGGTGTTGCCTAGTTAGCGTCATCTACTCGCTTTGTCAATTGATGGGCGCCCCTGCTGTGCGGCTCAACACCGAGGACGAACTCTGTGTCGACCGACAGTACCCGCATCCCTCTAGGGCAAGTTCCCTCGTATCTAGGCCGAGACTACAATACACCTTGCTCCTACAACAAAATCCACAGGCTGGTTGTCGACGGGGTTATTGACGCCATCCGTGTAGGCGGCCGTATCTTCGTGCTCGAAAGCCAGCTCCCCGCTGTCGCTGCTAAGTTGCGGAAGCCACGCCAATCCTCGCGCAATAAGTGAAGCGCGGTCGCCATGCAGACCAGCGACACCGCCCGCCCGCGAGGCGGAGCGGAGACGTGTGCCCGCGCTCCAGCCGACCCTGACCCGGTAGCCACCGCCGTTGCCGAGCTGCGTGCGGCGCTCGACGCCATCCCGCGGCTCGACGCGAGCGTGCGGGCGGCGCTGATCGAGCGGCGTCATGGTCCGGACGAAAAGAAACGCCCCGGGCGGCCACCCGAGGCGCATCACCAAGTCGTCAATGAGCGAGCCAAAAATGCCCTCAAACGCTGATGAAGGCAAGCCGTCAGACGGTCGCGCCCCGACGATCGCCGACCTCAAGGCCAGCGTCGACATCACCGACATCGTCGGCCGCTACGTGCCACTGAAGCGCGGCCTGGGCGTCCCCGCCGCGTGCTGTCCCTTCCACAAAGAGAAGACGCCCTCCTTCAAGGTCGACCGCCGCCGGCAGCGGTTCCACTGCTTCGGCTGCGGCGCGCACGGCGACGTGCTCGACTTCCTGGCCGCGATCGAGGGCCTGGACAAGGTCGGGTCCATCAAGCGCCTGCGCGAGATCGTCGGCTCGTCCGACTCGTACCGACCGGCTCGCCCGCCCCGTCCACCCGCGTCCGACGAGCCGGACCCCGAGGCCGAACTCAAGCGTGAGCTGGCGCAGGAGACTTGGCGGCAGACCGGGGACGTCCGGCCCGGCACCGAACCCCACGTCTACCTGACCGAGCGCCGCGGCATCAGCCGGTGGGACGCCGAGCGCGTCCGCTGGCACGGGGCCTGCCCGTGGGGCACCGGCACCGCCGGTTGCATCGTGGTACCGATCTCCGACCCCGCCACGGGCCGCGTCAGCGCCATCTGGCGCATCCGGCCCAGGCTCTCGGGCAAGGTGGAGCGCTGGGGACTCGCCCCGATGAAGGGCGGCGCGGCACGCCTCTTCCCCGCGCCGGGCCCGCGGCTCGTCATCGCCGAAGGTGTCGAGGACGCGCTGGCCGCGCACGAGTTGACCGGCCTGCCGGCCTGGGCGGCGCTCTCGGCCGGCAACATGGCCGGCCTGGCCCTGCCCGAGCGCTTCCGCGAGGTGCTGATCCTCGCCGACCGCGACGAGAACGGCGTCGGGCAGGAGAACGCCCACAAGCTCGCCTCACGGCTGCGAGCGGAGGGTCGCCACGCGATCGTGCGGCTGCCGATCGACGCCAAGGATGCCAACGACGTGTTGCGGCGGAGGGCCTCCTAGATGCCCTTCGACCATACCCCCGGCTTCGAGGACGCCGAACCGCCCCCGTACGCCGGCAAGGCGAACGGGCGGGCCGGGGTGGAAGCCAAGAGTTCGTTAAATTCGTTAAATTCGTTGCCCGCTGGATGGCCGAAGCCTCTGGCGACGGCCGCCTATCACGGTCTCGCAGGCGAGGTGGTGAGGATCATCCTTCCCCATACCGAAGCCGATCCCGTCGCGATCCTCGTCCAGTTCCTCTGCGCCTTCGGCAATGCCGTCGGCCGCGGACCGTACTTCGCGGTGGAGGGAGATCAGCACACTACCAACATCTTCGCGGCCCTCGTCGGTGAGACCGCCAAGGGACGCAAGGGTACCTCCTGGGGCCGGGTGCGGCAACTGATGGAGGACGCCGACCCGGACTGGTCCCGGCGTCGCGTCGTCCAGGGCCTCAGCTCCGGAGAGGGGCTGATCTGGGAAGTGCGCGACCCGATCGAGAAGACGCAGCGCGACAAGAAGACGGGCGAGAGCAGGACGGAGGTCGTCGACGAGGGAACGAGCGACAAGCGCCTGCTCGTTCTCGAGGCCGAGTTCGCGAGCGTGCTCCGCGTGATGGCACGCGAGGGCAGCATCCTCTCCGCCATCATCCGTCAAGCGTGGGACCGCGGCGACCTTCGTACCCTTGTCAAGAACAACCCGGCCTGCGCTACCGCTGCGCTCATCAGCATCATCGGGCACATCACGGCCGACGAATTGCGGCGCTACCTCGACCGGACCGAGAGCGCCAACGGATTCGCCAACCGCTTCCTGTTCCCCTGTGTCCGTCGCTCCAAGTGCCTGCCGGATGGAGGGGGCGAGATAGACCTCTCGGAAATTTCTCTCAAAATTACCGAAGCTCTAACGAAAGCGCGGTTGATCGGGCAGATGCGTCGCGGCGCGGAAGCGCGTGCCCTTTGGCACGAGGTTTACCCCGAGCTTTCCGAGGGCAAGCCCGGCCTCCTGGGCGCCGTCGTCGGGCGTGCCGAAGCGCAGGTAACGCGGCTGGCACTGCTTTACGCGCTCCTCGACGGACGGGCGGAAGTCGGCCGGGACCATCTCGCGGCGGCCCTGGAGCTATGGCGCTACTGCGAGGATTCGGCCCGCTACGTGTTCGGGCGGAGCGTGGGCGATCCCGTCGCTGACGCCATCCTGACAGCCTTGCGCCAAGCCGGGCGACCGATGAGCCGCACGGAGATTTCGGAGGCGCTCGGCCGCAATGTTCCGGCCAGTCAGATCGAGCGGGCCTTGGCCACCCTGGCGGCGGCCGGGCTAGTCGCCGCGGCCCTTAAGGACACGGGCGGCAAGCGTCCGGCCGAGATGTGGAGCACGGTCCAGTGAGCGAGCCAATGCGTGCCACGGGCTACGAAATTAACGAAGTTAACGAATTTGATACCGGTTCGCTTCCCGGCCGGCTGGCAGCCAGGCGACGGCGCGGCCAGGTCCGGCGCTCGAGCTCGGCGCGGCCCGAGCGATCCGATAGGCCAGCGTCAAGAATTCCTTGTGACGCGTCAAAATGAATGTGGCGAAAATACTAGGTTGACTTTCCCTGCCGTTGCCCAAAAGCTGCGGGTCCTTCCGGCCCCGGGGTGATGCGGTGCAGGCTGCCGCGGCACAAATCTAGTTACCATGGATTATCGTCGCTACTACTACTTGTGGCATATGTTCCTCACCCGCATATCGACAACTAGCACATAAATTACAAGCGCTTAGCTGGGCTATCGCAAGCCGAATCTCAGGCTGCCAGAAGTAGCGGGAAGTCGGACCGGCACCGTCAAGTTGATGCTGGCGAGGATAAGGAAGCGCCGTCGCTCATCGGCGCGAGGGCCTCATGCGGCAGCCTTGACGCCCGTGATCTCAGCCCAGATCGTGAAGGCTTGCGCGCGGACGGCTCGGTACTCGCTGGTGGGGAGGTGATCGCGGTAGAGATAAAAGAGGTTGTTGATCTGGTCGTGGGCGGAGAGGAACCGTTGCGCCTGGCGGGGTGATTTGAACCGCTTCATCTGCCGTTCTCGCCGCCGGGTCGGCTGGTGCGAGTTTTCGGCCCGGTTGTTCAATCCCTTGTGCCGGCGGTGCTCGACCCCAGGCATCAGCTCCTTCTTCGCCGCCGGATAGCTCGCGAGCTTGTCCGTGACCATCACGCGCGGCGGCCGTCTCTGCCTCTTCAGCAGCTTCCGCAGCAGGCGCTTGGCGGCCCGCTTGTCGCGCCGGCTCTGGACCAGCACGTCGAGCACGGTGCCGTCCTGGTCGACCGCCCGCCACAGCCAGTGCTTCTCGCCGGCGATCCTGATCTGAACCTCATCCAGGTGCCACTTATCGCCGGGACGGGGCAGCCGCCGGCGGATCTCGTTCGCGAAGCCCTGGCCGAACTTGAGGCCCCACTGCCGGATGGTCTCGTGGCTGACGGTGATGCCGCGGGCGGCCAGCATCTCCTCGACCATCCGCAGGCCGAGCGGGAAGCGGAAGTGGAGCCAGACCGCGTGGCTGATGACCTCCGGCGGGAACCGGTGGCCGGCGTAGGAGGGCGTGATCGGCTGCGTCATGCTCGGCCGGTAGCCAACCTCCCGGCCGCGCGCAACCTAGCTCGCGCCAACTTGACGGCGCCGCCGCACGTGCCGGTTGCGTGGCAAGTATCCGCCGCCGCCCGTCGCGCTCGACTGTCCGCCCGGAAGTCCTCGCGGCAACGTGCGCGCGGAGGATTGCGACGCCGGCCGCGGAAGCTTCCCGAGGATTGCGTCCGCGGCGCGCTAACGGGCGTTACGGCAAACGGGAGGGCGGGACCCCCTTCTCACGGCGGCGCCATCCTCTGGTCCAGCGACCGGAGTTCCTCCAGCAGCTGCTCACCGGTGCTCGGCGGCCCGAAGCTCTGCTTGAAGAAAAATCCCGTGTCGGTCAGCCTCTGCCATGCGGTGAACTGGGCCAACTGCCTCTCCGCTACCCTCAGGTCGGCTGGCTGATGGCGCGGTAGGTCGTCGGGGATGCGAGCACGGCCTGCCCGATCAGGCGGGCGAAGCGATGGCTGATGCTCCTGGCGGTGCGTCGGTTGAAGCGGAAGACGTACTCGTCCAGGTACCGTTGCAGGTGCTTTGTGCTGACAGCGCCGTGATGGGTGCCGAGCAGCCAGCGTTTGGCGAGGGCGAACACGAGGTGGATCGCGGGCAGCCGAAGCGCCGCGTCACCCCAGGACCGGGCGAGATTGACCGGCTCGTGGTGGTAGCCCTTGGCGGCGAGGCCGTCGTAGCCCCTCCAGCCGTCGGTCGCGACCTCGGCCGGGCTGCGGACGTTGCGGCCGAGGAAGCCCTGGAGGCTCGCGGCCGAGGCGTCGGGCACCGCCTCCAGGCGCAGCCGGCCGAGCCGCCGTCCCTCGCCCTTGCCGCGCCCGCTCTCGATCGCGCCGGCGACGACCGTCTTGCCGGCCGCCCCGCGCCCGGGCTTGCCGGGCCTGGCGCCGCCGACCAGGGTCTCGTCGGCCTCCACGCGCCCGCCGAGCGGCTCGCGATCTCGCGCCACCATGGCGCGGCAGATCTTGTGCAGCCAGGCCCAGGCGGTCCCGTAGCTGCCGAACCCCATCTGGCGCTGCGGTTCTGTCAGCGTTCGCGCCAGCAAGCATCGCCTGTGCTGAGTCGAAGCCGATGCGTGATCAAGCGGCTTCCAAGATGCCCAGCACGGCCACGGTCCTCCGGAGAAAGAGCAGCCTGCGGCGATCGGCGGGAACGTGCTGGTGAGGACGGGAGCGGAGGCGGAGGAAGTTTCGAAGCTCGTCGTGACTTCGGCAGAACCGGGCGGCCGATCCTGGACACTTGAAGCCGCGCATGGGTCGGTAGCGCCCTTTGATGGCCCGGTGATCCTGCTCCAGCCTATTGTTCGAGTAGCGGCTCGTCCGGTGCCGCACCCCTTTGCCCAGCTCGGTCCTGATCGCGCGGGGGTAGCTGTCGTGGCCGTCGGTCGTGACCCGGTCGGGCGTCACGCCGGTGACCGCCTTGGCGGACCGGAAGAACGCCTTCGCCGCCGCCATGTCGCGATGCTCGCTGAACATCACGTCCACGAGCGCGCCGGAGCGGTCGATGGCCCGGTAGAGGTAGCACCAACGGCCGCCGACCTTGAGGTAGGTCTCGTCGACGTACCAGCTGCGGCCGACCTTGCCCCTGCGTCGGCGCCGGAGATCCTCGGCCAGCACCGGGGCGAGCTTGGCCTCCCACTCGCGCACCGCCTCGTGGCTGAACACGAGGCCGCGGACCAGGAACATCTCGGGCAGGTCGCGCAGGGCGAGCTTGTAGCGCAAGCGCCAGAGCACCACGAGGGCGATCACGTCGGAGGGATACTGCGCCCGGTTCAGGAGCGTGGCGGAGCGCTCGTTGAACTGCTTGCCGCAGGCGCGGCAGCGGAAGCGGCGGTAGCCTTGCGCCGTGCGCTCGGGCCGCTCCGTCACCGCCTCCGCTTCGCACGCTACGCACCGCATCCTATCCGCCCGACCGTGGTGAAGGCCGGCCATATGGCCAAACCGACCCTCGTCAGCCAGGGGCGGTGGCGCGAGACCTGACAGAACCGAGGGCAACGAGCGTCCTGTGCTCATCAAGATCGACGCGGAATATGGGCAACCGTCCGCGCTCGCCTACAAAATTGCACAAGCAATCTTTCTCAAGATGACCCAAGCGGGTGAGCCGCATCCGAGTGTCATCGCATTCACACAACGCGAGTTGATGCGTCTCGTTGGTCGGTCGGCTGGCGGCAACACAAGCCGACAACTCTATCACGCGATGATGCAGTTGAAGCGCACGGGCATTGCCCGCACCGTGTTTAACAAGGAGAAGAAGACCGGACTGGAATTTCACTTTGAGTTTTTATCGTCGGCATTGTTCTCTAGCAAGGAGAATGCCATCACTGAGTGCGTGGTACAGGTGCATGATGTAATCGTCAGTAGCTTGAACCAACATCATGCGATCTGGCTCAACTATCAGAAGCTTGCCACACTTGAACCGATTGCTGCCGTGCTCTACAAGCGATTGTTTTTTCACTTTTCCAACACCTATACGTCACGCAAAGCACGCAGCGCACTGAAGTTTGAAAAAGATTACGAAGCGATATGCCGTGAATGGCTGGGTGGACTGAAGCCAGAGCGGTATGCGTCACGCATCGCCAAGCAGTTGGGTCGTTATCTCGATGCAGTTCAGGCGACGGGCATCATTTCGCGATATGCGATTACTGAGCGAGTGAAGGGGTCAGGGTTCAAACTAGTCTTTTATGCCGGTTCTGGTTTCTTCGAGGACTATACCGAGTTCTACCTGAGCGACCGAGCTGAACAGCAACCAAGCAGGCCAACGCTGCCTGTGACGCTCGACCCGCAGCCGTTGCAACTCGTAGCCTACTTTCATCAGCTTCTCGGGCATAAGCAGAATACCTTTGCCGAGAAGGAGAAAACCCAAGCAGCCGATCTGTTACGTCGGTATGATGAGAACGAGGTACGCGGTCTCATTGACTACGCCGTGGCCAAGATTAAGGCATCCAACTTCAATCCAGATTTCTTCGGTTCGATCATGAGCTACCAGCCAGCCTGGACAGCGCATCTTACCGAGCGGCAGGAGATGGAGCGCCGTCGTGCAGCGGCCGCTTCCTGTCCGATCTGCCAAGGCCGGGGATGGATGCTGGTTAAAGGTGCGAACGGCGAGGAGCTAGCGCGCCAGTGCAACCATGGCCAGACGATTGCTGAGGGCGAGCGTCCGACCGCCAATTAGTGGTGCGACGCGGTCGGTTGATGCCGCTAAGCCTCGTCGCGCCGACCTGGGAACTTGAATAACGGGAGCGGAGAGCAGAGTTCCTATTGCTCCATTGCAGCAAACGGCGCCGTCATAGGTTGGCCGAGCTTGAGCAGGTCCCAGTGGTTGCGGTAGGGCTCCAGCCAGCCGCGGCCGTACTCTTGCGCCATCTGACCCCCGCGCCGCGTGTAGTCTGGCAGCAGAACGCGGACCGCGTTGTCCTGGTGCATTTGCCCCCTCCGCCCGGGCCGGCTCAACCACTGGCGGTTGTCCATCGACAGCGCTGCCGCGATGACGTCGCTCGGCATCACGTAGACGTCGTGCTGGCCGTTCTCCGCCTTTGGGAAGGCGACGAGGCAGAAGAACAGCCCGGCGATCGGCGTCTCGTGCTTCCGGCCCATCATCCAGGCGCCGTCGGGCCGGTTGGGATTGCGCGTCTTGACCTGGATGTTGCGGTGCACTTGGCAGCTGCTGTCGTACACCATGATGTCGATCGCCGGCGTTCCCGGCGGGGCGAACCCAGCGGTGTAGCCTTGCCGCAGGAGGCAGGAAAGTACGTAGTGCTCGCCCGCGGCTCCCAGGAGGTTTTTTGGCGTGGGCATGACATCGTCCCCCGCCGCTGATCCAGTGGTGCGATGCAGACAGTGTCTCTCCTGGCCTGGCTCGCAGTGACAGTGCTGTCAGCACCAGCGGTACGCAGCAAGGACGTATCTTCCGTCCGCGTCACATCATTGGCGACATCCGGGAGCCGATCCGGGGGTCTCGAACTGTCCACAGGATGTGGCCTTTTGGGAAAGCGGGTGTGGCCTTTTGGGAAAGGGCCGTTTCGCTAATCCATTGCATTTAAAGGAGATTTTGGCCGGATCGCTCCCCTTAATAGGTTTCTAATACATCTCTAATGCACGTGACGTGTGCATAACTTGCAGCAGGGAGCAGCCTCAGGGAGCGCAGCTAACAGGGAACAGTCGCGATTTTTCAAGCATTTGCTACAATATAGTGAGGCTTCTATTATCCATTTTCATAATTCTTGGCCACGAGGCCAAAGCATATGCGCAAGAAAACCGTCCCAAATCGCAAGCCAGCTGCCCAAGTGATGTACGAGTATATTTTTATTTCCGCCGCACCAGCGCCAACCACCGCCTTGCCCGAGATCGCCTTTTAAGACCGGAGCACGTAAGCGATCGGCTTGCACCACGTCAGCACTTGTGCTAACTTGTAAACGTATGACTACAAACGCTAACAACAAAGGCGAGACGGTCACGATCGCCGTGCGTACTTCGCGCGAGCAGAAGGAGCAACTCGAGGCCTTGGCCGAGAGCATGGACCGCAGCACCAATTACCTCGTCGAGGAAGCGATTGCTGCCTACCTCAGAGAGAATGCCTGGCAGGTCGAGGCCATCGGCAAAGCGGTCGCCCAAGCCGCCGCCGGCGGCCCGTTCGTCGCCTGGGAGGACATGCAGCGCTGGATCGACAATCTGGGCAGCGATAACGAGCTGCCGCCGCCGGAGGCAACCATCCGTCGCTAGCCATGCGCATAGAACTCGTAGATGAGGCCCGCGCCGACCTCGTGGCCATCGAGCGGTACATACGGCAGGATAGCCCGGAGGCGGCGCTTCGGGTGATGCGCGGACTTCGGAACCGGATCGACGTTCTGGCCGTCCAGCAGCACGTCGGCCGCCCGGGTCGTTGGCCGAACACCCGTGAGTTGGTGATCCCGCCGTACGTGATCCCGTACCGTGTCAAGGGCGATATGGTTGAAGTCCTGCGCGTCTTTCACAGCGCCAGGCATTGGCCGGACCAAGAGGCATCCTAATAGAAACCAACATGGATGATCCGATACCATACAGCTGGCATACTGATGAAGAACTCGAGAGATTGCTTGTCGAGGGCATCAACTCCGGCCCAGGAGAGCCGATCAACTTTGATTGTATTCGTGCCGAGGCACGCAGCTCGCGTGAGCCGGTCAGTTGCCCGGTCAGTTCCTAAGAACTGACCGACGATTGCGGTCGGCAATCGCCTCCATGTGGCTCTACCGAGCCAACTATTGCCCCGCAGCCGTTGCGCGCTAGCCGCGCGACTTGGGGTGCTTTCCTGCCGCCTAGCCGTCGGCAGCTTCGCCTTGGAGCCCAAGGCTCGGGCTTGTCCGCTGCGGCCGACACCGCAGCGGCCCGCGCCGAAACCACCCCAAGTCGCGCGGCTGCGACGCTAGCGCGTCGGCGCAACGGCTGCGGGGGACGACTGCTCGGAACGGGTGGCGAAAAAAGCCCCGCACGAAGGCGGGGCTAAGAAGCTGAGATCATGGACAGCGAACCATCTAGTGGGCTGACGCGATCAGAAGATACCGCGTCTTGCGGTATGGGTGAGGGCGTGGCCGCCTCGCTCGGATCATCGATCCTACTCGTGCTTGCCCCACCCGAGCGCACGACCTGACAGCCGATCGCGTTCCGAATAACATCCCGCGATCGGAGATGCCCGGAGGACCCGGCAATAGCTGTTCCATGGCTCGCCCGGTTCGGACCGGCTCCTGGAGGGCAAGGCGATGCCGGTCCGGTCGGCCGAGCGCGTCTACCGCACCTGGATCATCGACAGCCGGCGCTGGGACCACTACCGGCCTCGCCCCGGCGACATCGTCATCTCGACCTACCCGAAATGCGGCACCACCTGGACGCAGCGGATCGTCGACCTGCTCGTCTTCCAGAGCCCGGAGCCGCGGCCGGTGATGGACCTCTCGCCGTGGATCGACCGGCGCGTTGCTGAGCCGATCGAGGCCGTGATGGCCCGGCTCGAGGTCCAGGAGCATCGCCGCTTCCTCAAGGCCCACCTGCCGGCCGACGGTCTGCCGCTCTTCGACGAGGTCAGGTACGTCCACGTCGCCCGGGACGGGCGCGACGCCTGCATGTCCTTCCACAATCACGCTACCGGGCGCACGGACCAGATGTTGGCGGTGCTCGACCGGTCCGGCCTAGAAGACGAGACGGTAGGGCGGCCCTATCCGCGTTTCCCTGCCGATCCGGCCGAGCACTTCCACCGCTGGCTCACCGAGGGTTCGGTGCCGGGCCACGCGGACGGCCTGCCGCACTTGTCGTTCGCCTACTTCGAGCGGAGCTGGTGGGAGGAGCGGCACCGGCCGAACGTCCTGCTCGTCCACTACAACGACCTGACGGCGGACCTCCCGAGCGAGATGCGGCGGATGGCCGATTTTCTCGGCATCGCGGTCCCGCCCGAGCGCTGGCCCGCGCTCGTCGAGGCGGCCGGGTTCGGGGCCATGCGGCGGGACGGCGAGGCGCTGATGGGGAGCGTGGCAGGCGACTTCCAGGGCGGCGCCGGCCGGTTCTTCCACGCGGGCACGAACGGGCGCTGGCGCGGCGTGTTCCGGGAGGAGGACCTGACCCTGTACGAGACCAAGCTTGCCGCAGAGCTTTCGCCGGCCTGCGCGCGCTGGGTGGCGCAGGGCCGCGGTTAGAAATGCGCGCTGATACGCCCACCCGGCCTTATCGGTACCAACTGTCGGCGCCGCACCACTAGCGCTTGCGGTCCAACGCGGCGAGCAAGTCGGTGTCCGGCTGCAACTCGGGCGGCAACGCGATCAGTTACCGGCCGCCTCGCCGTGACCGGACGGCTGCCAGGAACGGGTGGAACAGAAAGACCCCCGCCGAAGGCGGGGTCAGAGGCTCTCGGACTTGCTGAACAGCCTTAAAGCTGTCGCTTCCGCGCAAGAAATCAACCGACAGCCGAACACTTGCGGTCCGGGTACAAAGAAAACCCCGCCGAAGCGGGGCCGAAGACGGAGTTAGGGAGTAGTACACGGATCACGCTACCGCTTCCGCCCGAGCGCGGCCAGGAGATCGTCCTGTGGCGCGGTGTCCGCCTGACGGCCGTCGCGCACCACGTGCTCGATCTCGCCCCGGCTAAGGCCGATGTCGCGCAGCAGGCGGTCGTCGAGGGCGGTCACACGCTCGATGTCGCACTGGACCTGGTACTCCTGGCGGTACTCCCGAACGACCGCCGCGAGCAGCTGGCCCGGAAAGACGCGCTGGGCAGGACGGACGACGCTCCGCACGAGCTCGTAGGGCCGGGGCAGGGCCCGGCCGATGCTGATCGTGGCCACGCGTGTCTCTCCCCGTCGGCTGCCGCCTCGCTCTCACGGCGGGCCGGTCAGTCCGACCAGCCTACCCGGCTTCTCTCGGCCGGGTTGTGAGATTGCGCACACCCCGCTGACCAGAAAGAAAACCCCCCGCCGAGGCGGGGGGAGCAGGGACATTGCCCACAACAAGAGACCGCGGCCAAGCTAGCGCTTGCGACCCAACGCGGCGAGCAACTCGGCTTCCAGCGTGGTGTCCGGGTGCATTCCATCCGGCAGTGTGGCGATCCGGACCCACCAATGCTTGGCGAGCTGCGCGGCGACAAGCTCGGATGCTTTGCGCCCGGCATCGTCACCATCCAGGCACACGGTGACGAAGCGTAGCGACGGGCAGTGCGTGCGCAGAAGGCTTAGCTGCTCGTCGCTCACCGAGCTGCCCATCAACGCCACCGTGGGGATGCGCAAGCTCCCGTGGAGCCGGATCGCGCCGAAGAAGCCCTCGACCACGACCAGGGTCTGGCAGTCCTTGACCCGGTTGAGGTTGAACAACTCTAAATTTTTGTGAAATCCGGCCGCAAGTTTGTACTTACCTTCGCTCTCGGGAAGGGCCTCATCCGGCCCGATGAAGCGCCCGGCATAGCCCAAGAGCTCGTTCGTGGCGCTGTGGATTGGGATCGCCAGGCGACCCGGGATCGTCCTGCCGGTGGTGCACAGGCCCAGGCCAAACACGGTCGCGGTCTCACGGCTGACGCTACGCGCCGCGAGGTAGGGCAGCGCGGCCTCGAGATCGAGCGTGAGCGCGAAGCCCAGAGGTTTGTTCTGGGGCTTGTTCTCGGGTTTGTTCCTCGGCTCTTTCGGCCGGGTCGTCTCGGCAATGGCCCCGCTTTCCGCCTGCGCGCCGCCAGGAGACGCGTTCGGCCCCGGCGACGAGGTTCGGGCCGTCTTCGGCCTGTCGTCGTTCCTAGCGCCCTGTACGGGCCGCAGCGTGCCGTCCAGGTAGGGCAGGGCGACGCCGCAGATCGCGGCCAGCATCTCAGCCGCCTTGGGCAGCGAACAGCTCTCCTTACGCCAGACGAAATCGAGCAGGCCGCCCTCGACGCCGCAGCTCGCCGCCTTGCAGCTGAACACGCCAGCCGACAGGTTCACCGTCATCGACGGCCGCTCGTCGTCGTGGAACGGGCACTTGATCCGGGTCTGATCGCCGGGGCTCACCGGCACGATGGCGTAGTGCGCGAGCACGGTGCGCATCTGCCCGTGGGTGCGTTCCTTGAGTGCTTTGAAATCGACCTTGCGATTGTCGGCCATACACCTAAGTCCCTGGATGGTACTTTCCAGGGAAATGGTACGTTTTGATAGGGAAAAATCAAATGCTTGAAAGTAGATCAGCCGGGATGCTGCGTTTAATCTATATATAAGAGAAGTAAATCTCTAAAACTATCAGAATATATCCACCTCGATGGGTGAGTTTGCAAGTTCATAATCAAATAATTATGTTCAATAATTTGCAGTTATGGAAGAACATGGAGTAAAACGAACCCCGCCACGCGGGCGTGGTCTGCTGTTCGATCTCAGAAGGGGATGTCATCGTCTAGGTCACTCGCCACCGAGCCTTCCTTGCGCGGCTCGGAGCGGTAGATCAGATAATCCGGATGATTGTCCTTTTCTTTGGCTCAATTCGCGTTGGCTGTTGGAATCGGCCGTACTGCAGCGAGGAGCCAGGTTTTCGAGGCACTCGGCTCGGGCGCCCGCTCCAGGAGCCGTCGCCAGCCGAGATAGTTCGGCAGGTAGCGCGTCGCGACGCCGTTGAAGCGGCCCATCCAGCCCTTCAGCCGGCCGTGGTAGGCGTTCACGTTCTGGACGTGGAAGGCGCCGTCGCGCACCCGAACGCCGGCGGCGACATTGATCGGCTCGTGGCGGATGCCGCGCTCGGCGGCGAAGGTGGCGTAGGCCTTGGCGCCGTCCGAGCAGAGCACGGCGTCACCGGCGACCACGGGCGCCAGCGCCGCCCCGATGGCCTCGGCGCCGAGATCGGGCAGCACGGCATCGGCGGTGTGGCCGGCGCGGTCGCGGGCGATCAGCGCCGGGACCTGCTCGGCCGAGAGCCCGCGTC
>JADMIO010814621.1_pt1 | contig 15734 bp, 14 predicted proteins | sample 8958161 | NCBI WGS metagenome assembly JADMIO01 (sample SAMN16585339, study PRJNA669376) | soil metagenome | isolation source: Crop rotation soil | place: USA: Cullars Rotation, Alabama | collected 2011
CTTTCCCATATTCCACAAACAACTCCCTCACAATTCCAGCTGTGATCAGCTTACTTCCTTTTGAAGTTTGCGAAAAGATTGCGACAACAGCACTTGCGGCTTCAGGACTTTGATTTTTTGGATTTGTGGGAGTGCGAAATTCTGAAATGCGACTCAGTGCATCTTTATCCGACTCCGTCGAAAGATCGAATGTCAGTGTATAAAGAGGCAAGGTTGCTCCTTTTAGTGCGTTTGGCACTTCAACCATCGGATTTTCGCGGGTTCCAAAGCCCGGGTTTTTATTTTTTGCATAATTTAAAATAATATCGCTGTCTGTGGTGAGAGCAATGGATCCATCCGGGCGAACAACTGAAGTTGATGGAAAAAGACTTACTCGGGTCGACTTAAAAGAAGCAACTTCGTAATCGAGTTCCATTGAAAAAGAAATTGAGCGTAAATTTCCAGGGATGTAGAGAGCGGGATCTTGAAATTTGTAAAGTTTTTGAACGACGATCATAATTTATTTCCTTCTCGCTTGCTGTTCAATTCTCGAAGTCCATTGATACCCAGACGAATTTTTGCGCGGATGGCATCGCCGTCCCTGTCGAACTGATCAACCTCGCAGTTAAAATGAGCGATCTGACCGTAAAAAATTTGCTCATGCGAAAGCCGAAGTCCCACAATGTGGGGATACATCTTCATAATCGCTGGCCGGGATGAAACTCTTTCGCTTCCAATTTTCACAAATAAATTTTCTGGAAGATAAGTTTTTGAATGGAGCGCTGGGAGGTCGATCCCTTTTGCAGTGTTTTTCGCAAATTGACTTACAAAATAATCCGGAAACGTGCCGCCGCTTCCCCCCATGTCTGGAGGGTTTGCCGTGGCACTTGGTTCTCTTTGAGTAGAATAGATCGCAGGATAAAAAAGAGATTGAATCGAATCGAGAAGATCGTCATTTCTGGCAAAAGGTCCAATATGGTCGCGATAAACAAAAAATTCGATACTTAAATATTCTCGCCTTCTTCTTAAGTCGACGTCCCATTCTCCGAATGTCATTTTGTTGGCCATAGAAGTATTTTTGTTGTCGTAGAGGTTTGATCCATTCGGAACTTTGAGCTGCGAGCCCCCAGGGGGCGATAGTAATCCTTGAAGTTCTTCCTTCATATTCTGGCGGTCAACCGTAATTGAAAGAGAAGCAGATAAATACTTAGGAAAAATTTCTAAGACTTCCAGATTATGTTGCATATTGTCTTGATAGAGAGAGGGAAGTGTTTTTGAATCGGGAACGAGTTTCACTTCAATCGAAGCCGTGTTTTTGCCAATCTGCTTTTTGATCGACAAGTCCGTATTTTGAATTTCGTCTTCCCAAAGAATAGTGGGGATAATCTCATCGGCTTGAAATTCAACCACCAAATAAGAAGACGTGTCGCTCGACACATTGGTGATTTCTGCAAGGCAGGGCCATGCATTTTTTAATTTAAAAGCAATTTCATACGACTGGTTTGCTTTCATATTCCCTTTATCTAAGTCGAAATAAAGAAGGGCATCTTTTCGTTGTGTGACGCCTTTTGCATTTTGCTCGACGATTTTTGAGAATTTTTGAAAATACTTAAGATGCTCCGCTGAAACTCTTGAGGTGAGTCTAATTTTTTCTGATTTCGATTCAGAGCCTCGCGTTTGAATCCACTTCTCATGATTGCCTGCATTTTCAATAACTGAAGCGGTTTCGATCTGTTCGCCAATTCCGCTGCAATAACTAAAATAGGCAACCTCACTCTCGCCCCATTCGATTTTAATAGGACTTCCAGATTTCACGGCGACCGCGTCGTTTGGTTTAAATAGATTCAATGCTGTCATAACTGAACTCCATATTAAGGGTTGGGCTTTCTTGGCTGCTGAGCCCTTCGAATTTCCATCCGACCGGAAACACGCCGGTCATTTTAAATTTAAAAGCAAGGTTTGGATTTTGCACCGTTGTCACATGCGCTTGAGCCTTCAATGTTTTATTTCCAGACATGATCAATGGATGGCCAACTTTAACTTCTTGGAACCATTTAAAGAGCTGCACGCGATTTTTTCGATTCGTGAGATCTTGAGCATCCATTCTTAAAATAATTTTAAAACGATTTCCTGTTGGGTCTTGGGTGGCATAATGACTGATCCCGCTGTCCGTCTTTAGAGAGTAAGAGCCAAGACGGATGCCCAGGCCTTCAATCAGCACGCCGGCAAGTTCAAGTGCTCGGCCCGGATTGCCTCCTTGCCCCTCATTCATAAATGTCACGGTGTTACTGAGATTGTTGGCTGTAGAGCTCATCTTCGTTTCTCCTTTGATCTTCCGGCTTTTCTAAGCGACTTCAAGGACTGGCGGGCTTTTAAAATGGGCGTCATTACTAATTCTCTCTGCAGATAAGTGCGAACGAGACCTTGAGAAAGAGTGTTAATATTTCTCGAAGGATCCGATTTGGCAAATCCAAGCATTTGATCGAACACGTCTTCTTTCAACATTTTTGCAAAACCATAATATTCTCGTCCTGTCTTTGCATATTGAATGGCAGTATTTAAATTCTTCTGCCAATTTTTTAAGCGCTTCGGCTTGATTTTCTTTTGTCTCTGAACTTTTTGAGGAAGAAGCTGTTGGACTAGACTGATCCAACCGATGGTGATCGAAATGGATTCGATCGTCTCGCCAAATTCTTCTTTCACGTCGTGATCCATTTCTTGATCACCCGTCACTTGATACTCTTGCAAGTCTTTGATCTCGCAATAGATCTGAATCAAATCGTTCGCAATAAAAACGAGGGCCAGTGCGGCGCCGAATCCACCTGTTAAAGCGCCTGAAGATAAGCCGATGACAAGTCTCATTAATATTTTGAGCTCTGCTCCTAAGATGACCGATTTGAAATTTAAAAGGATCGAGAAAGTGAGTTTGAGTTCAAAGAAAAGATCTTCCTCGATGGATTTAAAATCCAGTTTCAAATGAACGAGAAAGTCTTCGAGCTCAAGAAGTTCATCCTGCAGATCATTAAAAAGACGTGTAGCCTGATTCGTCGACCCTACGAATGAGTCTTCAAAAGGACTTTTCGAGAATATATTTCGAAGATCGCTCTTTCGAAGCTCCAACAATTCCCGCGCCCTTTCATAAGAATCAATATGAAGGCCGGCGGAATCTTCTTTTCGAAGCATTTTGGCGAGGGGATGTTCTTCTCTGGCAGCTAGGATAAGCGTGTAAAGAGAAATCAGAACTTCATCTTCAATGGTTTCGCGTCCGGCTTCTTCGGCAGATCGATTCGCAAAAAGAATCATCATCAACAGAATTTCTTGAGAAGAATCTAATCCCAGTCGGCCGCTCTTTCCGTCAAGGACTTGTGAGGCGATTGGAATCAATAACTCAAAATCATCTTTTGCTTTTTTAACCTTTTCAAGGCGACGAATTCTAAGCAAGTCTTCATTCGCTCTCTGATTCATTCGACGCACTCGCGCGATTTTCTTAGCTTGAACTTCTTGTTTTTTATTCTCGATGAGAAGGGTTGAGAGTTTCATTGTAGGTATCCCTTCTCCATCTTTTGCTTTGCAGTCGCCATTTCCCAGTCGGGAGAAACAATTCTCCAGTAGCGATCTCCAAATAAATCGCGATCCAGAGGAATTTGAGCTTTTTGAAATTCTCGTCTCACCGCATGCAAAAGGTCTTCCATTAAAATCTCTCTCTTCTCGTAAGAAGCAAGAGCTGCAGCCTGACGCACGATATTTCGAATGAATCCGCCCGAGATCGACAAACTTGAAAGAAGGTCGAGATCGATCTTTGAAGTTTTATCTCCAAGCTGCATTTTCCAGATTTGAAGTCTTGCTTCTTTATCAGGACGAGGGAATTGGACTTCAAAGGTAATTCTTCTTAAAAATGCGGTATCGATCAGATCTCCGAGGTTGGTTGAAATAATTACAATGCCATCGAACGCTTCGATTTCTTGCAGAAGAAAATTAACTTCGAGATTTGCATATCGATCTTGAGAACTTGTGACTTCACTTCGTTTAGAAAATAACGCTTCACCCTCATCGAAGAGCAAAATACCGGCGGCTTCCTTTGCAGCCGAAAAAATTCGGGATAAATTCTTTTCGGTTTCTCCGACGTACTTGCTCGTGACATTGGCAAGGTCGACTCGATAAAGATCCATGCCAAGTTCTCCAGCAATGGCTTCGGCTGCCATCGTCTTGCCGGTTCCACTTTGTCCTTCAAATAAAACGGTCACGCCATGACCGCGACTGTGAGCCTTTCGATAGCCGAAGTCAGCTTCGCATTTCGACCTTGTAAGAATATAATTTTGAATTTCTGCGATCCGCAGCTTTACGGAGTGCGGAACCACTAGATCTTTTAACTTATAGATAGGAGAGATTTTTTTTGCGAAACGCTGCAAGCTTCGAGAAGAATGTTTTCGGCAAATCGAAGAAATGCTTAGAAAATCAAGTTGAGGCGCCTTCATCAACTGCACTTCATCCAAAGTTTTTTCGACCTTGAAAAGAGAATAAGGAAAAACCGAGTCGAGGCGCTCGAGAACATTTTCATCAATCGAAAGTTTTCTTTCAGCGGCTTCTTTTCTCCAGAAGCTCGTTCTTTCTTTTTCGGGACTCAATTCATAAAACGGGCGAAGTAAGATTGCTTCAGGCAACTCGACATTTGCATCGACTAATAAAAAAACCGGCACTTCATCGGCAAGACGCGAAACCAGCTGAAAACTTTCTAGATCTGAAGCCACGACCGCGGATTCGGTGAGTTGAAGCAGTTGCGTGACTCTGACAGGGTCGGCAGCGCGACTGGTTAAGCGTACTAAATTCTTTTTTGCTGAAGTGGCCGCTCTCTTAAGCTCGCAAAGGTCTTCATAAAGATCAGAACTGCGAACAATGGCGAGAGCTGACGGTTTTTGAAAAACCTGAACAAGTTTCTGAAAATCATCGGACTCCCAAATTTTATAGTCCTTCTCAATTTCTACCGGCGAGAGACCGAGTTCAGCATAAGGAACTTCATCATTGACCAAATAGGAAAATATTTCAGGAAGCAATCGAAGTGTGGCTTCTTCCGTAAGCTCAACCGGTGAAGGAGAAAGATCCAGCGCGAATAAAAGCTCGTCAATTCTTTCAAATGGAAGAAATTGGAAGGCCAGAAATTGATGCACCGTTAACAAAAGCAATAAATTAGAATCCGCCTTTGGCATTCTCTCGCTTGCGACTTGAAGTCGTGCTTCAAAACCTTCGAATGGAAAAGATCTTCCCTTCAAAAGCGCCATCACTTCTTTTGCGCCGCCAACGAGAGAAATCGAATGTTTCTCTAGTAATTCGGACAGCCGTTTTTCAAGCGAGCTTTTCATAGTTATACCGTCTTCACCTTCATTGAAAGTTGGCCAGGTGTCATGGGCGCTTGAGGCGGCCCGGACGTTCCGCCAGGAGCGGGATGTACATGGGCATTAAAAAACGCCATGAATGCATTTCCCTTCACGAGCGCTTCTGACGCACCTTCCCCAAGCTCAATCGCACTGGATGCTTCGATCACCACTTTTTTTGCCGACTGAATTTTAATTCCAGAATTTTCCAGGACGACCTGATTGCCCGACTGATCTTTTATTGTGATTTTTTGTTGAGCAGAATCGAGAACGATTTGATTTGAATTCTTGTCAATTAAACTAATCGACTCGGATCCGGGGAGGTCATCGAAAATAAAAAGATGTCCGGCTTTTGTTTTTAGAAATCGAAGATTATTTTTTCCATTCTCATTTAAGTCTCCAGCTTTTCCGGATTTCGGAGGTTGAGAGTCTTTCGAATAAAGACCTCCTAAAATAACGGGATGTTCGGTTTTTCCAAATTCAAAACCGACGAGAACTTCGTCTCCTACTTGGGGAAGAAACCAATCACCACTTCCTGCATGACTAATCCCTCGAGAAAGACGTGCCCAAATCGTTTCTTTATTTCCGGCATTTTCTCCGAGCCAAGGGTATCTGATTTTAATTCGTCCGAGTTTATCGGGATCCTTATTGTCCGTCACAATCGCGCGGACAAGTCCAAAAGAATTCATTAGAGAGTTCTCCTTGCTTTCAATTGAATATCGGCCTGAAGAACTCGCGACAAATGGCATTCGGCTTCGAGTTCCGAGACACTTGCAATCTCGCAAGCGTCGATTAACTTTTGTGATTTGGCATCAAAGAGTTTAATAGAATCTCCGCTCTTTAATCCCTTGGCGCTTCCAGCTCCTAAAAGAACGGCCGAGACTGAAGATGAAATGGCCCATGAATCAACCACAGGAATATCTTCTCGACTGATCGCACCGCCGCTGCCACCTCCCGAATCGAGTTTCTTCACCAGCAGATTATATTTAGAAGATCGCCCATAGACTTTTCCTTGAGCCTTAATAAAATAATTTCCTTCAAGACCCGTCTGAAAGTCCTTTCGTTCTTTTAAAGTTGCTACCAGTTGAAGGCTTCCACTTTGCATGCGAAAGAGTTGGACGATCATATCGGTAATTTCGGATTCTTGGGTGTAAAGCATCGAGTATCGAGTGAATTTTGGAACTTCGACTTTCCACCAATCCGTCTTATCTCCTTCTCCTGGGGCAATTTCTCCTTCATTCGCTCCATCGTTCAGAGCCTTTGCGCCTTGATAGAATTGATCCGAGCTAGATTCTTTATCCTCTTGAGTTGGCTTAAACAGAACGACAGCCCGCATAGCTGTTTTAATATCGCCGGTGTCTTCAAACGAATAATAATAAGTTCCAGGATCAACAATCGCCGAAAAACGCGCGGTGATTGAAAGGCCGTCGGCGGCGCAGCTCACCGCGGCTCTTTGTTCTTTATCTAAATTACTTCCGGTTAGTTTGACTCGAGGTAATTTTTGCTTGGTGTTTGCAGGGTTGCAGAGTTTTCCAGACCGACCATTGGCTTTTAGAAACTGAAGCTGAGGATTACCTCTTAACTTCGTTTGAAAGCTGGTGCCTGATCCTGCTTCTTGCATCACATCGCGGCCAATGTTGGATTTTGCTGCACAACCAGAAACGAGCAGTAAGATGAGAGAAATTTTAAATGGATTCATGATTGGCCTCCTGCGACTTTTTCATATTGAAATTCAATTTCGTAAGGAGCGACTTCGATGAGATCGCCAGAGCGAAGGAAAATGGGTTTCGTAACTGTTTTTCCATTCACCGTAAATCTTTCATCTCGTTCACTGCCCAATTCAAAAATATCTTGCCCGACCTGTTTCAGCTTCAAATGAGATTTGAGCAAAGGACTCTTAATTTTGACGTCGTTCCCCAATCTGCTTCCGATCTTGGTTTCGCGAGTCTGAATGACATGCGTTTTTTGATATCCATCTTCATCCGAAATCAGGAGCATCGCATGCTTGCCCTTCGCACAGTAGAGACACTCATTCCAAGATCTTGAGACGGGAACCCGATGCTTCTGGCAAACTGGCGTTCGATAGTAACGAATCGTAAAATAAATGAGAGCTGCGAGCGCAAGCAAACCAAGCAAAATAAAGAAAGCAACCTTGATTCGATAAAGCAGAATACTTCGATCATTTTTGAAATATTGAAGGTTCGCATTAAGAACCAAAGAGTCTCCTGCTTGAATCTGAAGGGGATAAACCCTTTCGGCAGCCTCTAGCGGAAAAGCCGCATTCATTTTAAAAATCCAACGATAAGGAAATTTTTCTGAGAGCCTGAATGGTTCGTTTTGACTCCAGAGATAAAGCTTTCCTTTGTTGGCTTCTAACAGCGGAGGAAGAACATCATTTACATATTCTGTTTGCGTTCGAACATAAACGACCACAATCAATTGCAGATTATATTTTTTAACGAGCTGAGCGGTCTCAGGACTTTCTTTTAAATTTCCTGAAGAAAAAAGAACGACAACATTTCTTTTATTTTTCACTCGAGGACCACGAATCAATTCGTTCTTTAAAGCAGCGATCGCATGAACTCCATTGACGGATCGAGCTTCACTTCGGCAATTAATATATTTGGCACGGTCGCGAAGAGAGTCAGCTCTCATTTCCGAAAATAAAGTCGTATAGACTTCAGAGCCTGTATCTTGTCGATAAAACTCACCGAGCGAAACGAGGTTGGACGATGCCGATTTTGCCACCATCTCTTGAATCTCTCGATTAATGGGATCTTCCATTTGGCGGTGCGAACAAAGGGAGCTGGTGTCGACCAAGAAAATAAGGTGAGTGTCTTCGCGAGAAGCATCGACGGAGCCAAGAGAGATTTTTTTTCCTCCTAAATCCACAGAGGCTTTGAGACGGCTTTCATCTAAACGAGACACGCCAGGAATTTCAAAAAAAACTTCAAATCCCGATCGTGCTTGCACTCGAACCATTTCGGGCTGAACAACGTTGATCGGCTTATCGACTGGTTTGTCTTCGGCCATCAGCAGGCTCGCCGCAGCAGAATGCAAAAATAAAAGCACCGTCAAAAATTTTGCGAATGTTTTTGGCGAAAGAATTTTCACCTTAAATTTACGATCTTTGAGCATTGCTTCATCGCCATGGTAGAAAACCTGCGGACCTTCAGGAAATTTGACTTCAAGTCTAGAATCTGAAACTTGAATCTTTACCCCTTCTTTTCCATGCGAAGGTTCTTCTTGAATGATCTTCGTACCTTCTTCGGACTCAATTAAATAATTAAGGCCAGGGACCAGCTCAAATCGATCAAATGATTTCTCACCAACGGGATAGACCCATCCCACAACGGATTTTTGCGTGTCTAAAAGTGCAGCCGGGGCAGGAGCTTTGGCGCGTGCTCTCACTTTTCGAAAAGCATGAGCGGCTAAATCGCAACGTTTAAAGAACGCTGCTTTTATTTTTTCCCATTTTACTTCGGGAAGTTGAAACTTAGGGGCCGGCCTAAGTTGAATGACTTTATCTTTGATTGGATTAGTTGCCATAAGAGGATTCCTCCGTATTCGAGAGGTTGAAATAAGAGAACTGAGCGCTTTCAAATTCACACTCATCTTGATCGACAAGCACGGCTTCTGAGAGTGCATTTGCATTCACCAAAAATGAAGAGTCGAGCGTTCTTGCGGTGACTCCATCGCTTTCGACATTTAAATGAAGAACGCGTTCACTTGGTTCTGCAGAAGAGGTCACTACAATCGAATTGGTGCAACCTTGTCCCAATGTGAAATGGCCTTTTGGCAGATAAACAACTTCTCCTTTTTCTAAGCCTTGATAAAAAACCAAGGCGGCTACGGGATTTCGAGGATTCTTAGCTAATCGAGGACTCGAAAAAGAATAGGGGGAATCATTGTCTTTCCAGCCGTGAAGCTTCGGCATGCCCTCTAACGTCAGTCCAACTTCTCGATCATAGGCTTTTAAGAAAGCGCCCGCGGCTTTCAAGCTTGCGACTAAATAGGAAATCATACGGGCGCTCCTTCGAGTTGATAAACCCAAACTCCAAAGAGTCCAAAATCAAGATCCACTTTATGAACATCCAGCGTGAGTTGATTTTGCTTTGCGGTGATCCCTGCTCCATCGATCACGGTTCCGATGTTTAAGAATTGATCGACGTTTTCGTTAGCCGTCAATTTTTCGTAATGAATTTTTTGGCCGTTCAAAATAAAGCTAAATTCTTGAAGGCCTCGTCTCTTATAGAGTCTTGTCATCACGACGGTTTCAAGACCGGGCTTTAAATTTTCAAGTTGAAGATGAATGCGACCTTCGGAATAGAAAGCACCTTTTTCAGTCAATTGAGTTCCATCGGAATATCGAGCTGATTGGGTTTTTCTTGTCACAAATTTGGCATCGGAACTTGCCGATTTAAAAAGATGATCGCCTTTAAATTCTTCTCCAACGCTAAAGAGGCATCCACCGAAAGAATGTTTTCCTGCTGCAGAAAATGGCAGAGTTTTCAAATCTCGAAGTGCTTCTCGAATCAAAATGCGTCGATCTTGAACCGTTTGAGCATTTAAAATCTTATCTCGAAGCAGCTGGTTAATTTCAGAAAGAATTCGGAACTGATCCGAAACGTTTCTTTCACCTCGAGCAATGCCTATTTTATTTGCCGATTCGAAGAGCTCATTCCAAAAGGGGGCTTTTGCACCCATCACTTCTCGAAGTTCCTCAAGAAGATCTAAAAGGCTTCTTCGAACTTCGCCAGAAAAGAAAAGAATCTTTGAAGGCGAAAGATGAGCTTCAGTTAATTCAGATTGAAGAAAAATAACCGATTGAAGCGCAGAAGAGACTGTTTTTAAACGATCAAAATAGGTTCGGATCTCGTACAAAGTATGTCGATAGCTTTCAACTGTTCTTTGCGCTGAAAATTGATCTTCGAAATTCCAAAGGTGTGCACCTAAAATTCGAACCTTCTTGGCATACCGTGTGTCGATCGTGCCTTCAGGGGCTTCAAGTTCTGTGAGAGATTCTCCCAAAGTAATTTCGGACGTCGATTTAGAAATGTGGATGCGACCGATTTCTACAGCGCCGTCAGCCATTTGCTTCGAAATCAAAAGCTTATTTGAATATCGTTTATATTCAAACCCTTGGAACTCAGGAATGTCTTGATCCTGATAAGGAGCTTCCAAAATTTCTTCAGGGCGGATCTGTATATAATAGAGAGCAGATTCTTTGGGACTGGCCGACGCAAGATCCAGCAGCGCAGGGGCTTCTAAAATCAAGAGCTCTCCTTGCGAGTTTAAAGCAGCTCCGCGCCCGATTTGAATCAAACGTTCATCATTTGAAATGACTTCGATTTGAAATTCTTCATAAGCGCCTTCAAGGATGCCTTCGCTTCCGGCCAACAAGCTGCCCATTCGGCTGCTATTCTTGCGGGCAAATTCGCCCACGGCATTGAGGTGGTAGGGAGTCAGTCGCTGTCCTTGATTAAAGAAAATGCAACGCTCCGCTGTGACTGTCGTATTCATAGTATTCGCTCTCCTATGATCGGATAGGGGTTGATAGATGGTTTAGGTTCATTCTGAAAACTTAAAAAGAAATGAAGATCCGAAGGAGTCTCGCTTCTTAGGACTTCGACAAAATCTCTTAGCGCTTCAGCAGAATATTCTGCGCGTTTGCGCGGAAAATGAATCATAAAGGATTCGACTTGAGCTTTTCTTTTGAAAAGAACGCGATCTTCTCCCAAGCGATCATTGGCTCGAATCCATTTTTTAGGGAGGGAACGTTCCTCGATGCGAAAGTCGGTTTCATCCAAAAGCACCTGAATCAAAAGTGAAACTCCATTCACCGTTCCACGAATGGCAGTGTAGGTGGGGTAATAAGGAAGAATCTTTCTCTTCGCACTTTCAGGCCAGTTCAAGAGTTGAACACCAACAAAGGCACTTCGATAAAGCAGGCCCTTCGAATCGAGAAGTGACTGAACGATTTTCTTTTGGCTTTCTTCAACGTTGTTCATCGGAGAAATGGCAGCAGAAAGTCCGCTCTCAAGAGCTGGGATATCACTATATTGAAGAAAGTTTGGAAGATACGATTTGTGGGTTTGAAAATTTTTCATGAGAGAAGTTCCTCGATCGTGACTTCCAGATAAATTTTCGGAAGTTCGTTGGGTTTAAGTTCAAGGGTTAAAAGGCTTAAGCCAGAAAGTTCGTCGATGATTTCGATCTGGCGATGAGCCCGAACGAATTCTGAAGCTTCAATATGTCGAAAGAATTCATCTCGACTCAGAGAAGCCGATGGCATCACCTTTGAATTTTTGAAAGGACAGAAAAATGATAGAAGATGTTCGTTCAGAAGACGGCTTCGTTCTTCATTTAACCCACGAACAAAAACTTTTCCTCGAATCGTGATCAACCGATAGCTTGGGGCTGAAACTTTCAGCGCAGTATTTAAAGTTTTTCTTTCAGCCAAATTTGCTTCGACCGTCTTAAGATCTCCATCAAGGGGAGAATAATCGAGGTGAGAAGCCTCTGAAGAAAATTCTGGTCTCAGAATAACGACGGCATTGACTGTCGAATCTTCATTTTGAAAGGAGGCAAAAACTTTGCCGATACGAGAGCTTGAATGAGTGCCCATCTCTTCATAGTCTTTAAGAGTGATGGCACGGTCTTTATTTCTAAACGAGCTATGCATTTCTTTTAAAAGATCATCGTCGAGGGCCCGATTGGCGCCACCAAAGCAATCTGCAAAGAAAGAAACAGAAGCGATTCTCCAGTCTTCATTTCGAAGCTGAAGAATTGAATTTTTCGGAAGATTTCCGTTCAGTCCGTCGCAAAGACTTAGGTTTTTAACCACCACATTGTCATAGCCGGGCGAGAGGCGTTTTCCATTTCGACCGTCTCCAAATTGAACGGTGTGAGTTTTCCCTTCATATTTAAAGTGTTTCGAGTGAGCTTCAGAAAGAAAGAAGGTTTGGACCTCTTCCCACTGTTCCCATTCGCGAGTTTCTCCATTGAAAACTTCGAGAGAAAATGGGCGCACCAGTTCGCCAGATGGAAGGGCAAAGCTCTGATGAGGAAGCCCCGATCCTGAACCAATTGAGAGTTCTGCAATTGTTCGTTCATTTGAAACAAGAACGACATTCGCGTGAACGGATCTTGTACTTGGAAGTTGGCCTTGGACTGCTCTGCCTCGAACCCAATAGCGCTGAGTTCCATGAAGATTGAAAGTATCTTGAAATAATTCAGACGTGAAAAATTTGATCATCCCAGCACGTCTGAGAGATTCGGTTTGGTCTTGAGTTGAAACGGGAAACCATCCGCCTTTGCGCAAAATGCTCCATTCCATTGTGCAAGAAATTTCTCGACCTTCTCTTTCAGGAACCATGAAAAGCTGAAGAGGCGAGAGAAGTGGAACCTGCTCTAAGCCAATCAGAATTTCACTCTCGGATTGGACCAACTGAAGGTCACCGGTTTGAAAAAGAGGATAAGCTTCTAAAGTTTGAAAATGGGTCGTGCCCATTCGACTCTCGGCGGTAAATACGGTGTTTGCAGGAAGCACGATTTCCTCTGTGAAACCATCTGCCATTTGAATCTGCACCCAGCCTTGAGCTGCGCGGCCCGGACGTTCTTGAATACCGAAAACTCCTGGTAATTCTCGTGCTACCAGATGGGGGAGTTCTTCGAGGCGCTTTTCAAACGAATCCGCAATTCGCGAAACGAACTCGCCCAGAATTTTCATCGGATCAGCCGGTGGAAGCTGCGACCAGGCAGGGATCGAATTCTTGGCTAGATTTTCGTATTTCTCTAAATGGTTCATTCGTTTACTCCATCAAGCTCATCGGAAATGCAATTGACTGCTGAACGCCGGTTTCTTCTATTCGATACGTGATTTGAATCTTCACTCTTTCTTTTCGCTCGCTATCGCTCACCACATCGATGGCTTCGATCGAGACTCGAGGCTCGAGAGTTGCTAGGGTTTCGAAAAGATGAGTTTTAATTTCTGCATGAAGGGCTGCATCGTTTTTTCGAAAGATAAAACTTCGAAGGCTCGAGCCAAATTCAGGAAACATGGGACGCTCGCCTCGTTCAGTCAGAAGAATCATCAGTATCGATTGCCGAATACTTTCTTCAAGATTGACAGGTGCTATCCATTGACTGCCTTCATTTCTCTTGCCCGATAAAAAACTGAATCCGTGATATTGAAGCTCACTCATGGTTTGCTCCTTTTTCTGGAAGCAGCTCAAGAGAGTTGAATCGGCTTGGGGCTTGCGCGGTCTTGGCTTCGGCGACGACTGTTGAGCCAGCGCTCTTGATTGTCGCAGCAATAGTGTTTTCCGCTTTCTCCTCGTTCGTTTGGTGAGTATTCACCAATAAATTTTGATGTGAAGCACTTTGCGACAGAAACTCTTTTTGCCTTTGTGTCATTTGACAATCCACAAAGAGGCAATCTTCGAATTGATTCGACTCCATAGTTTCAAAGGTCGTCAGATCGATTTGAATAAAAGTATTTTGACTAAATACCGATCCGCTCACGATGCATTGCTCGAACAGACTTGAAGTTCCAGAGAATAGTACATTTGTAAAATTTGAGTAGCTCAGGTCAGTTCGAATAAATCGGGAACGCAGAAGTGCAGAATTCTGAATGCTTGAATTTCGAAAATCTGAGTCTTTAACTTCTAAATTCTGAATATTCCCATTTTCAATTTCAACCTCCTGCATCTGGCCACGAAGAACCTTGGAATCAAACATCCCAACAGAAGAAAAGGTCGATCGAAGCATTTCACAGAGTTCAATCGTGGTATTTCTGACTTCGAAATGATGGATTTTATCTCCGGGTATAAATCGAAGAGAAACCAGTTCAGAGTCCTTGACCCGTAAATTCGAAAGTTCGGCCGGTGACAGCAAGAGATGACTTAGAATGGCTGAATCGATTGATCGATCGCCCGATTGCAAAAGCATCTCAAGCGAGTGCTTCTGGAATTCGTTGAATTGAATCTTCGACTGGGTCATGGCCGAACCCCTACATACGAGTGAATCCATCCACTTCCTGATTTCGTGGAAACCGTTTCTTTCACAAGATACGCTCCAAGAAGAGGAGTGAGATTCGGGCGCTTTTGATCTGTGTCGACGATTTCGAAGTATTCTCCAACTTGTAAAGAATGTTGGGATTGAAAACTCAAACGATCACCTTTGTAGCTGCATTCCATAATCCGAGCTTTTGCAATTGCTTGGGTTGAATGGGTCGAAAGATTAGGACGATAAAAGTGCGAGATAAGCTCTACTCCATTATCAGTTCGAGACTTTGCCTTATCTTTAAAGAACTTTGAAAAGCTGGATTCATACTGGCTGAGCGGGACTTCTGATTTTCCACTCGAACCATGAACTACCGCTTTATTTAAAAATCGATGCATCGAAGCTGCAAACGAGGCCTGAGTTTCGATCTCTCGCACTTCAAGCTTGCGAGTGACAGGCTTAGAAAAATCAGGAATTAAAAATTTTACTTTTTCAGACTTCGAATTGGAATGGTCGTAAAAGAAAGAAAATCCAAACTCGTCTGAGAGGCTCTTAATAAATTCAAAATCGGTAATGCCCATGTTCGTAGCATTTTCAACTTGAACAGGAGGATTCAAAAATTCGACCTGGATCGACTGACTATCCTTTTGTTTTGCAAAGGCATTATCGAAAAGTTTTTTAACAATTCGATCGAGACTTTGATTATGAAAGGGCTGAGGTTCATCGATTTCGGTCGCCGTCACGAGAGGATCTAAGAAAAACAACGTTAAAGAACGATCCTGAATGTTCATTTGATAAAATTCTAAAAACCCTCGAAAGAGCTGATGTTCTTGAGTGGATTTTCCGACCGTTTGTTTTGAAGAAATTCGAATCTCTCGAGGAAGGTTGGTTTTGCGATCTCCCGTACTTTCTTGAAAAGCAGCCGAATGCAGCTCAAGAGGATAAACCAAGGTTGCTGACCCAATGGCGCTCAATTGTTTTTGAATCGTGATGGAAGAGGGCTGAGAAAGAAGAAATTCAATTTCTTTTGATTTCGGAGCCTCTTTATAGCTGAGTACGGTTTCAGTAATCATAACCTGCCTGTCCTTGAATGAAGAGTGTGCAATTGGCCAAAGCAGCGAAGCATTGGATGTCGCTGATGAGTTCTTTGGATGCCGAATGAACTCGCTTTGTTAGGGGATCCATAAAATGAGTGAGGATCGAAAGATAAGTATTTTCACGGCTCCAATCAAAGGAGGTGAGAATCTTTTTGATCTCATCGCTTGCATTTGAATAATGAGGAACCAGAAGATGCCGAACGATCACCGTCTTAGAGGTGGTCGTCAAAACATGCTGAAGGCTTTTTTTGGCTTGTTCGCCGTAAGAGGAGTCAAGTCCATG
>JADMIO010871541.1_pt1 | contig 15734 bp, 16 predicted proteins | sample 8958161 | NCBI WGS metagenome assembly JADMIO01 (sample SAMN16585339, study PRJNA669376) | soil metagenome | isolation source: Crop rotation soil | place: USA: Cullars Rotation, Alabama | collected 2011
GGCGGGCCGACCCGGACGCGCCTGACCGCCCCTCACGTCGTCGGAATCTCGAAGTCGACCGTCCAGCGCTCGAGGAAACCGGCGATCATCTTCGTGCGCTCGAGCAGCGTGGCCAGCTCGATGAACTCCTCCTCGCTGTGGGCCCGGCTGCCGCGCGGCCCCAGGCCATCGAGCGTCGGCGCCAGCTGGGAAGCGTGGTTGCCGTCCGAGCCGCCGCCGGTGGCGATGGCCTTGACCTCGACGCCGAGCTCGCGACCGGTGGCCTCCATGATCGCCAGCAGCCGGGCGGTGCCGGGATCACCGGGCGGCCACGGCGGGAACTGCAGCTCACCGGTGAAGCGCGCGTGGGTGCCGGCCACGCGCGTGCGCTCGGCGATCTCGCGCATGCGGGCGATGGCGGCGGCCGCGGCCTGAGGCGTCCACGCGCGCAGGTCGACGTCGGCCACCGCGTGATCGGCGATCACGTTGGGCCGGGTCCCGCCCCGCACCACCCCGACGTTGACGGTGGTGCCGCTCTGGAAATCGGTCAGGGCGTGGAGGTCGACGATCTTCTGCGCGAGCTCCCAGATCGCGCTGGCCCCGAGCTCGGGTTGCAGGCCGGCGTGCGAGGCCTTGCCGGTCACCTCCAGCTGGAACACGCCGGCGCCCTTGCGGGCCATGACGTACTCGCCGCCCGGCCGTGCCGGCTCCAGCACACCGACGCTGTGAGCGCGGCGCGCCTGGGCCTGGATCACCGAGCGTGAGCTGGGCGACAGCCGCTCCTCGTCGGAGTTGAAGACGATGGCGATGGAGACCTCGTCCCAGGCGGGCGAGCGGGCCTCGCGGTGGGCGCGGAGCGCGTAGAGCAGGGCGGTGAGGCCGCCCTTCATGTCGTAGACGCCGGGGCCGTAGGCGCGGTCGCCGGAGACGTGAAACGGCCGCGCTTTCACGGTGCCGGCCGGGAACACGGTGTCGAAGTGGCCGACGAAGAGGAAGCGCTTGGGCCCGCGGCCGGGCTTCTCGGCGACGAGGTGATCGCCGTAGCGCTCCTGGGCCACGCGCGACACGGTGAAGCCGAGCGACTCCAGCCGCTCGGCCAGGATGGCGCCGACGCGGTTCACGTCGAGGACGTCGTCGGTGCCGCTGTCGTGGTTCACGAGGCGCGCGAGGAACTCGATCTGCTCGTCACGCCAGCGGTCGAGTCGCGCGATGAGGTCGCGCATACGAGTAGCTCCTTCTGGAAGCGGAGGTGCAGGAATGCTACGCTGCGGCTCCGGGCCGCGTCAACGATCGCTCCGCATCCGGCGCGCCTAGAGAAAGGATCGCCGCATGCTGACCCGCCGCCAGGCCCTCCAGCGCGCCGCCCTGATCGGGACCGGCGCCGCCGTCGCCCTCCGCCCGGGCGCCGCGCGTGCGCAGGGTGGCCGCAAGCCCGCGTTGACGATCGCCCTGCCGTCCAACCCCGAGACCATCGACCCGCACCAGTTCCGCTCCGTGCTCACCGGGTCGATCCTCACCAACATGTGCGAGACGCTGCTGACCCGCGATGCGAAAACGATGGAGCTCAAGCCGCTGCTCGCCACCTCCTGGCGCAACGTCAATCCCACCACGTGGGAGTTCAAGCTGCGCAAGGGCGTCAAGTTCCACAACGGCGAGCCCTTCGACGCCGAGTCGGTGAAGTTCAGCATCGACCGGACGATCGGCTCCAAGCTCAACACGCTCGGCAAGGTGTTGTGGCCACCGTCGATCGGCCAGGAGGTGCAGATCGTCGATCCCGCCACCGTGCGGATCGCCACCAAGGTGCCGGATCCCATCCTGCCCAACCGCGTGGCGGCCGAGTCCGTCAACATGGTGGCGCCCAAGGCGATGGCCGACTACCGCGAGAAGTTCGTGAGCGACCGGACGATCGGCACCGGCCCCTATCGCTTCGTGGAGTACGTGGTCGGCGACCGCCTCGTGATGGAGGCGAGCCCTGACTACTGGGGCGCCAAGCCGGCCAGTCAGCGCATCGTCTGGCAGATCGTGCCGGACGCCGCCACCCGGGTGGCCGCGCTGTCGCGCGGCACCGTCGACGTCGTCGTGAACCTGCCGGTGCCGCTGATCTCGACGGTGGAGGGCGACGGCAAGCTGGCCGTCTACTCCGAGCTCGGCTCCTCCGTGCACCTGCTCCTGCTCAATGCGCTGCAATCGCCGCCGCTCAAGGACCGCCGCGTGCGCCAGGCGCTGGCTCACGCCATCGACCGGGCCACCATTCTCAAGAGCCTCTTCGCCGGGCGCGGTCAGCTCACCAACTCCGTCGTGGCTCGCCAGGTGACGAACGCCATCGACCCCGGCGCCTACGCCTACGAGCCGGAGCGGGCCAGGAAGCTGCTGGCCGAGGCCGGGCAGGGCGGCGGCTTCGATCTCACGCTCTGGCAGGCGACGGGACGGTGGTCGCAGGCCGAGGAGACCGCGCAGCTCATCGCCGGCTACTGGGAGAAGATCGGCGTGCGCGTCTCGCTGCAGACGCTGGAGTGGGGCGAGTACAACCGGCGAGCCGGGCGCGGGTTGCTGAAGGACGCCGGCTACTACGCCTTCATCAACGGCACCTGGGACCCCTCGTACCTGACCCAGCGTTTCCTGCCGAGCTACGGCTCCTTCCGCTACTACGACGCGGCCGGCGAGCTCGAGCACGTGATCGCCGAGCACGAGCAGACCTTCGAGCCCAAGAAGCGCCGCGAGCTGGCCGCCCAGGTGCAGAAGGGGCTGCAGCAGGAAGTCGGCTGGCTCTACCTCTGGCAGCTCGACGAGATCTTCGGTGTCAGCCGCAAGGTGAAGGGCTTCCGCATGCGGCCCGATCATATCCTGTGGACGCGCGACGCCTTCGTGGAGGCCTGAGATGGACCGACGGGAGGCGATCGTCAGGCGTGGGGAGCGGCGCCGCGGATTCGTGCCCTACTGGCTGCGCATGATGGCCGACGTTGACGTCGATTTCCTGGAGGCCTACGAGCGCATCTACGAGCTCACCGCGATTCGCCGCGGCGCGCTGCCGCCCAAGTACCGGGAGATGATCGTGGTCGCCGCCGTCTCGATCGGCGGCTACCTGCCGGGCATCAAGGACCACATCCGCCGGGCACTGCGGCTGGGCGCGACGAAGGAGGAGATCATCGAGGTGCTGCAGAGCGCCTACTTCCACACGGGCGCGCTGACGCTGGTGCACGGCATGATCGGGCTCATCGACGTGCTGAAGGAGCTCGAGGCCGAGAAGACGGCCCGCCGGGCCCGACCGCGCCGGCGGCGGCGGGCGTGATGCAATACCTCACGACCAGCGACGGCGTGCGTCTCGGCTACGTCATCGACGACTTCACCGATCCCTGGAAGCCGCCCCAGACGCTCGTGCTCCTGCACGCAGCCATGGGGAGCTCCAAGCGCCTCTACGCCTGGGTGCCGAGGCTGGCCCGCGACTTCCGCGTCGTGCGGCTCGATCTGCGGGGGCACGGCGGCTCCCAGGTGCCCCCCGAGGCGCTGCCGTTGACGCTCGATCGTCTGGCCCGCGACGTGATCGACCTCCTCGATCACCTCGGCGTCGACCGCGTGCACCTGGCCGGCTCCTCGGCGGGCGCCATCATCGCGATGAAGGTGGCCATCGACTACCCGGATCGTCTGCGCTCGCTCGCCGACTTCGCGTCCACGCCCGGCCTGGGGCCGTCGAACGTCGACGCCGAGCGCTGGGTCGCGCACATCGAGCGCACGGGGGTGCGGCAGTTCCTGGCCGAGACGATCGCCGATCGCTTCGACCTCGAGCGGGTCGATCCGGCCTTCGTGGAGTGGTTCCTCGACGAGTCGGCCAAGACGAGCGCGGCCTGGCTGGCGCGCTTCGTGCCTCTCATGCGCTCGGTCGATCTCACCGACGCGCTGCCGAAGATCCGCTGCCCCATGCTGGCCGTGGTGCCCGATCACGACCCCATCAGCTCCATGGCCCAGTACGAGGTGATCCGCGACCGGGTGCCGAAGGTGAAGTTCGTCGTCTACCACGGCCTGCCCCACAACATCACCGACGCGGTGCCCGACCGCTGCGCCGAGGAGCTGCACCGCTTCCTGCTCGAGCAGCACTGAGTCGGCATGCTGGTCCACGTCCTGCGGCGGCTGTGGAGCACCGTCACCGTCGCCGTGGGCGTGGCCGCCGTCATCTTCGTCCTGCTCCACCTCTCCGGTGATCCCGTCGCCCTGCTGGTGCCGGCCGACGCGCCGCCCGAGGTGGCGCAGGACACCCGGCGCGCCCTGGGGCTGGACCGCCCGCTGCCCCAGCAGTTCGTCATCTATCTGTCGCGCGCCGCCGCCGGCGATCTCGGCACCTCGCTGCGGCACAACCGGCCGGTGGCGCAGCTCATCGGCGAGCGGCTGCCGCGCACCATGCTGCTGGCGGCCGCCGCGCTCGCGCTGGCCCTCGTCATCGCCATTCCGGCCGGGATCGTCTCGGCGCTGCGGCGGGGGACGCTGGTGGACCGTCTCGCCATGGTCCTGGCCGTCGCCGGGCAGGCGGTGCCCATCTTCTGGCTCGCGCTGATGCTGATCTGGCTCTTCGCCGTCCGGCTGGAGTGGCTGCCCGTCTTCGGCTCGGGCACCGCGCTGCACCTCGTGCTACCGGCGGTGAGTCTCTCGACGATCGTGCTCGGTCGACTGGCCCGGCTCGTCCGCTCCAGCATGCTCGAGGTGCTGGAGCAGGACTACGTCCGGACCGCCCGCGCCAAGGGGCTCGGCGAGGCGTCGGTCGTCTGGCGGCACGCGCTCAAGAACGCGGCCATCCCGATCGTCACCGTGGTCGGCCTGCAGCTCGCCCAGCTCCTGGGCGGCGCCGTCGTCACCGAGACGATCTTTGCCTGGCCCGGCGTCGGCGTGCTGGCGGCCGAGGCCGTGTTCAACCGCGACTTCCCGGTGGTGCAGGGGGTGACGCTGATCATCTCGCTCATCTTCGTCGCCGCCAACCTGGCCGTCGACCTCGCCTACGTGGCGCTCAATCCGCGGATCCGGCTCGGATGACGCGCTGGCGCCCGCGGCCGTCCGTGCTCGCCGCCGGCGCCATGGTGGCGGCCGTGGTGCTGCTCACCGTCTTCGCGGACTGGGTGGCGCCCGCCGGCCCCAACGAGCAGAACATCACGGCGCGCCTGCGGCCGCCGGCGCTGGCCGGTGGCAGCTGGAGCCGTCCGCTCGGCACCGACGAGCTCGGCCGCGACGTGCTGAGCCGGCTGCTGTACGGCGGCCGCGTGTCGCTGATGGTCGGCCTGCTGGCGGTGGCGGTCTCCTGCCCGCTCGGCGTGGTCATCGGGCTCGCATCCGGCTTCTTCGGCGGCTGGATCGATCGCACGCTCATGCGCTTCACCGACATCCAGCTGGCCATCCCGACCATCCTGCTGGCGATGGCGCTGGTGACCGTGCTCGGACCCGGCGTCCTGAACCTGATCGTCGTCCTCAGCGTCACCGGCTGGACCATCTATGCGCGGCTGGTCCGCGGCGAGACCCTGGCCCTGCGCGGTCGGGAGTTCGTCGAGGCCACGCGGGCGGCCGGAGCGGGGGAGGCGCGCATCATGTTCCGGCACGTGCTGCCCAACGTCGTCTCGCCGGCGATCGTGGTCGCCACCTTCGCGGTGGGCAGCATGGTGGTGCTGGAGGCGACGCTGAGCTTCCTCGGCATCGGCGTGCCCCTGCGGGTGGTGACGTGGGGAAGTATGCTGAACGGCGGCCGGACCTACCTGAAGTCGGCGTGGTGGATCACGGCGTTTCCCGGCCTGGCGATCTTCGTCACCGTGCTGGCGATCAACGCGCTCGGCGACTCCATGCGCGACGCGCTCGATCCCCGCCTGCGCAACCGCGTCTAGCGTCGCCGGCCGGCATCCGGCGGTCAGGGGCGCCCCTCGATGGCCACGTCGAGCAGGAACGGCCGCCCGGCCGCCAGCGCCTTCTCGAGCGCGGGCCGCAGCTCGCCCGGCTTCGACACCCGCATGGCCTCCACGCCCAGGCCGCGCGCGATGTCGACGAAGCCCAGGTCGGGCGAGACGAGATCCATGTTGGGATAGCCGCGGTCGGGCTTGGCGCCGAAGCGTTGCCGGTAGGTGTCCATGTTGTGCTTGAGGATGCGGTACTCACGGTTGTTCAGGATCACGAACACCACGGCGAGGTCGTGGTGCGCCGCGGTCCACAGCGCCTGGATGCTGTACATCGCCGAGCCGTCGCCCGACAGCGCGACGACGGGACGATCCGGGTGGGCGAGCTTCACGCCGAGCGCGCCGGGCAGGGCCTGGCCGATCCCGCCGCCGCGCGCCCCCACGTAATCGCCGACGCGCTCGAACTGGACGGTGCGGGCCAGGTCGGGGCCGGCGGTGATCGACTCGTCGACGACGATCGCCTCCGGCGGCAGCGCCAGCTCGATCTCGGCCATCAGGCGCGGCACCGAGATCGGCGCGCTGTCCCAGCGCTTGGCCGCTCGCACGCGCTGCGCCTCGCCGTCCTGGGCCTTGAGCGCGCGCAGCGCGTTGTTGCGCCGGGCCGCGGACTCGCGGAAGGCCGGGCCGGCGTCGCGGTCGACGGCGGCCCGCAACGCCGACAGGGCGGCGCCAGGATGACCCACGAGCCCGACGCTGACCGGCAGATTGTGGGCGAGGCGCTCGGGCGACGACTCCACGTGGATGGCCCTCGCTCCGGCCGGCAGCGGCGAGCCCGGCGCGTACCAGACCTCCTCGAAGAAGGGGCCGCCGACGAGGAGCGCGACGTCCACCCCCTCGAGCGCCTGGCGGATGGCCAGCGCGTCGAAGGGCAGACCCAGCCGGAAGTTGGGATGCCCACTCGGCAGGACCTGAAACGTGCGGATGCCCTCGCACCAGACGGCCGCGCCGAGGCGCTCCGCCAGCGCCGCCACGTCCGCCGCCGCGCTCACCGCGTCGTCGCCCACGACGATGGCCGGTCGCTGGCTGCCGAGCAGGAGCTCCGCGGCGGCCTGCACGCCGGCCGGGTCGGGCGCGGCCGCCCGGAAGAGACGGCCGGGGGGAAGCGGCGCGCCGTCCGTCTCCTGCTCCAGCACGTCGATCGGCAGCCCGACGAAGACGGGCCCCGCCGGCGGGTCGGTGGCCACCTTGAGCGCGCGATGCATGATCAGCGCGAACTCGTCGGCGCGCTCCACCTGGACGCTCCACTTGGTCAGCGGGGCTGCCATCGCGACGAGGTCGTGGCCGAGCACGGGCCCGCGCAGCCGCAGGCGCGTGTCCTGCTGGCCGGCCGTCACCACGATCGGCGAGCGGGCCTTCAGCGCGTTGTAGAGCATCCCGAGCGCGTTGCCGAGCCCGGGCGCCACGTGGATGTTCACCACGCCGACCCGGCCGCTCGTCTGCGCGTAGTAGCTGGCGGCGCCGAGGGCCACGCCCTCGTGCAGGGCGACGACGTAGCGCAGCTGCGGGTAGTCCAGCAGCGCATCGAGGATGGGGCTCTCGGTGGTGCCGGGATTCCCGAAGATGTACTCCACCCCGTGGGCGATGAGGCTCTCCATGAAGACCTGCTTGCCTCGCATGCGAACGCTCCTCTCCTGAGACTGGGGCGGGATCGAGCCACCTCGTCGCGTCGCGCCGCCGTGACGATGATGACGTTGCCGGGGAGCCCGCGCAACACGGGGGCGGCCGAGGCGCCGCACATTCCGATACCGCCACGGCGCGACTGAGGTAGCGTCGCCTCGGGAGGCCGCGATGGTGGAGCCGGCGATACGGGCGGCACGGGATCGGGGCGGGGACGGCGGACGGCGCCCGGGGCGGCGTCGGACCGGAGTCGCGCTCGCGGCGGCGCTCGCGTTGGCGCTCACCGGGACGGCGATCGCCGAGATGCTGGTCGACGTCCGGGCGCCGGCCGACGCCCCGCGCTGGTACGTCTTCGAGGTGGGGCGCCGCATCCAGGACGGGCTCGTCACCGCCACGGTCCCCGCCGGCAGCGCCGTTCTCGAGGTGCGCAGTGACGGCACGATCAGCGAGCTGTTCCTCAGCCGAAGCTCGGGCGATGTCGCCTCTGATGAGATCGTCCTGCGGGCCATCCGAGGCGCGGCCCCCTTGCCGGCGCTCCCCCCCGACTACGGGCAGCCGACCATCCAGCTGAGCGTGAGCTGGCGGCCTCCTCGCTGAACGCGCCTCGCCGCGCTCGACCGCGCGTACACTGGCCGGCGTGAAACGATCCTCCCGGTCGTCGCTGATCGCCGCCGGTCTCTATCTGGTGGCCCTGCTGCCCGCGCTGGTGATGGAAGGGGGATATCGGCCCCACCCGCGCGCCTATCTGCTGGAGTTCCGGCTCGCCTCACCGGCCCGCCTCGTCGCGGATGTGATGCTCAACGTGGCGGCCTTCGTGCCGCTCGGCTGGCTGCTGGCGCAGGGCATCCGGGACGTCGCCGCCTCGCCGAGGGCCCGCCGGCTCGCCGTTGTCGGGTTCTGCGCCGTGGTGAGCTTCGGGGTGGAGACGCTGCAGTACTTCCTGCCGTCGCGCTACTCCTCGCTGGTCGACGTCCTCGCCAACTCGGCCGGCGCCCTCATCGGTGCGCTCCTCGCCGACAGGTTGTCGAGCTGATCCTTCGCGTGCATGCCCTTGATCAGGCAGTAGAGGGCGAAGCCGTGGAACGCGATGGCCAGGTAATCACGCACGACCACGAAGATGAGCGAGTCGAGAACGTAGACCACGATGCCGCCGATGAAGGCCGCGCGTCGGCCCTCGCGGGCGAAGTGGCCGCAGGCGACGAAGACGCCGGCGACACCGGCCGTGAGCAGGGGCCCGACCACCGACGGCCCCTGGCTGGCGAGCATGGCGTCGATCACCTGCGTGAGGCCCAGCCCGATCACGAAGCCCCACTGGCCGCCGAAGAATCCGACCATGGAATTGATCAGCGACATCGCCGCGATCCAGAAGAACCAGTTGGCGCCGCTGCGGAACCGGGCCTCGAGCCTCAGACGCGCGTTGACGGCGTGGACGGCGGGATCGACCGCGTGCGGGGCTTGCATGGGCGGCCCTCTGGAGTGGGGCGTCCGGGCGTTGGGGACACGCGGTTGCCCGGCGAACCATCTCCAGAACTAGCATGAGCGGCGGGCCGTCCGAAGCACTTTAGGCGGGCCCCGGAGGCCCGGGTACCGGCCCGTCTGTTACAGTTCAAACCATGGCGACCCTGCCGACCGCGCCCCCGATGCTCACGCAGCTGATCCCGAACGACCAGGCCTGGCGGGGCCCCGCACTGCCGGCGGACCGCTACCTCGTGCCGATCCCCGACGACTGTCTCGCCGAGCTCGACGGCGTCCTCGCCGAGCTGCGAGCGGCCCCAGTGCCGACGCTGCTGCTGCTGCCCGAGCACTTCGCGCTCGATCGCTGCGTTCGCCTGATGGCCTCGGTGCGCGAGCGGCTGGACCGTGGCCCCGGCTTCGTCGTTTTCGATCGCCTGCCGCTGGAGCGGATGAGCCGCGCCGAGGCCGTCGATCTCTACTGGATCCTCGCCAGCATGCTGGAGCCACCGGTCGCCCAGGAGTGGAAGGGGACGGTGATCTACGACGTTCGCCACGACGGGCAGGCCTACGGCGAGGACACGCGGGGGGCGCTGACGCCGGTCGGGCTCGAGATGCACACCGACAGCAGCATGGGCGAGGCGCCGCCCAACTACCTCGGCCTGCTCACGCTGGCCACCGCGCGGTCCGGCGGTATGAGCATCGTGTCGAGCGCGGGCGCCGCCCACAATCATTTCCTGCAGCAACACCCGGCGCTCCTGCGCCGGCTCTACGAGCCGTTCTACCGCGATCACCAGAACTACCAGGCCGCCCACGCGGCCGCCACGAACTTTCGCCCGGTGTTCGCCTGCCACGACGGGGCCCTGCGCACGCGCTTCAACGCGCGCCACATCGTCCGCGGCTACGAGAAGACGGCCCGCGTGCTGGACGAGGCCGGCGCCGAGGCCGTCCATCTGATGGACGCCTTCCTGAGCGATCCCGCGCACCGGCTCGACCTCTGGCTGGAGCCGGGCCAGATCCAGATCCTCAACAACCGGGTGATCGTCCACGGCCGCACCGCCTACGAGGACCACGACGAGCCGGCGCATCGCCGTCACCTCGTGCGCCTCTGGCTCCGCGCCGGCGACCGCCGGCAGTTCCGCGGCTAGACAGGCCAGGCGACGCAACGGCTCACCACATCACGGGGCGTCGTTCCACGCGGCAGAGCCGGAACCCAACGTTCGGGGCAATGTGATTCGCGAGCGGCCAGCGCGCCGGATCACAGCAGCGTGACATGCGGAACGAGACCGTGACCACCTCGGCCGGATCGGCCCAGGAGCCACCACGCAGCACCCGCTCTCTCGTCGGCGACATCGAGCGGCCGCTGATGACGTAGTCGTCGGCGGTCCACTCCCACACCGAGCCGCACATCGCGTAGAGCCCATAGCCGTTAGGCGCGAACATCCGGCTCGGCTTGATGGCAAAGGGCTCGAACCGTCCGAAGTCGCAGCGCTCGTCCGTCGGCGCCTCGTTTCCCCACGCGTAGCGGCACCCGATCAGGCCGCCGCGGGCGGCCTTCTCCCACTCCGCCTCGGTGGGCAGCCTGTAGCGGACGTCCGTCGTGGACAGCATGGCGGCCAGAAATTCGGCCTCCTGCCACGACACCGCCACCATCGGCTTGTCTTCGTAACGCCACGGGGCGTCCGCCGGACGTGGCGGCCGACCGAAAATCTCGACACCGGGGACCGACCCGGCGGCAGTGTCCGAGGGCGAGGTCAGCTGCGCGGGATCGTGCGAATGCCATCCCCGCACGTCGTTCGTGTGGTCCTCGCAATACTGCAGACGCACCCGAGCCGCCTGCTCCAGCATGACGCCGACCGATCCTCCGTAGAGGTCCATGAACAGGCGCTCGGAGGTCGAGGAGCCACCGACACGCTGCGGCGGCTCCGTCCATCCGAGCAGTCGGCAGAACGCCGCCCACGAGATCGTCGTCTCCGACAGCCAGAAGTTCTCGATGAGCGTGGGCCGGACGGGCCGCTCATCGGGATCCCCGGTCTTGGATCCCATCAGGAACATGCCGGTCGGCACGTACCTGAACGTAACACCGTGCTCGGTGACGGCGAGCTGATCGAGGACCCGCCGGCGCCGGCCGCCGATCGCTGGATCGTGTGGCACGAGGCCGTAGACGCGATCGAGCGCCGTCGCGGCCAGACGGAGATCGCCGGCCGCCTCGGCCTGGTCGGCGATGGCGAGTGCGCCGGCGGGATCGCCGTCCGGGTGTGACTCGCGCAGTGCGCTCGGCAGCGCCATCACCCTATCTCGACGTTGCTCATCGGATGCAAACGTCCACGCTCTTGCCACGCCCGGTGCCACGGATCCTCGGCGTGCACGGAGCCGTTGAGGACCAACGCCCGGGCCCGGCAGCCGCCGCAGAACGACTCGCCCGCGCTGGCCCGCAGCCGCGTGAAACCGGCGCTGGAATGCCAGATTTGGTCGAACGGCGTGGCCCGGATGTTGCCAGCGTCGCGGTCGGGGCCGAGAAAGCTGCAGGGGTTTACCGCGCCCTGCACGGAGATCGAGCACACGAGGTTGGCAGCGCCGCAGCCGTCGTTCAGTGTGATCCGCGCTCGATGGGCCTCGCGGCTCTGCGGACTGAAGGGATCGATGGCGTGCAGGTCTCCGGTAAGCCGCTCGAGCGCGTCCGCGTATTGCTCGTAGGAGGGCATCAGCTCTGGATGCCGGCGGGCAACGCCGACTGGGTAGAGCGGACGGAAGACTGCGGTGTGGGCGCCCACCCGCCGTGCCAGCTCGGCGCAGGCCTCGACCTCCTCGGCGCTATCACGGGTGATCGTGAAGGCGAGGGTGAAGCGCGCGTGGCGTCTCAGGATGCGCAGGCGGTCCAGAACGCGGTCGAAGGTGCCTGCTCCACGGATGCGATCGTTCGTCATCGCCGTCGCCCCGTCCAGGCTCACGTTGAGCCACACCAGCTCGCGTCGCCCGAACTGGCGCGCGATGTCGTCCGTAACGAGCAGTCCGTTCGTCGTCAGACACGGATGGAGCCCTCGGGCGGTAGCGGCGTCGATGATGTCGAACAAGTCGCGCCGCATGAGCGGCTCGCCGCCGGTCAGGCCGAGCCGGAACGAACCCATGCGCGCCAGCGTGGCCAGGAGCACGTCGATCTCGACGAGGCGTAGTGGGTCGTGGTTGCGCGGCAGGTCTCCGGCGAAGCAGTGGCGGCAGGTGAGATTGCACGCGCCGATGACTTCGAGGTGCACCGCGAGCGGGCCGACTAGGTGATCGGCCGGCGGCGTGACGTCGAGCACCTCGGCGGCGAGGCGTCCGTCGAGATCAAGGAAGCCCGCTTCGGCGAGATGCTCGACGAATCCGTGGGCGCGGGGAACGCTGCCCAGGACCGCGTCGACGGACTCAGAGGCGAGCCGGCGAAGGATCCGGGTCGACTCGCCGTCGAAAGGCAGATACCGGGACGTTCGTCGGTCGAAGACCAGGCTTCCGAAGAATTGCGGTGTGAGGACAAGCGGCGCCGTCATCGCGGGGTGAGCCTTGGGACCGTGAAGACCGTGCGAACGTGGATCGGCGCGCCTGCCTGGCCGGATGGGACCCCGAGAGGCTCCCCGCCGCCGTTTCGCGTCGCCCGCTGGTAGGCGTACCAGCCCTGGCTGTACTCGGCTGGCGCGACGATGGGTTGTTGGACCAGCCTCTTCCAGTTGCGCAGCTTCAGCCGCGGGTCGGTCGCCCATCCCGGCGGGGACGGAGCGGCGGTGAAGACCCAGGAGCGATCGGCGACGGACCGGACGATCACCTGGTCGACCGGGCAGGATCGCGACGCCAGTCTCAGGCGTCCGACGAGCACCAGCAGCGCCGTGTCATCGACGACCGACTCGGGAAATTCGAGCGAGAGCACGTGCCGCCCGGGCGCCAGCAGCAAGAAAGAACTCATCGGCGTGACGCCATCGATGGCGAGTGTGGCGGGCATTGCGTGGAAGAAATCGAGGAGCACGGGAACCTTCGCCGCGGGGTCGACCCAGCGGAGCACGACCCCACCGCAGCCGGCCGGAACCTCGCAGTGAGAGTGCTCCTCCAGAACGAACCGGGGCGACGTCTTCGTGAACCGGTCGAGGGAGTTGAGGCGCAGGTCCTCGGGTCCCACGGCCGAAACTGTAACCGGCTGGACACCCGCCGGACAATCACCTACACTTGCCGCGTGCTGAATACGGAACGCAGTTCCGTATAAGGAACACAATCGCCTCGCCGACGGCCAGAAGGAGCGACCGCATGGAGTTCGGCATCCTGTTCACGTCCCACCCCAACCACGCCACCGAGCCGTACCCCCACCAGGACGTGCACGCGCGCGTGACGGCCGAGGTCCAGGCCGCCGATCGCCTCGGCTACGACACCGCCTGGGTGGCCGAGCATCACTTCTCGAACCAGTACGGGATCATGCCCGACGTCTTCACCTATCTGGGCTACCTGGCCGGGCGGACCTCGCGCATCCGGCTCGGCACCGCGGTGGTCACGGTGCCGCTCTACGATCCGATCCGGGTGGTGGAGAACATGGCGTTCGTGGACATCCTGTCGGACGGGCGCATGGTGCTCGGTCTGGGCTCCGGTTATCGGCCGTATGAGTTCGACGGCTTCGGCCGCGACTTCGACAATCGCCGCGACGTTCAGGAAGAGGCGATCGACCTGATCCTCGAGCTGCTGCACAGGCGAAGGGTCTCGCACAAGGGCGCGCACTTCCGCTCGACGATCGAGGGCGACTTCGAGATCTTCCCGGTGAGCCGGCAACAGCCCCACCCTCCGCTCTTCATGGCGGCCGGCACCGAGCGCTCGATGGCCTACGCCGCCCGCCACGGCCTGGGCCTCATGCTGTCCACGCTGCCGTCCTTCGACACGCTGGCCCGGCAGATCGAGTTCTATCGCGGCCACTGCGCGCAGGCGCCCGCGTCTCTGGCCCGCAACGCGGCGCACGGCAAGGTCGACGTGGCCCGCTGGGTCTACGTGGCGGAGACCGACGCCGAGGCCAAGGCGCACAGCGCCGAGGGCATCATCCGGCACCTCACGCACTTCATGGGCAGTGCCACCGCCGGCTATCTCGGCAACGTGTCGGAGAAGGAGCGCGGGGCCCGTCTCGACTACGACGAGCTGGCGGCAACGACGCTCCTGCACGGCTCGCCCCAGACGGTCATCACGCGGCTGCGCGAGCTGCGGGACAAGACCGGACTCACCTCGCTGCTCTTGCACTATCCGCCCTACTACGGTCACGACAAGGCGATGCGCAGCCTGCGTCTGTTCGCCGAGCGGGTGATGCCGGAGTTCCGGCAGGCGTGAGCTGATGCCGGTCGAGGTCCGGGGCGCCGATCGCCCTGGGGAGTTGCCGTCGGTGCTCGAGCGCCCGGTGGCGCCGCCATCGCGGGCCGCCGCGCCCGGCTCCGGCCGCGTGCTCGTCGCCACCTTCGTCACCCTCGGGCTCGCCTATGGGTTCTGGTACTCGTACGCGGTCTTCCTGGTCGCGTTCCTGCGCGAGTTCGGCTGGAGCCGCTCGGTCGTGGCTGGCGCCTTCTCGCTGCTGGTGATGGTCCACGGTGTGTCCGGGCCCGGGCTGGGCTGGCTGGTCGAGCGCTTCGGTCCGCGGGCGGTCATCGCGGGCGGTGGCGCCCTGCTCGCCGTCGGGCTGCTGCTCGGCGCCCACGTCACCGCCGTCTGGCAGCTCTACCTGACCATCGGCGTGCTCGCCGCGCTCGGCATCAGCGCGGCCGGCTGGGTCCCGTCGGTCGTGCTCATCCGCGGCTGGTTCCCGCGCTCGGTCGGCACCGCCATCGGCATCGTCTCGGCCGGGATCGGCGTGGGGATCTTCGCGCTGGTGCCCTTCGCGCAGCTGCTGATCGACTGGTTCGGGTGGCGCTGGGCGTTGCGCGTGCTCGCCGTGATGGCGGCCGCCTGGATCGTGCCGGCCACGCTGCTGCTCGTCCGCGCCGCGGGACACGCGGTGCCGCCGGTCCCGGTGCCGGGCGCCGGCCCGCTGACGACACGCCCGCACTGGACGCTGCGGACCGCGGTGCGCACGTGGCGGTTCTGGGCGACGGGCGGGGTGTTCTTCGCCGGCAGCGGCGCCACCCAGATGCTGCTGGTCCACCAGGTCGCCTACCTCGTCGACCACGAGGTGCCGGCCTTCGTCGGCGCCACCGTGGTCGGCGTCGTCGGCGCGTGCAGCGTGGCCGGCAAGGCGGGGTGGGGCACGCTCTCGGACCGCATCGGGCGCGAGCCGACCTACACGCTGGCCTTTCTCTGCGTGGCGGCCAGCATCGGCGTCCTCGTCCTGGCCGGCGCCTATCCGCGCACGCCGCTGCCGTACCTGTACGCCGTCCTCATCGGCGTCGGCTACGCGGTGACGGCGCCGCTGACGCCGGCCATCGCCAGCGATCTGTTCGGTGGGCCGCGGTTCGCGCGGATCTTCGGCACGCTGCACTTCACCAACTCGCTCGGCGGCGCCCTCGGCGCCTGGGTCGCGGGCCGCATCTTCGACGTCACCGCCAGCTACGCGCTCGCGCTGCCGATCGCGGCCGCCCTGGCCCTGCTGGCCCCGGCGCTGCTCTGGTTCGTGGCACCGCGCCGGCCGAACCCGGCCCCCGCGTCGTGAACGGCCGCCGGCGCGTCGTCGTCCTCGCCGTTCTCGGCATCGTGGCCCTGGCCACGATCGCCTACGGCGTGACCGTCTGGCGCCACTGGGCGCGCCACGTCTCCACCGACGACGCCTTCGTCGAGGCG
>JADMIO012779234.1_pt1 | contig 15732 bp, 10 predicted proteins | sample 8958161 | NCBI WGS metagenome assembly JADMIO01 (sample SAMN16585339, study PRJNA669376) | soil metagenome | isolation source: Crop rotation soil | place: USA: Cullars Rotation, Alabama | collected 2011
CTTTCCCGTCCTGCGCGAAAGCGTGACCGCCATAGACGAGCGAAGCGAGGAACGTGGCGCCCAGGCGCAGGGTAGACGTGGCGGTCGGTCGCATGGGGCTATTGCTTGTTTTTCTTGCCGCCCTTTTTCGCCTTCTCGACCGGAGCGCTCGAGCCGAAGCTCGGGTTCGGTTCGCTGGGAATCAGGGCGTTGGTGGATTTTTGCCACGCGAGCAGATCGTTGAGCAACTCGTCGCGCTTGGCGGTGTTTTCATTGGCCAGGTCGTGGCGCTCGCCGATGTCGTCGGCCAGGTTGTAGAGCTCAACGGCATGATTGGTCGCGAGTTTGGCGCGGCCGCCATCGAGCTGCCATTCCTCATGGTACTGGTGCAGTTTCCAATCGCCCTTGCGAATCACGGTGACGGGACGGCTGCGGAAGCCCGTGCGCACGTCGAGCTCGCGACCGCGGTTGACCGGGCTGTTCAGGTAGCCGGGGAAGTGCCAGAAGATCGCGGTGCGTTGCAGGGCGCCGGTGCCCTTCAGCACGGGGACGAGACTTTCGCCATCGAGCGTCTTGCCCGCGGGAATGGGAGTGCTGGCGGCGGCGAGAAACGTGGGAAAGAAATCGACGTTGATGATCGGTACATCGCTGCGGCTGCCGGGGCGCGTGACACCGGGCCAGCGGACGATGCAAGGCTCGCGGATGCCGCCCTCATAGTAACCGCCCTTGCTGCCGCGCAGCGGCTCTTGCGACGAGCCCTGCACGCCGCCGTTGTCGCTGGTGAACACGACGAGCGTGTTTTTCTCCAGGTCCAGTTCCTTCAGCTTCTGCAGCAAGGTGCCGACGCTCTTATCGAGCGCGTAGGCGCAGGCGGCGTAGAGCGGATTCTTGTGCTGAGCGCCCGGCGGCTTGGCCTCGAAACGCGCGAGTGTATCGGCCTCGCCCTGCAGGGGAGAATGGATCGCGTGATGCGCGATGTAGCAGAAGAAGGGGCGCGCCTTGTTCGCTGCGATGAAGTCCATCGCCTTGCGCGTGATGGTGTAGGCGCCCTTGGGATCGGTGGGCGGGCCGGTGTGATTGCCTTCCGAGCCTTCCTTCACCTCGCCTTCGCCGAACGAATCGAACGACACGTCGAAGCCCTGCTCGGTCGGCAGCGCGCCATCCTTGCCGGCGAGATGCCACTTGCCGAAATGGCCGGTGGCATAACCGGCGGCCTTGAGCGCATCGGCGAGGGTGATGTTGGCCTTCGCGAGGCCGCTGCGATTCGGGATTGGCACGAGCCGCTGCGATTCCTTCGGGCCGCGGTCGGTGCTATCGACGGCGTAGACGTGATGGCGCGGCGTGTAGTTGCCGGAGAGCAGACAGGCCCGGCTGGGCGCGCAGTTTCCCGCGCCGGCATACGCGGCGGAAAAGACCATGTTCTCCTTCGCGAAGCGATCGAGGTTGGGCGTCTCGTAGTAGTCGCTGCCCTGGAACCCGACGTCCTTCCAGCCCATGTCATCCGCGAGGATGAAGATGATGTTGGGCCGCGATTCGGCGGCGAAGCCGGCGGCACAGCCGAGTCCGATGCTGGCGAGCCGGAGAAATTTTCCGAGGAGAGGAAGCATGGGGAACGAGTGGAAAGGGTGAGAGGAAGAGAGTGAGAGAGGGTGCTAGTTTTTGCCCGCGTTTTTCTTCTTCGCGGGAGGCGCGTCGGGCGGAGGCTGCAGGCCGTCGCTGGGCTGGTTCCAGAGGCGATAAGGATCGTTGAGCCGTCGCATTTCGGCGAGAAGCAACGCCTCCATTTCAGCGAGCTTGGCGGCGTGGCGCGGATCGGCGGCGAGATTGTGCTGCTGCGGTGTTGGTTTCCGGCCGGTGAGCGCGACGACCTTCGGGTCCTGATGCTGGTCGAGAAACTCCTCCGGGTTTTCGGCGAGGTTGAAGAGCTGGGTCTCACGCACCGAGCCGCCGAGGACGTCGTACTTGATCAGCTTCCAATCGCCACGCTTCACGCTGCGCATGCCGGGCTTGGTGCCGCCTGAATAGGCGCCGTAGAGGACATCGCGCGTGACCAGCCGCTGGCCGAGGAGCACGGGCTTGAAACTGGTGCCCTCGTTGGTGGCGGGGGCCGCGATGCCGGCGAGATCGCAGAGGGTGGCGAGGACATCCAGCAGGTAGATGTTTCCGACGGCGCGGACGCCGGGCTTAATGCCCGGGCCCTTCACAATGAAGGGGACACGCCACGTGTGCTGATAGAGATTCTGTTTTCCCTGCAGGCCGTGACGGCCGATGGCGATGCCGTGATCGGAGGTGTAGAAGATAAACGTGTTGTCCAACTCGCCGATGGCGGCGAGCTTCGCGAGAACGCGGCCGATCTGCGTGTCGATGTTTTCGCTGCAGGCGAATTCGCGGCCGATCTCGTTGCGAATCGTGCGCTCGTCGCGGTTCTTCCAGACGCCGCTCACGGTCTCTTCGTCGCGCAGGCCGGGGTGGCCGTGATGAAACGGGTGCGCGGGGAGATAGTTCACCGGCAGGCGAGGGGACTTGGGATTGGCGGGTGGCAGCGTGACCGGATCCTCGTGATTGACTGCGCCGTATTTGGCGAGCAGGTCGGCCTTGCCGTCGCGCGTATCGTGCGGATGAGAGAAGCCGAAATGGATGAGGAACGGGGCGCGCTCCGGGGAAGCGGCACGCTGTCCGAGATACTCCAGCACCTGCTCCGCATGCCACGCGCTGCCCTCTTCGTCCGTGCCACCGCGTTTCGTGGCGTCCTTCCGCACGGTGAACAGGCGGTTGGCGGCCTCGTAGCTGTTGCCGATCTTGCACGTGCGCATCGTCGCGTATCCGGCGCGGTTGAACACGGCGGGGATGGTGTTCTGTTCCAGGTTCGGCGGGCAGAGCCCTTTTTCCATGGCGAGAGGCGCGATCGGCAGATGCCAGAGCGTGCGCCCGCTCATCATCATATGCCGCGAAGGCGTGCACACCCCGCCGATGAACGAGCCCATGTGATAGGCCCCGTCGAAGGTCATGCCTTCCGCCGCGAGCCGATCGATGACCGGCGTCTGGAGCGCTGACGCGGGGTTGTAGACCTTGAGATCGAAGGGGGACTGATCGTCGACGAGGATGAAGAGGATGTTTGGGCGCTTCGCGGCCGCGGCGCGCGTGGACGGCGTCGCGACGCAAGCGATCAGACCGAGGAAGAGGAGAAGGACGCGGGGCAGGGTGATGAGGGACATGGGGCGGCGAGGGGTGGACGTTAGACAAGATCCAACCCCGAGGAAAAGCGTTCGCTCGCCGAGCTTCTCACGAGGCTCACTGCTTTTTCTTCTTTTTGGCGGGGGCCGACTCGGGCACATCGTGGCCGCGAATCGCGGCGAGGCGGGCCGTCAGCGTGCGCACGCGATCCGGCTCTTTTTCGGCGAGATCGGTCGTCTCGGCGAGATCCTGATCCAGATTGTAGAGTTCCGGCTGCCCGTTGGGACGTTGAACCAGTTTCCACGGGCCGGAACGCAACGCCAGCGGCGCCTGGCCGTTGTTTTGGAGCACAAGCTCGTCGCGACCCTTCGCGCCCTTTTCGCCGAGGAGGGCGGGGAGCACGTTCTGCGAATCGGGGCCGGCGCCGGCGGGGAGCTTCTGACCAGTGAGCGTGGCGAAGGTGGCCATCATGTCGACGTGTGCGATCAGCGCGGCGGATTCGCCGCCGGCGGGAATTTTGGCGGGCCACCGGGCGATGAAGGGCTCGCGGTGGCCGCCTTCGTAGAGATTGCCCTTCTTGCCGCGCAGCTTGCCGTTCGGCGGTTGACGGTCGTGCAGGGCGTTCGTGCCGTCGTCGTAGGTGTCCTTGATCGCGCCGCCGTTGTCGGAGGTGAAGATGACGAGCGTATTCTTGGCGAAGCCGAGCCGATCGAGCGCGCCGAGCACTTCGCCGACCGTCCAGTCGAGCTGATGGATGACGTCGCCGCGCCAGCCGCAATCGCTCGTGCCGCGAAAGCGCGGGTGCGGCACCATGGGCTCGTGAATATCGTGCGTGGCGAGGAAAAGGAAAAACGGCGTGCCGGCCTTCTGCTTTTCGATGAATGAGACGGCGCGGCGAGCCAGCGTGTCCGCGATATCCTCATCCTTCCAGAGCGCGGCGGTACCACCCGTCATGTAGCCGATGCGCGAGATCCGGTTCACGATCGCCTTGTCGTGATTGGGCCCGGCCTTGATCTGCAGCAGCTCAGGATGGGTCGAGCCGAGTGGCTCGTTGCCAATCGGCGTCGTGTAGCTGACGCGGATCGGATCCTTGGGATCGAGGCCGAAGACGCGGTGGTCCTCGACGAAAACGCAGGGCACGCGATCGCCGGTGGCGGGAATGAAAAATGCAGAGTCGAAGCCGACCTCGTTCGGGCCCGGCTTCAGCTCGCCGTTGAAGTCGGGCTCGGTGACGCCGAGGCCGAGATGCCATTTGCCGACGAGGGCGGTGCGATAGCCCGCCTGCTTGAGCACGGAGGCGACGGTGGGGGTGTTCGCGGGAAACAGCAGCGTCGCATTGCCGGGGGCGATGCCGGTGCCCGGCACGCGCCAGGCGTACCTGCCGGTGATGAAGGCAAAGCGGGTCGGCGTGCAGACCGACGCGGTCGCGTGCGCATCGGTGAAGCGCAGGCCTTCCCGGGCCAGCCGATCGAGGTTCGGGGTCTTCACGTGCTGCGCGCCGTAGCACCCGAGATCGCCGTAGCCGACGTCGTCGGACAGGATGAAGATGATGTTGGGTTTGGCGGCCGGCGCCGCGGCCGACGCGGACAACGTGAGACCGACGGAGAGCGCCAGGAGAGTAATTATGCTATGCCTCATGGGAGGAGGGAGAGAAAGGGAGTGACGAATCAGGGACGAAATCGGTGCGCGTGGCGGATGTAACCTTCGCGGCCGTTACTCTGCGGGATTTCCCCACGAAATGCCGATAGCGAATTCATTCGAATGGTTGCATGACTATGCCGCGGATTTAGCTGTGTAGGAAGGGCGAATGGTTTGCAGAGGAGCCTGCAGAGACGCTCGCTGACCAATGTAACATCCGGATACGTTACGCGCCAGTGGCCGGAGCGATCCCCTTATTTTTTACGTAGGCGTGTTTTTCTTGCCCGCGCTCAGGCAACGGGATTTTCTCGGTGCAACCCCAACCCCCGGCAGGATTTCAGACCTCCAGTGAACCCCTCGCCCTGTGCCTGCGTGCAGGGAAACATCTAACCAAGGAACCCCATGTCTCGCATCCGTCCGCTTGGATCCCGGCTGTGCCGCTGGCTCAGCCTCGTGCTCGCCGTGTCGTTTGTCTTTGCCGCCAGCGTTCGTGCCCAGGGCACCGGTGCGATCTCCGGCACGGTCAGCAATCTCGCCACGGGCGCCAATCTCGAGGGCGCGGAAGTGGTGGTGAAGCCCGGCAATGCCATGGTGCTTACGTCGCGCGAGGGGCAGTTCGTCGTGCCCAATCTCGCGGCGGGCCTGTACTCGGTGACTGTCACCTACTCCGGTCTCGATGCCAAAACCGTCGAGGCGCGCGTCACCGGCGGCGCCACCGCCAGCTACGACATCGGGCTCAGCGCCCAGGTGTACCAACTTTCGAAATACGTCGTGGAAGGCGAACGCGAGGGCAATGCCCTTGCGATCACGCAGCGCCGCAATGCGGGCAATGTGAAGGACGTGATCTCGTCTGACGCCTTCGGCAACGTGGCCGATCTCAATATCGGCAACTTCCTGCTGCGCATGCCGGGCGTCAGCAAGGAAGAGTCGGAGGGCGAGATCATTCGCGTGCAGATCCGCGGCGTCGACTCAAACATGAACGCCGTCACCATCGACGGCACGCGCGGCGCGAACGGTTCGACGCGCGACTTCAACCGCGCCTTCGAGATCGACAAGGTGCCGGCCGACTTCATCGAAACGATCGAAATCACCAAAGCCGCCACCCCCGACATGGACGCTGACTCGATCGGCGGCGCGGTGAACCTGAAGACCAAGAGCCCGCTCGATCGCAAGGGCCGCCGCTACACGTACAACTTCGGCCAGACGCTCAACCTGGATCAGAAGTCGTTCCGGCCACTCGCCAACATCAGCTTTTCCGACGTGATTGGGAACAAGATCGGGATCCTCTTCACCGCGAGCTACACCGAATCGCACAAGCCGCGCGACCGGGCCAATCTCGATTACGAGCGCACGACCGCGACCGATCGGCCCGTGTTCTTCACCGCGCTCAACTGGGGCCAGGACGAACTGCGCCACAAGCGGGCCGGCTTTGGGCTGCGGCTCGACTACAAGCTGACCGAAAAGACGAAGGTGTATTTCAACTCCACGTATTCCATCTATGAAGACGCCCTCGATCGCCGCCAGCCGACACTGAGCACAGCGGCGGCGGCCAATATCGTGTCGGTGACCCAGAACGTGACCGATACGCGCAATCTCACGTTCACCTTCGATCAGAACAAGCGATACCGCGACATCCAGACGCTGAACCTCGCGGTCGGAGGAGAGAGCACCGCACTGTTGGGCGGCAAGCTCGACTTCTCCGCGAACTATTCGCCCTCGCGCGGCACCGAGACGCGCTTCATTCCGGATCGCACGGTCGCGGGCGTGGGCTTCCGCTTCGATCGATCGCACACGCACAATTATTTCGTGATTAATCAAATCAGCGGGCCCGACGTCTACGACGTGCGCAACTCGACCATGACCTCGGTCGACAACCGCGACAACCTCAGCCACGACCACATCGTCGGTGCGCAGGTGAATTTCCGGAAGCCGTTGCCGACCTCGATCCCGCTGGCGATCAAGACCGGCGCACGCTACCGCGATCAATGGCGCGAGCAGGACCAGAACCGGCGCATCTACAGCTACGTGGGGCCCAACGGCGTGCCCGGCCCGGTCGGCGCCGCCAACGACGACAATCTCGATCGCTTCTTCGATCCCAACTACACGCACACTGCCTTCGAGTTTCCGAAGGGCTACCAGTTCCTCCAGTTGAAGGAGCTGAAGAACGCGCTCCTCAGCCAGCCGCAGCTCTTCCGCGAAAACGTCGACACCGGCACCCGCGACACTATCCGCAACGACGGCAAGGCGTCGGAGTCCGTCGCGGCCGCGTACCTGATGGGCGAGGCCAAACTCGGCTCGCTGCTCGTGGTCGCCGGCGTGCGCGCGGAGGAGACCCGTTTCGAGGGCACCGGCTTCAAACAGGAGATCACCCCCGCGGAGCGGGCGCGGCGCGCGGCCTTCGTCGGCACCGTCACGCCGGACGAGACCATCCGCCGCGCGCGAGCGGAGTACACGCAGGTGAAGGGGAACGGCCAGTATCGCGATTATTTCCCGAGCCTCCATTTCAAGTACAACTTCACCCGCGGGCTCGTTGGGCGCTTGAGTTACTCCACGGGCATCGGCCGGCCGAACTTCGGTCAGATTATCCCGACGCAGGCGATCGACAACGATCGGCAGACGGTCACCGCGAACAACCCGGATCTCCAGCCGCAGTATTCACGGAACTATGACGCGACGCTCGAATATTACTTTGAGCCGGCGGGCCTGCTTTCGGTCGGCGTGTTCGAGAAGAACCTCCGTAATTTCATTTTTCGCGCCAACGTCGGCGCGCTCACCTCGGGCAACATATCGGCGAAGGCTACAACGGGTACATGCTGACCACGGATATGAACGGCGGCTCGGCGCAGATTCGCGGCATGGAGATTTCCTACAGCCAGCAGTTCAGCAATCTCGGCGGCATCTGGCGAGGCTTCGGCGCCTTCGCCAACATCACCTGGCTGCGGACGGAGGGGGACTACGGCACGCCGGGAGCCCGCGTCGGCGGAGCGCAACTGCCGTTGTTCACACCCCGTACGGGCAATGTGGGCATCTCGTACATTGCGCACGGCTGGACGGTGCGCGCGAAGATGAACTACTCGGTCGATCGCCTGAACTCCTTCAACGCCGATCCTTCGCGCCGGGTCTATGATGTTGGCAGCACGCCGGTCGATCTGAACCTGGCTTACGCGGTCAACCGCCGGATGAGCGTCTACGTCGATGTGATCAACGTGTTCAACACGCCGACGAATCACACCTACGTCTACATTCCGGACCGCAAGATCCGGAACGACCTCTACACGACGGTGATTAAGTTCGGGGTGAGCGGGAATTTTTAGAGCTAGACTGGCGATTATTTCATTCGAGGGCGGGGTCAGAGACTCGCCCTACTGCTGAGCTTCGCCGCGCGAAGCGATCGCGACGCGCACTTAGCCGGCCAGCAATGGCGTCAGCAGTTGGCCGAGGGTGGGGTCGTAGCAAATGGTGCCGCCGTTGTCGCTGTTCGTGAAAATCACGAAGCCGGATTTGCGTTCGACGGACGCCATTGTGAGCGAGCGGAAGCCCGTTTGTCCGCCGGAATGGAGAATCACGTTTCCGGTGGGGCGCTCCTGTACCGCCCAACCGAGCGCCCACGAGTCGGCGCCGTCGATCTTCTCTGTCCCGAGCTTCGTTTGGGGACGGAGCATTTCGTTGCGCATTTTGGCCGAGAGAAAGGCGTCGCTCGTCGGCAGGGTGAGGACCGCGGTGAGAAACTTCGCGTAGTCCGACGCCGTGGTGCGAAGCTCGCCCACCGCGCCGTAGCGGGCGATGTCGGCGGCATTCGGCTTTTTCCAGGCGAGGGGTTCGCCTTTGATGCCATGCGGTCGTGCCGTGTGAGATGTGAAGGCTTCGCGCCACTGATAGCCACTGGCGGTCATGCCGAGTGGAGCGAGCAGCGACCGGCGCATGAACTCGTCGAAATCCGTGGCGCACACTTCGAAATCGGCTTCGTAGCGGCCACAAGGCGCGGCCAGGGTCCGGCCAGCGACCTCGGCGATGACGGATTGCAGGTAGTAATATCCTTCGCCCGAGTAGTGAAAACGCGTGCCGGGATCGGCTTCGAATTCAAGCCGCGAACTCGTGCGCCAATCAGGAAAGCCCGTGGTGTGCGACAGCGCGTGGCGCGCCGTGACGCGTGCGATGCGCGGATCGCTGGCGAAGGGCTGCTTCGTGTACTTGGTAAGAGGAGTATCGAGGGCGAGCACGCCGCGCTCGTAGAGCTTCAAGGCGGCGTAGGCGAAGACTGTTTTGCTGACGGAGGCGGCTTCGAACATCGTGTCATTGTCCACGGGCGTCTTGGTCTCTGCATCCTGCACGCCAAACGCACGCTGCCACGCGAGGCGGCCATCCATGACGATGGCGAGGGAAACGCCGGGCACCGCTTTTTTGCGCATCAGCGCCGGCACGAGTCGCTCGATTTTCGCGACAGCGTCGGCGTCGATCCGAGGCGAGGATTTCCGCGCGGCGGGAGGAGCGGTTTGCGCGCGCGTCGTGGTGGATGCAGCGGCGAAGGCGGTGGCGATCCTCAGGAAGTCGCGTCGTCGCATAAGGGAGGCTTACTTTTTCGCTTTCCCCTTTTTGGCGGCTGCGGCGGGTGGCGCGTTGTCGGTCGGCCGTACGGAGGCGCGGCCGCTGGGTTGGGCGGGATCGTAGGCGGGATTCGGGGTGGGGTAGCGGGCGCCGACGGACTTTTGCCAGTTCCTCAGCTCGGTGCGGAGGGCGGCGACGCGCTGCGGATCCTTGCGCGAGAGATCGGTGGTTTCACTCGGATCGCTGCTGAGATCGAATAATTCCACGCGCTGGTCCTCCATCCACTCGATCAGCTTCCAGTTGCCGCGGCGGATGGCGGCGCCGGGGGCGCCGCCCTGATTGCCATAGTGGGGGTAGTGCCAGTACAATGAGCGGTCCGGCAGTGTGCCGCCGCGGAAGAGAGGGAGGAGGCTGGTGCCGTCGAGCGTCTGGTTCGGGGCGGGCTTCACGCCCGCGACATCGAGCAGCGTGGGGAAAAAATCCGGACTGCTGACGGGCGTGCGGATCACGGCGCCGGCCGTGATTGTCGCGGGCCAGCGCATCACGAGAGGTTCGCGAATGCCGCCTTCGTACATCCAGCCCTTGCCGCCGCGCCACGGCAGGTTCGACGTGGGCCAGCCTTCGCTCGTGGCCAGGCCGCCGTTGTCGCTCGTGAAGATAATGAGGGTGTTTTCGCGGAGGCCGAGTTCGTCGAGCTTCGCGAGCACTTTGCCGACGGCGAGGTCCATCGCCTCCACCATGCCGGCGTACACGGCATGCTCCTGCACGAGCCGCACATCGCGCTCGCTTTCGCGGCCCCAGCGGGCTTCGAGGCCGAGGCGCTTGCGCTTCTCCTCGTATTTCAGCCGGAGGTCCTCGCGCGACATCAAGGGCGTGTGGACGGAGTAGAAGGGATAGTAAGCGAAGAAGGGTCGATCGCGATTGGCCGTGATGAATTTGCCGGTCTCGGTCGCGAGCCGATCCTCGATGTGCTCGCCGTCGGGGCCATCGCTTAGGCGAGGGTTTTCGTAAGGGGAAAAATATTTCCGGCCGCCGTAGGGGCCGCCCTTCTCGTTGCCGCCGAGGTTGTGGTCGAAGCCCTGGTTTTCCGGCCAGAAGCCCTCGGGGCCGAGATGCCATTTACCCGCGAAGAAGGTCGCGTAACCGGCGGATTTCAGCGCCTTGGCCAGCGTCGGCGCGTCGAGCGCGAGCCGATCGCGATTGGGCGAGGGCAGCAGGGGAGTGTTGCGCTTCCATTTTTCCGGACCGTTGGCGTTGTCCGGCGCGATGTAGTCCGTGATGCCGGTGCGTTGCGGCCACTGGCCCGTGAGGATGCTGGCGCGCGTGGGGGAGCAGACCGGGCAGGCCGCGTAGGCGTCCGTGAACATCGCGCCCTCGCGCGCGAGGCGATCGATGTTCGGGGTTTCGTAGAACGTGCTGCCATAGACGCCGAGGTCGCGCTGACCGAGATCGTCGGCGAGGAAGAAGATGATGTTCGGTTGTTTTGAGGCCGCGGCCGAGGCGGTGGAAGCAGTCGAGGAGAGGAGCGCGGCGAGTAGGAGGGCGGGCAGCCAACGCAGCAGGGTGACGGGGTTCGGTCGGTGCATGATGGAAGGGGGATCATTCCATCATTCTTCTGGTGGGTACGAACAGAAATGTGCGAGGCGAACCGATCGCCGACGGGGAAGTCGTTTCGACGTTGCCGAAACAAACACGGAATGCGACCGAGGGCGGTCGCGGTCCCAGGCGAAAGCCAAGGCAAGCGGCTTGAGGTCAAGCCGCTCCACCTCGAACGCAGAATACGACTTAGACCCGCGCTTCGAGGATGAGGTTGAAAGGTGTCGCGGTCGCTTTGCGGAAGCGGGTGAAGCCGCCGCGGGTGGCGACGTCGCGGAGGCGGGCTTCGCCGGCTTGGGCGCCGAGGGCGAGGCCGACTTCCTGGGAGCGCGAGGCGGGCGTGCAGATCATCGTGGACGCCGCGTAGAAGACCCGGCCGACGGGATTGAGATTGTCCTCGACGCGGTCGCCGGCGGCGGGTTCGACGATCAGCCACGTGCCGTCCGGCTTGAGGGCGGAGCGCACGTGCTTTGCGGCGCCGACGGGATCGCCCATGTCGTGCAGGCAGTCGAAGAAGGCGATGAGGTCGAAATCCTTGCCGGGAAAATCCTTTGCGCCCGCCTGCTCGAAGGTGATGCGGTCCCCCACGCCCGCCGCATTGGCCCGCGCGCGAGCGGCCTCGATTGAGGGCGCGTGATAATCGTAGCCGACGAATTTGGAATTGGGGTACGCCTGCGCCATCAGGATCGTGGAGGCGCCGTGGCCGCAACCGACATCGGCGACGCGCGCGCCGGCCTTCAGCTTGGCTTCCACGCCCTCGAGAGCGGGGATCCAGGAGGAGATGAGGTTGCCGGCATAGCTCGGGCGGAAGAAGCGCTCGGTGCCTTCGAACAGGTCCTTGCAGTGCTGGTGCCAGCCGAAGCCGAAGCCGGTGCGGAAGGTTTCGCGCAACTGTGGTTCATCGACCACGGTGGCGGCGATGATTTGATAGGCGGCCGGGAGATAGGCTGGTCCGCTGTCGACGGCGAGCAGCAGCGCCTGTTCGTCGGGCAGCGTGAACTTGCCCGAGGCGGGATCGTACTCGACGTAACCACTGGCGGCTTGGGCGCAGAGCCACTCGCGGACGTAGCGCTCGTCGGTTGCGGTGCGTTGCGCGACCTCGGCCGACGTGAGCGGGCCGGCGCCCGCCATCGCCTTGTAGAGGCCGACCCGTTCGCCCGTGATGATGAGGGCGGTCTGCATCGCGGCGCCCATGTCGTTGAGCGCGCGACCGAGGAAGGCATTCAGTTTGTCGGGATTGACGTTGAGTTTCGGTGCGGGGGTGGACGGGGCGGTGCGGGCCGCCGGGGCAGGAGCAGTTGCGGAGGACATAATATTGGGGGGATGAAGCAGAGGTGAGAGGCACCACGGCTCGGGGTATTCCCGACGCTGACAAATTTCCGGGAATAGTCCATGGTGCTCCTGCTTCTCACTTCCAATGCACGACGAGGTTTTCCCACAATTGGTGGAGACTTACTACGCGGCGCTCTATCGCTTTGCGTTGAGCCTGACGCGCAGCTCCTCCGACGCGAGCGACCTCACGCAGCAGACGTTCTTCATCTGGGCGACGAAGGGTGAGACTTTGCGCGAAGTCACCAAGGCAAAGTCCTGGCTCTTCACCACGCTCTATCGCGAATTCCTGCGCACGCGGCGCCGCGATTCCCGGATGACGGCGATCGACGAGCTTTCGCCCGCGGAGCAAGACCCACCGGACGTGGAGCACGACACGATCAACAAGATGGATGCGCAGCTCGTGCTGGAAGCGCTCCAGGAGGTCGACCCGGCATTTCGCGAGCCGGTCACCCTGTTCTATTTGCAAGACCTATCCTATATCGAAATCGCCGAGATTCTCTCCGTCCCGATCGGCACAGTCATGTCGCGGCTCTCGCGCGGCAAGGCCCAGCTCCGCGCCCGGCTCGCGGAGAAGGCAAAGGGCGGCAAGGTGGTTGAATTTCCGCAAACGGGGGTACGCTCATGAAAAACCAGGAGGCCAAGTTCATCCTCGGGGCGTACCGGCCGGATGGCCGCGATGCGAGCGACCCGGCGCTGGCGGCCGCGCTCGAACAGGCGGAGCGCGATCCGGAATTGCGCGCGTGGTTCGAGCAACAGCGCACGTTCGACACCGCGCTGACGGCGAAGCTGCAAACCATCGCACCGCCGCCCGGCCTGCGCGAAGCGATTCTCGCGGGCGCACGCATGAGCGCCACGCCGGCGAAGCGGCCATGGTGGAGCAATCCGACCTGGCTCGCAGCGGCGGCGGCCTTCGTGCTGTTGGCGGCGGTGGCCGCGATCGTGCGGAAATCGTCCGGCCCCCCGACGGGCGCCGAGCTGGCGACGTTTGCGCTCCGCGATCTCGCGGATGCGCATGACCAGCACACGGGGCATCCCGCGGGGCTGGATCACGTACAGGCCCAGCTCGCCAGCGCCAGCCTGCCGTTGCCCAGCAATCTCAAGGTCGATCTCAACGAACTGACGAAAAACCATTGCCGCGCGATCAAGGTGGGTGGCCGGCAGGTTTTCGAGGTCTGCTTCCAGCGCGAGGGCAATTGGTATCACGTTTACGTCGCGCGGCGCAGCGATTTTGCGCCCGGCACGCTGGATCCCAAGGCACTCATGAAGGTACAGGGCGAGTATGCGTCCACGACGTGGGCGGATGCAAACCATGTGTATGCGCTGGTGACGCATGCGGGGGCGGAGGCGCTGCGGCGGGTGATCTAGAGTAGTCTAGCACGGCCTTTCGCGTGGTGAGTATCTGGGGGCGGGTCAGAGACCCGCCCTACGGGCAAACTTTTTTCCCATGACCAAAACATCCGTATTCCTGTTGCTGTTCGCATTCGTGGCCGGCTCGCACCTCGCGGCCGCGACGATGATGACTCCCAAGATGGGCGATACCGCGCCCGACTTCACGCTGCGCACGCTCGATGAGCGCGCGGTGGAATTGAAAACGCTCAACGCGAAAGCGCCCGTGGTACTCGTCGTGCTGCGCGGCTGGCCGGGCTACCAGTGCCCGATGTGCACGAAGCAGGTGCACGATTTCGTCGCGAGTGCCGGCGAGTTCAAGGCGCGCGGCGCGCAGGTGGTGATGGTGTATCCGGGACCGGCGGAAAAACTGCAGGCGCACGCGCAGGAGTTCCTCAAGGACAAGTCGTGGCCGGCGGATTTTACCCTCGTCCTCGATCCGGATTACACGTTCACGAACGCCTACGGGCTGCGCTGGGAGGGGAAAAACGAAACGGCGTATCCGTCGACTTTTGTCATTAGCCGGGACGGGAAGATTGAATTCGCCACGATCAGCAAAAGTCACGGCGGGCGCGTGAGCGCGAAGCAGGCTGTGGCGGCGCTGAAGTAGCGCGCCAATTCGCCGCGGATCTTCACTGCGCTAGGCCCATTTTCTTCAGGATCTGACCGTAGCGTGGATCCGCGGCGAGCTGGGGAAACGCCGGCTCGACCGCCATGTAGATGAGGATGGCATCGCGCTGGGCGAGCGCCTCCTCGAAATACTTGAACGCCCGGTCGGTCTCACCGAGACCGGCCGACAGAACCGCGAGGTAGTAAGGCGCCTCGGATTTCGCGACCATCTCGTCGTAAATCTTCTGGGCGTCGGCTTTCCGGCCGGCGAAGCCCTGCGCGACCCCGAGCATCGCGGCGATGACCGTGCGGTTGTTGGAGAGTTTCAGCGCGAGCTCGAGGGATGCGATCGCCTCGTCGTGGCGGCCCATCGCGAGATACGTGATGCCGATGTTGAAGTGGACCTCGGGGAATTGCGGGTCGATTTCGAGCGTGCGCTTGAACTGCACGAGCGCCTCCTCGTAGCGGCGCTCGAAGTGCAGCAGGCGGCCGATGCCATTGCTCACGCCCAGCGAGAGCGGATCGAGCTGCTGGGCGCGCTGGAATTCCGCCATCGACTCGGGAAAGCGGCGGAGGATCGCGAGGAGCAGGCCGAATTGTTCGTGCGCACGTGCGTACCCAGGCTTGAGCTCGAGGGCGCGCTTGAAGCCGGCCTCGGCGCCGGCCCAGTTCCAGTCGATGCGGAACTTCACATAGGCGAGGGCGGCGTGCGCCTCGGCGAGCGTATGATCGAGCTCGACGGCGCGCACGGCATAGTCACGGGCGTGCCGGTTGGCTTCATCCCGCGGCAGGGTGCCGTAGCCGGCGCCGGCGAGCGAGTAGGCATCGGCAAGTCCCGCCAGCGCGAGCGCAAACCCCGGATCATCGGCCGCGGCGTGAGTGAAATGCTCGATGGCCTGCATGACGCTAGGGCCGGTGCGTTTGTTGAGCTGGGAACGGCCGAGCAGGTACTCACGATTGGCCTCGGCGTTGCCGGCGCCACGGCGGGTAAGCTGGCTTTTTTCGCCGGCGAGCAGCCGCACTTTCAGGGCATCGCTCACGCTCATGGCGATGGCCGACTGCACGGCGAACACGTCCTTGATCGTGGGACCAAATTCCTGAGTCCAGAGTGCTTTCTGGCTGGCCACGTCCACGAGGCTCACGCGGACCTTGGCCTGTTCGCCCGCCATGCGGACGGTGCCTTCCAGAATCCAGCCCACACTCAGAGCGCGGCCGATTTCGGCCACATCGAGCTTGGTGCCTTTGAACTTGGTGATCGAGGTGCGGGCAATGACGCTCAGTTCCCGGACTGAAGACAGCGACGAGATCAGCTCCTCCGTCATCCCGTCGGCGAAGTACTCGTCTCGCGCCTCGCCGCCCAGGTTGACCAGCGGCAGCACGGCGAGGCGTTTTTCCGAGGCTGGCACCGCTGGCTCTGACGGGCGGCGCATCCAAAGCGCGGCGAGGACGACGGCAACGGCGGCAACGGGAAAG
>JADMIO010690480.1_pt1 | contig 15731 bp, 12 predicted proteins | sample 8958161 | NCBI WGS metagenome assembly JADMIO01 (sample SAMN16585339, study PRJNA669376) | soil metagenome | isolation source: Crop rotation soil | place: USA: Cullars Rotation, Alabama | collected 2011
GGCGGCACCCACGGCCGCAGCAGCCGAGCCGACCGCAGCGGCGCCTGCTGGTGGCACCGGCACCGTCAAGATCGGTGTTCTCGCGCCGATCACCGGACCGGCGGCTTCGATCGGCCAGGAGCAGCTGAACTTCGGCAAGCTGGCGCTCGAAGATTTCAACAAGGCCAATGGCACCAGCTACGAGCTGGTCGAGGGCGATACCCAGCTCGACCCAGCCAAGGCCACCGATGTCGCGCAGCGCTTTGCCGCCGATAGCGACGTGTATGTGGTCGTCGGGCCGGCCGGTAGCCAGGAGGTTCTGGCGGTTGCGCCCGTGCTGAGCAAGGTCAATCTGGCGATGATCTCGCCTTCGGCCACCCGCACCGACCTGACCGAGCAGAACTTCAAGAACTTCTTCCGCGTGGTGCCGCGCGACGATGTCCAGGGCACCACCGACGCGAACTTCATGGTCGATCAGCTCAAGGCCAAGAAGGTCTGGGTGATCGACGACCAGACCGCCTACTCGACCGGCCTGCGTGATGTGGTAGTGCAGGCGCTCGAAGGCAAGGGCGCAACTGTCATGACCGAGTCGATCACGCAGAAGGATACCGATTTCTCGTCGCTTGTGACCAAGATCAAGGGCGATGCGCCCGACGCGATCTTCTTGCCCTGGCAGCTGGCCACCCAGGCGGCCGTGTTCGCCAAGCAGATGGCCGAGCAGGGCTTGGAGGCCACGATCTTCGGCAGCGATGGGCTGTTCTCGGCCAAGGACTTTATCGATGGCGCGGCCGGCACCACCGAGGGGGCGTATGTCTCGAACTTCGCGCCCGACATCAAGAGCATCGCGTCGTCGAAGCCGGTGGCCGATGCCTACCAGGCTAAGTATGGCGACTTCACTTCGTTTGGTGCGCCGACCTACGCGGCCATGATGGTGGCGTTGGAGGCGGTTCAGCGCGCCGAGAAGAGCGGCACGCTTTCGCGCGATACGGTGCTGGCCGAGCTGGGCAAGACCGATCAGGCCACCAGCGTGTTGGGCATACCGATCAAGCTTAGCCCCAAGGGCGATGTCGAGAACGCCTCGTTCTTCCTGTTCCAGGTCAAGGAAGGCAAGTTCGTGCTTGTGACGCAGAGCTAGTAGAACGAAGTTAAGGGTTAAGGGTTAAGGGTTACAATCGTTGTGATCATTATGGTCATTGTGCGCAGTGTGTTCGTTGCGCTCATCGATCTAACCCCTAACCCCTAACCCCTAACATATGCAAACGTTCCTGAACCAACTTCCTCAGCAGCTGGTCAATGGCCTGACGCTTGGCGCAGTCTACGCGCTGATCGCCCTGGGCTATTCGATGGTGTACGGTGTTCTGCAGCTGCTCAACTTTGCGCATGGCGATGTATATATGATCGGCGCATTTGTGGGCTATGGTGTGCTGACGGCGCTGGCACCCAAGGCCGGGCTGCTGCTCGTGCCGGCCTGGCTAATCATCGTGCTGATGCTGCTGGCGGCGATGCTGGTGTGCGGGCTGCTGGGCGTGCTGATCGAGTGGTTCGCCTATCGTCCGCTGCGCGGCGCGCCCCGGATCGCCCCGCTGATCAGCGCGCTGGGGGTCTCGTTTTTTCTGCAGAGCGCCGTGCAGCTGACGCTCTCGGCCAACTTTCGCACGATGAAGACCGAGCTGGTGCTGCCGCCGCGGCTGGGGATCGATATTGGGTCGGTGCGCGTTTCGGCGGTGCGGCTGCTGGTGATCGTTGGGGCGCTGGCCTTGATGGCCGCGCTGACTGTGCTGGTGCGCCGCACGCGGCTGGGCCGGGCCATGCGCGCAGTGGCGATCGACCGCGAGGCGGCCGACATGATGGGCGTGGATGTGGATCGGGTGATCGTGACGACCTTCTTTATCGGCTCGGCGCTGGCCGGCGCGGCGGGTGTGCTGGTGGGCCTGGCCTTTACGTCGGTATGGCACTACATGGGCTTCACTGCCGGCCTGAAGGGCTTCACCGCCGCCGTGCTGGGCGGGATCGGCAATGTGCCCGGCGCGATGCTGGGCGGCCTGCTGCTGGGGCTGACCGAAAGCCTGGCGGTTGGCTTTATCTCGCCAACCTACAAAGATCTGATTGCGTTTGTGGTGCTGATCATCGTGCTGCTGGTGCGGCCAACCGGCCTGCTGGGCGCGCGCGTGCAGCAGAAAGTGTGAAGGGAGCAGCCAGAAGTCAGAAGTCAGGAGTCAGAATATCAATGTATTCGATACTTTGTAATGTGACATTCTGAATCCTGGCTTCTGTTTTCTGACTACTGGTACGCATGAGCCTCGATAAGATCGGACAAGATGAGTGGGTTGCCCAGGCCGAGGCGCGTCGCGCCGCGCGTGGCCCACTTGGCCGTGCGCTCGATCGCCTGGCCGGGTTCAACCCGTTTGCGGTCGGCGGCGTGCTGTTTGCGCTGGCGGCGCTGCTGCCGCTCCTGACCAGCAACGATTACATTCTGCGCGTGGCCGGCAATGTCTGCCTGTACGGCCTGCTGGCGCTGGGCCTGAATGTGGTGGTCGGCTACGCTGGCCTGCTCGACCTTGGCTACATGGCCTTCTTTGGGATCGGCGGCTACGGCTACGCCATGCTAGCGTCGAACCAGTTCGGGCTCCACCTGCCCACGCCAGTGGCGCTGATCTTGATGGTTGGCCTGACTGCGCTGGCGGGCCTGCTGCTGGGCCTACCATCGCTGCGGCTGACGGGCGACTACCTGGCGATTGTGACGCTGGGCTTTGCCCAGATCTTTGTGCTGCTGACCAACACCCTGGATCGTGTGAACGTGCCCTGGTCCAGCGAGCCGCTGAATGTTACCGGCGGGCCGAACGGCATCACCCCAATCGATCCGCTGCACCTTTTCGGCTGGGAGCTGAGCAGTGTCGGCGGTTACTTGTATGTGTTGCTGGCGACGTTGGCGCTGGTGCTGCTGGTGCTGCGGAACATCAATCAGTCGCGCGTAGGCCGGGCCTGGCGCGCGCTGCGCGAGGACACGCTGGCGGCCGAGGCGATGGGCATGCCGGTGCGGCGACTCAAGCTGCTGGCCTTTGCGATCGGCGCGGCGGTGGCCGGGCTGAGCGGCAGCATCTTCGCGGCCTGGCAAACCGCGGTGTTCCCGCAGAACTTTGATGTTGCGCTGCTGATCACACTTTATGCAATGGTGGTGCTGGGCGGCCTGGGCAGCCTGCCAGGGGCAGTGGCCGGCGCGTTTCTGCTCTCGGTTATCCCCGAGCTGCTGCGCGGCCCCGACACGGCGCGGCTGCTGTTCTACGGTGGCGTGATCGCCATGACGCTGCTGCTGATCAAGCCGCGCTGGCGGGCTGCGGCGCTGCTGGTGGCTGTGCTGGCGCTTGGCTTTGTGGTCAAGCTGGTGGCCATGGCGCAGTGGCGCGAATCGCTGGGCGCGGCCCCGGCGCCGGTGGCGACCGGGCTGGGCGCGCTGGCGCAGGGCTGGTTGGTATTCCCCGAAAACGCCGCGCTGGTGGGCAACGTGCTGTTTGTGGTGGTGATCGGCCTGCTGATGGCTATTACCCGCCTGCGCCGCCCGATCCTGCGCTTCGCGCTGCTTGTTCCGGCGCTGTACCTGCTGGCGTTCGTGTGGGAAACGCGGCTGGCCGCCGAGCCGAGCGTGACGCGGCTACTATTCCTGGGGGCCATCCTGGTGCTGCTGATGACCTACCGGCCATACGGGCTGTTTGGCAAGCCAAGGGTCGAAGTCGTATGAGGACTGAGGGCCGAGTGCTGAGGACTGAGTGTTGGAGTGCTACTCAGTCCTCAATCCTCAGTCCTCATAACTGGAATGCTAGAGCTAACCAACGTCACAAAATACTTCGGCGGCCTGCAGGCGGTGCAGGATCTTTCGTTTGCAATTGGCGCAGGCGAGATCGTCAGCCTGATCGGGCCGAACGGCGCCGGCAAGAGCACGGTGATGAATATCATTACCGGCATCTACGCGCCCTCGGCCGGCGATGTTCGGCTGAACGGCCAAAGCATTGCCGGCCTGTCGCCCGACGAGATCACGCGGCGCGGCCTGGCGCGCACCTTTCAGTCGCTGCGGCTGTTCTTGAACATGAGCGTGATCGAGAACGTGATGGCGGCGGCCTACCCGCGCACCAGCGCCGCTCTTTGGCAGATCATCTTGCGCACCCCAGGCTTTCGGCGCGAGGAGGCGCGCATCCGCGAGATGGCCGAGGCCAAGCTGGCCTTCTTCGGCGCGCGGCTGCAAGGCTATCGCTACAACCAGCCGGCCTATAGTCTTTCCTATGCCAACCGCCGCCGTCTGGAGATCGCCCGCGCCATGGCCACCGAGCCAAAGCTGCTGCTGCTCGATGAGCCGGCCGCCGGCATGAACCCGCACGAGACCGAGGAGATCACCCACCTGATCGGCGAACTGCGCGATCGCGGTGGCTATACCATCTTGGTGATCGAGCATGATATGGGCCTGGTCGAGGGCATTTCCGATCGCGTGATCGCGCTCGACTACGGCCAGAAGATCGCCGAGGGCAGCTTCCACGCAGTGGCCACCGATGAGCGTGTGATCGAGGCGTACCTTGGGCGCAAGGGTGACAAGGTGAAGGGGTGACAAGGTGTCGCATTATCTCTTTGTTGCTCATTTTTCGCCCTACAGGCGAAAAATGAGCAACATAAAATCGTAAAGTACCATGCTGCCGCAGGCTATATGACAACATCACTTCTTGAACTCAAAAACATCAACACCCACTACGGGCTGATCCATATCTTGCAGGATGTCTGCCTAACGATCAACCAGGGCGAGATTGTTTGCTTGTTGGGCGGCAACGCCTGCGGGAAATCCACCACGCTTAAGACCATCCTGGGGATCGTGAAGCCAACCAGCGGCGATGTGATCTTCGGCGGTGCGCGTGTGAACGACCGGCCGACCAGCTATCGCGTGGCGCGCGGCATGGCGGTGGTGCCCGAAAACCGGCGGATCTTCGGCACCATGTCGGTGACCGAGAACTTGCAGATGGGCTCGTATCTGCGCACTGATCGCGCGGCGATCGCCGAGGATCTGGATCGCGTGTTCACGCTGTTCCCGCGCCTGGCCGAGCGGCGGCAGCAGGCCGGTGGCACGCTCTCGGGCGGCGAGCAGCAGATGCTGGCGTTCGGCCGCGCGCTGATGAGCCGCCCGCAGCTGATCCTGATGGACGAGCCATCGATGGGCCTGGCGCCGCTGCTGGTCGAGCAGAACTTCCTGACCATCCAGGCGATCAATCGCCAGGGCGTGACGATCTTCATGGTCGAACAGAACGCCAACATGGCGCTGTCGATCGCGCACCGCGGCTACGTGCTCCAGACCGGCCGGGTGGTGCTGGCCGACAGCGCGGCCAAGCTGCTGGATAACGAGCACCTGCGCCGAGCTTATCTCGGCCGCTAACTGAGTTCTTATACCACGAAGGTTCGAAGGTACGAAGACCACGAAGCACATATTTTGATCTTCGTGGTCTTTGTATCTTCGAACCTTCGTGGTTAGGGTAGAGGAGTTTTGGTATGTCTTTATTACCCGCCGCCGACCACTGGCGGTCGCAGTTTCCGATCTTTCAGCACCAGACCTATATCAACAGCTGCTCGCAGGGCGCGCTCTCGCATGCGGTGCGTGCGGCCTATGGCGCCTATCTGGCCGATTGGGACGAGCGCGGCTCGCCGTGGGAATACTGGGTCGAGCGCGGCGAGGCGGCGCGCGGCGCGTTTGCGCGGCTGGTCAACGCTAGCCCCGATGAGGTCGCAGTGATGACCTCGGTTTCGGCGGCGGTGAGCGGGCTGGCCAGCTGCTTTGATTTCCGCGGCCGGCGCAACAAGGTGGTGGTGGCCGATTTCGCGTTCCCCACGGTCGGGCAGATCGCGCACGCCCAGGAGCAGCGCGGCGCACAGATCGTTCATGTGCCGGTGGCGGGCGCAACCATCCCGTACGAGGCGTTTGAGCGGGCGATCGACGACCAGACCGCGCTGGTGGCGCTCAGCCATGTTAGCTTCCGCACCGGCGCGCGCCAGGATGTCGCGGCGATCACACACCTGGCGCATCGTCATGGCGCCCTGGTGCTGCTGGATAGCTACCAGGCGCTTGGCACGCTGCCGATCGACGTGCGCCAGCTGGGCGTCGATTTCCTGGTCGGCGGCACGCTGAAGTACCTGCTGTCGTCGGCCGGCCTGGCGTTTCTATACACGCGCAAGGATCTGATTCCACGCCTCCAGCCGACTACAATGGGTTGGTTTTCGCAGGAAGATATCTTCGCGATGGATATCTACCACAACGCGCCGGCCGCCACTGCGCGGCGCTTCGAGGCCGGCACGCCGCCAGTTCCAAACATCTACGCCGGCCTGGCCGGCATGCAGATCATCCAGCAGATCGGCGTCGAGGCGATCGAAAGCCATATTCGCGAGCTGACCGAGCACCTGATCGCCGGGGCGATGCGTATGGGCGCAAATGTGATCACGCCGCTGAAACCCAGCCAGCGTGCCGCGCTGATCACGATCAAGTCGAACGACGTGCACGCGCTGGTCGATCGGCTGGCCACGCGCGGGATCGTGCTTTCCAGCCGCGACAACAACCTGCGCATTTCTCCGCATTTCTACAACAATCACGCCGATATCGATCGCGTGCTGGAAGGCCTGCGGGCCAACCGCGATCTGCTGGCGTAGGATCGCGGGTATTCGAGCGACTGTAGTTTGGGGTGGGTGATTGGGTGAGCTGTGCTGCCCAATCGCCCACCCTTTTTCAATAAGGATTTTCGCTTGCGAGGCATGTTTCCTGTGTGTCGTTTTTACCACTTTGGGGGCAAAACGACACACGATAAAGAGAAAGTACCCTGCTGCCGCAGGCTAGAGCGCGTCAAGCAAAGGCCGTATCAACGATACTATTGCGGAAAGGACTGATAGCCTATTGGCATTGGCGGTGGTTGTTTTAAGATGTTCCTAACATATGCTGCTCAGCCTATGTCGCCAGATCCGGCTGCTTTCCGGAGCCTGCAAGTGAGAATACGTTATTGCTCGCCTGCGGTTTTGTCAATCACACCCTCAACGAGGAGCCATTCGCCATGCATCTCAGCCACCTCCTTCGAGCACCCCGGCTGTTCCTAACGCTGGTGTCAGCGATCACCACAGCCATCGTTCTGAGCGCCTGCGGCGCGAATACACCTGCGGCCAACCCACCAGTGCCCCCAGCCTCTGTCAGCATTCAGCTGGCCTGGACGCACGAATACTCCTCGGCCAGTTTTTATGCCGCCGAGAAGAACGGCCACTTCGCCGCGCAGAACCTGAACGTGCGCCTGGATGAGGGCGGCTTTGCTTCCAAAGGCTACATCGAACCGATCGCTCAGGTGGTCAACGGCACGGTGGATTTCGGCGTCACCGGGGCTGCGGGGATTCTTCAAGCGCGTTCAGAAGGCAAGCCGGTGGTGGCTGTCGCGACGATCATGCAGCGCAGCCCGCTGGCGATTCTGTCACTCGCAAACAGTGACATTCTCCGCCCACAAGATCTTATTGGCCATCGTGTTGCGGTCGCCGACGGCGGCGCTGCCGGCCTCTTTAATCTATTTTTGAAATCCCAGCACATCGATCCAACTGCGCTAACCATCGTGCCGCGCGTCAGCTATGGCATCGATCCGCTGGCGAACGGCGAGGTCGACGCCCTTGTGGCGTGGGTGATTAATGAGGGCGTGCAGCTTAATGAGGCTGGCATCACCCCCAACGTGATGATGCTGAGCGATTACGGCGTGGATAGCTACGAGATGGTGCTGTTCACAAGCGAGAAGATGATCGCAGAGCACCCCGATACCGTCAAAGGCGTGGTCCAGGCGATGGTTCAGGGGACGCGCGATGTGGTCGATAATCCCAATCAGGCCGCGAGTTTGGTGCTGGCCTATAACAGCAAACTCGATCTCGATGGTCAGCGCCGCCGCATCCAGGCCACGCTCCCGCTGCTGAACCCGCCCGGCGCCCAGCTCGGCATGATGCAGCCGGCGATCTGGCAGCTGACCTACCAGATGATGCGCGATCAGAAGGTTCTGACACAGCCCATCGATCTCGACCGTGTTTCTACGGCAAAATTTCTTGATCCCATCGCTGGCAAATAGGATCGATTATGGATGACCGATTACGTGATTCGTTTATAGCACCGGCTGTTCCATTCTGGCGGCAGATCCGCTGGCAGCTGATCATTTCATTCGTTCTGTTGGCGGTGCTACCTGTCATCGTGATCGAGACGATCAGCAATACGCTGAGCCGCAACCAAGCGCAGGCGCAGGTTTTTAACCAGCTTGAGTCGATCGCCGATCTCAAACGCGATCAGATCGCGAACTGGATCAGCAGCAGCACCACTGCGTTGGGTTTTCTGCTATCGGATCCAGTTCGCGATCAGCTGATCGCATTCACGAATGCGCCCACGCCAAGCGCGGATCAGCAGTCGCAGATCGATGGGCTGCTTCGCCAAGCCATCACGTCGGATGGTACCGCCGGGGCGCACACAACTCGGTTTCGCAACTTATTCTTGTACCTGCCCGATGGGCGGATCGTGGCCGCATCGGATGAGGCATTGCTCGACCGGATCGTCAACCGCCAGCCATATTTCAAGCCGAGCCTGACCGCAGACTACGTTCAGCCGCCCTACTATGCGCCGGGAAGCAATGAGCTGGTCATGATCATCACGCACCGGCTGCTCGATCCCCAAGGCCAGCTGGTGGCCACGCTCGCCGGCCAGCTTGATCTGACCATTCTGGGCGAGGTGATGCTTTCACGCAGCGGATTGGGCGCCAGCGGCGAGACGTATCTGGTCAGCCAGGAAAGCCACTACCTGCTAACCCCCAGCCGGTTTGCCGGTTATTCGCTCACGCGCGCCTACCGCAGCCAGGGCATCGACCGGGCGCTGGCTGGCGAGAACGGCGCCGGCAGCTATGACAATTATCGCGATCCACCGACGCAGGTGATGGGCGTGTATCGCTGGCTGCCCGATATGCAGGCGGCCCTGCTGGCCGAGACCACCACCGCCGAAGCGCTCGCCGCCGCCGACCAATCACAGTGGATCAGCACAATGCTGATGTTGGGCGCGTGTGTCATTGCCCTGCTGATCGGCTTGTTTGTCGCCACACGCCTTGCCGATCCAATCACTGCGCTGACACGGGTCGCGGCCCGAATCACCAGCGGCGATCTCGATCAGCGTGCCGACGTTCGCCAACGCAACGAGATTGGCGTGCTGGCGGCCGGCTTCAACAGTATGACCGCGCAGCTCCAGCAGAACGTCCAGGGGCTCGAGCTGCGGGTTGCCGAGCGCACTGCTGATCTCCAGCAAGCGCTTGACACCCAGGAAGCGACGCTTGGCGATTTGCGCGAGGCGATCAGCGCGCGGCGGACGCTTGAGAAAACCATCCAGGAGCTTTCTAGCCCAGTGCTACCAGTGCTTGATGGTGTCCTGGTGATGCCGCTGATCGGGGTGATTGATAGCGAGCGTGCTGCACTGCTGATGACCGCTCTTCTGCGCGCGATCGAGCAGCACCATGCCAGAATTGTACTGCTCGATGTGACCGGCGTTCCGCTTGTCGATACGCAGGTTGCTCGCGTGCTGCTCCAGGCCGCCGATTCGGCCCGGCTGCTAGGGGCCGAGCCGATATTGGTTGGGATACGGCCTGAGCTGGCACAAACGATTGTGGGCTTGGGTCTGGACCTGTCGAGCTTGAAGACCCAGTCCGATCTGCAGAGCGGTATTCGCTATGCTACGCAGCGGCAGGCGCTTCTGGCATATCGTTGATTGGGCGCTTATTGCGCCTCTGGTCTCAGCCTGATGCCATGAGATGAAACCACCAAGACACCAAGGCACCAAGGGTCGTTTGATTTCTTGGTGCCTTGGTGTCTTGGTGGTTAAAAAGACCATCGCTTTTGGCTACACAACCCCGTTCTTCGCGTGTCTTCGCATATGTCGCCGGCCGATTCTACGGGCAGCCATACACCCAATCGGTCCAGCCCAGGTTCTTGCCGGCGCGGGCTGGTAGCGCGGCTGGGAATTTCTCGCCGTAGGCGTGGTTGACCACCCACGGCATCCACTCGTCGTCGCCCGCGGCCCACCAGCCGCCAACTTCCTGGTCGGTCTGGCGCAGGAACTGGGTGGCGCGCAGCAGCGCCTTGTCCTGCCAGCCCCAGGCGTCGTAGCCCGCGCGCGAAAGCAGCTCGGCCTGCACCAGCGCGCCTTCCAGCGCGCCCCACGGGTAGTTGGTGTGCTTGGGCGGCCAGCGGAACGACCCGCCGCGCTGCATATCGTCGGGGATGGCGCCGTCGAGGCGGTGGCCGTCGCGCGCTGCGCCGGCCGGGTTGATGCCGACCGGGTTGGCTGGATCGGCCTGCCACGAATCGTCCTTGTCGTACTTGAACTCGGCGTAGGCCGCGCGGTCGCCCAGCCAGCCCTTGAACACCTGCGCGGCGCGGTCCAGGTCGCTCCGGTCGCCCAGGTACAATGCGGCGGCGATCCGCGATGCGCCGGCGTGCGCGCCCCAGTTGTTTGGCCGATCCTCGTGGGTGCTGATCAGCGTGCGCCCGTGGAGGTTCTCGCGCCGCACGCCATCCAGCCAGGCGCGGAACTGCGGCTCTCTGGCCGGGTCGTAGCGCTTGAAATCGATCAGGTCGGCGGCGATCACATAGCTTACCAGGTTGCGGCCAAGCGCCAGCGTGCGGTCGTCGTTCTCGGTCTCGATCGCCGCCATCACCGCGTCGGCGGCCTTTGCCCGGTAGGACTGGTCGCCGGTGCGGGCGTAAACAAGCGCTGCGGCCAGGGTGCGGACATCGTGGTTGCTATCCTGGTTGGCGATATCGGCCTTGCCCAGGTTGCCGTCGGCGGCGTCCTTAAGCTGCTCCCAGGCTGGGCCGGCCACCGGTAGCCGCGCCAGCTCCTCGCGCGATACCCAGATCCCCGCGCCGGGTGGCACCGCTGGCCCGCACGCGGCCGAGTTGCTTTCGCGCCCAAGCAGGCCCAGCAGCACATTGTAGGGTGGCGCATTCTCGGGGTGCAGCTCGAAGCGCGCGCGCTCGAACCATTGCACGGTGTATTCCTGGCCGGCGATTGTCTCCGTTTGCGCGTCGCTGATCGGCAGGCCAAACAGCGCCAGGCTTTCGTCGGCGCTTTTGCCGCGCCTGCCATCGAACTCTAGCCCGCCGGCGCGCCAGGTGCTGAGTATCGCGCCGCAGATATTGTGCCCGGTCTGCGCGAAGAACTGGCACCCGGCCTGCTGGGCGCTTTTGGGAAACTGAAACCAATCGCGGCCCTGTCCGCTCAGCTGATCCACACCTAGCCGGCCCAGCAGCACATCGTAGGGGCGCTTGCTCTCGGGGTGTAGCTCCAGCCGGTTGCGCTCGAACCACTGCACCTGGCGTGGCTGCCCTTCGACCAGCTGCTCCTGCTGCGGCGCGATCGGCAGGCCGAACACCGTCAGCCCGCCGTTCTGCTCCCAGAACTCGCGAATGCGGCCCTCAATGCACAGGCCGGTCTCCGCAAAACAGCGCTGGCTGGTTTGCGCCTGTGCGCCGGATGTGGGCAGGATGCTCGCGAATAGCAACAGGCCCAACAGCAATCTGATCGGTAGCCTGGTAATACTTCGTAATTCCATATCGTGATTTCGCTCCTGCTATCGGGCGAATGGCGTCCAAGGCAGAACCGAAACCAGCGACCATGCCCGTCCGGTATCCTAGAAAATCGCCGCGCACCGTTCGACGCTTCTCAGATCGTGATGAAGCCCTACTACATAGAACGCCAGCGGAAGCCTATACGTTGCGCTGAACATATGAATCAGGGCTCATTTTTAGTTCCGAATTCTTGATTTTCCCCGATCTGCTGCCACAATGTTGCGCGCGCATGCCATAGCTCGGGGAAGAAGTGTGGGTAGCTGAGCGTGCGATCCAGGTAGCGCACGCCGGTGGTGTGGCCTGTGCCTTTGGTGGCGCCCGATAGCGCGCGTTCGACCATGGTGCGGTGGTGGGTGCGCCACAGGTTGAATAGCTCATCGTACTCCAGCAGCGTTTCGGCCAGCAGAAACAGATCATGGTGGCGTGAGCGGTCGAGCGGCGCATACACCTGCTCAACGGTGACACCCCGGCGCTCCAGCAACCCCATAAAAGCATCGTGCAGCGAGGGCTGCTCCCACGCGGCGGCGAGGCTGGCGGTCAGCACGCGGGTTTGGGGCGATTCGCTGCCGGGCGGGCCGGGCGCGGCCTCCAGCGCTGGCCGGTATCTGGCCGCGTCGCGCAGCCCCGATCGGATCTCGATCTCGCGGTACTGCAGCGACTCGGTGCCGCTGGCTGGGCTAAGCGCGGCTCGAAAAGCGAAGAAATCCTGCGGCGCCATTGTTTCGGTGATATGGATCTGCTCGATCAGCAGCCGCACGATCTGGGCCACGCGCCGCATCAGCCAGGTGGCATAGCCAACGTTATCTGCATCCAGCAGCTTGATGGTCGCTGCCAGCTCATGCAGGATCTGCTTGAACCACAGCTCGAACGCCTGGTGTGTGATGATAAACAGCAGCTCGTCGTGGTGCTTCAGCTGCGCTTGTGGCGGTTGCAGGCCAGCCAGCTCAGGAATGTGCAGGTACGAGCAGTAATGTACCTGATCGGCGTCGGAAACTTCGTGTCCACATGGCAGCATTGGCATATGTGCTCTCCAAAGCATATAGGAGCCAGGAGTCAGAATATCCTGCGCTCATTCTGGCTCCTGCAACAGCTCGCGCAACCCCGCAGCGATCGGCTCAGCCTCTTGCTGGTTGCCCTGCCGAATATAGTGCGCCAGGTAGCCGATCTGGAGGCCGAGCTTGGTTGTTTGCAGTCGGGTGGGAAAGTTGGCGTCGAACAGGCTGCGGTCGCCGTAGTCGGGCTGGAGCCAGGCTAGATCGACCTCGGGGCAGCTCATGCTCAGGTTGGCGAAATCGAGGAGCCGCCCGCCGCCCTGAAATTCGCTGAAGTCGATCACGCCGCACAGCTTGAGGTCGTCGTCGACAAACAGGTGCCCGGGCAAGAAGTCGCCGTGACACAGCACCGGCTGCTCGTCCACCACCACCAGCGCCTGTCCGGATGCCAGCATTTGAAGTAGCCGGTCGACCTCGTCGGCGCGAAAGCCGGCCTGGATCAGCAGCGGCTTTTCGGATGTGCGATCGACGATCGATTGTTCTGCCACGGTTCTCCAATCGGGGAAATCCCAGCTGCCGCCGGCGCGGCGCTTGTAGAATCCGCCGACACGAATGCTGTGGATCGCGCCCAGCGCCGCGCCGGCCTGTCTCCAGACCGCCGCACGCTGCTCGGGCGTCAGATCGCGCTCGATCTCACTCAGCGCGCGGCCCGGCACCCGGCGCTGCACCATCACCTCGCGCGGCTGCTCGCCAATCGAGATCGTCTCGGTCAGCAGCACCTCCGGCGCCGGCACGCCCGCTTCCCTGCACCGTGCGATTGCCCACGCCTCATCGGCGAAATGCGCCCCGCCGTGGCGGCGAATACGTACCACCAGATCCGTGTCGTTGCGCGTATGCACGATGTAAACTTCGCTATCATAGCCGCGCACGATCTTTTCGCGCGCTGTGGCCTGCTGGCCGGTGGCGCGCTTGACCAGATCGAAGATCTCTTGCTCGGAGGTGTGGTAGGCATCGTGGCGCTGTTTGATGATATCGGTAGTCATCGCGCTCCATCTTGCGCCAGTGGGGCGGCGAGCAGCGCTGTCACCAGGGCATCCCATTCCGCTTCGAGCGCCCCGTTTGCCACCGGCTGGCCTGCCCGGCGATACCAGTACGTGGCATTCGCTAGGTCGCCCTCTTTGCGATGCAGATACGCGTGCACCCACGCACCTGCCGCGTCGTCCTGGGCTTGGGCATGTTCGTGGGCGGTCGCCCAATTATTCTGGGCGTCGTACCAGAGCGCCTGGAGGGCGTGGCTAAGTTGCTGCGGGGGTGTGGCGGCAGCCAGCGATGCTTTGAACTGTGGATGATCCATACTATCCCCCTTTGTGGGCTGAGGTTGTAGCCAGGAGCGAATCAGCGGCAGAACGAACCGCATTGTATCAGGAAATCATCGGCGGCGCATGGCAAGAATCCGAGTATAATTTTGCCGGGCCGTGAGCCCTGCTCGCTGCAGAGCAGCACGCAATAGGAAATCCTTTGTTTCAGAACGGCCCCAACCACATATTTCAGTTGTGCTGTTGGTTATTTTCGCCCTATGGCGAAAAAGAACCAACAAAAGAAAAACCTTGCTGCCGCAGGCAGAATCCCTTTGTGGCATGCGCTGGGCTTCTTGCTAGCAGGCGTATCTGACGTGATCACGAATAAAGAGGCTTTCCAATGCACTACAAAAACCTTGGCCGCACCGGCCTAAAAGTCTCGGCGGTAGGCCTGGGCTGCGGCAACTTTGGCGGGATCGGTAGCTCGCCAGCGTTTTTTGGGCGTGGCGAGACCGAGCAAGAGGCCTACGCGATCATGGATGCCGCCGTGGAGCTGGGCATCAATTTCTTCGATACGGCCGATGCCTATGGTGGCGGGCGCAGCGAAAGCTATATTGGCGCGTGGCTAAAGGCCAAAGGCAGCGCGGTGCGCGATCAGCTGCTGCTCAGCTCCAAGCTGTTCAACCCGGTCGGCGATGGCCCAAATGATCGCGGGCTGTCGCGCCGCCAGGTGGTGCGCCAGGTCGATGCCAGCCTGCGCCGCTTGGGCGTCGATCACCTGGATATGTACCTGATCCACGAGCCAGATCCCAGCACGCCGCTGGACGAGACGCTGCGCGCGCTCGACGATCTTGTTCACCAGGGCAAGCTGCGCTACCTGGGCGCTTCGAATATGCCGGCATGGCTGATGACCAAGGCGCTGTGGATCAGTGACAAATACCTCCTGCACCGCTTCGAGTGGGTACAGAACTCGTACAGCCTGCTCGACCGCGCCGACGAGCGCGAGCTGTTCCCGCTGTGCCAGGATCAGGCGCTGGGCTACACGCCGTTCAGCCCGCTGGCCGGCGGCTGGCTCACCGGCAAGTACCGCGCCGGCCAGCCCTTCCCAGCCGGCTCGCGCATGACGCTGCGACCGGAACCATACCAGCGCTTGCTGAGCGACGCTGTGTTCGGTGGGCTGGATGCATTGCAGGCGGCTGCAGCCGAGCGCGGGGTCGATATGGCTGCGCTGGCGCTGGCCTGGGTGATGGCGCACCCGCTGGTGACTGCGCCGATCCTTGGCCCGCGTCGGCCCGATCAGCTCGATCCGGCCCGCCGTGCGCTCGAGATTACGCTGGACGAAACCGAACGCCAGCAGATCGCGAGCTTTTTCGAGATGGCATGAGGTTTTTACCACCACGGCGTCAAGACAAGCATATTCTTTTGTGCTTCTTGGCGCTTTGGTGTCTTGCTGGTTAAGTAAGGGAGCATATGAACATTCTCATCCTCAACCATGCCGAGGTCGAGCAGCTGCTGCCGATGGCCGAGTGCATAGATGTGATGGCCGAGGCACTGACCGACCTAAGCGCCGGCCGCATGCACCAGCCGCTGCGCAGCGTTGTGCGCCCGCCCGACGCGATTGGACTGATGGGCCTGATGCCGAGCTATCGCTCCGGCGCGCACGCGCTGTATGGCCTGAAGGCGGTCTGCGTGTTTCCCGGCAACACCGCCCTTGGCAAGGATGCGCACCAGGGCAGCGTGATGCTGTTCAGCGCCGACACCGGCGAGCTGCTGGCGCTGCTGAACGCCTCGGCGATCACGGCCATTCGCACTGGCGCGGTTTCGGCGGTGG
>JADMIO011456579.1_pt1 | contig 15731 bp, 10 predicted proteins | sample 8958161 | NCBI WGS metagenome assembly JADMIO01 (sample SAMN16585339, study PRJNA669376) | soil metagenome | isolation source: Crop rotation soil | place: USA: Cullars Rotation, Alabama | collected 2011
GCCGCGACTTCAAGTCACGTGAATTCCAAGCTTCGGATCCCACTGTGCTGGAAAGTAAATAAATCTGCATGGGGCGCTGAAGCAAGGTATGAGATCGCAAGTATTTTGTTTACGCAAAACAGTCTTGCCGCTGCAGAGAAAGCTGCTCTAGAAGTGATCCGCGTTACTTCATCTTATGATCTCTGGGTTACGAAAGCTTACATCCTGCTCGGTGATATTTACATGCAACAGAAAGATTATTTCAATGCAAAAGCAACTTATCAAAGTGTTGCGGATAATTCAACGATACCAGAAGTAAAAGCTGAGGCGCAACAGAAACTTGCGAAAGCAGTGGAAGCAGAGAAGGCAGCTTCAAAGGTTCAATAAACCCTATTTATTGAACAAGGATCATCATTTATAATTTCAAATTTCTTCTTAATGAATAAATATATTTTAAAACTTTCAACCTTTACTTTCTTCGCAGCTGGATTATTGTTTTGCTCCAATGCATTTGCGCAGCGTGACACGGTTAAAAGACAAACGATAGATATCACTTCTTCTTACAAACCGGTTTTGAGAAATGCTGTGAAAATAAATCTGTCTGCAAGCCCGATCACAGCGGATACCAGCCGACCAAGGTTGACATATAATATACCTTCACAAAATCTTTTCTTTTCTTACCAACCAATCTCATTGAAACCACTTGCATTGCAACAGGATTCCGTACTGGCGCTTGGTTTAAGGAATTATATCAAAGTTGGTTTTGGAAATTTCTCTACGCCTTATGTGAATGCAGGTTTTAGTTTTGGTGACGGCCGTTCTTCACTTGTTAATATTTATGCAGATTATATCTCTTCCAAAGGAAAAATAACAAACCAGGATTTCAGCGAGTTCAATCTGAAAGGTCTTGGTAGTTACTTCACCAAAGGCAATGAAGTCTATGCGGGTATTGGTTTCAGCAACCGTACATACCACCAGTTTGGATATGATCATTCCACGCTGGCATTTGATAAAGGCGTGATCAAAAATGCATTCCAGGATATTATGATCAAAGGTGGAGTGCGAAATACCAATGCGAACGAACTGCGTTTCAGTTATGATCCGCATATTGAAGCACATATTTTTTCAAGAGGAAGTTTTACAAGCGAAAGTACCTTGATGCTTGATGTTCCTTTTGAAAAAAAGTTTGGTGAATATTTTTCAATCAAAGCTTCTGCAAAAGCTGATCTGACCAGCTATACAAACAAAACTACGGTTGGTGCAAATACAAAGATCACCAACAATTTATTTTCTGTTTCTCCTGCACTGGTGGTAACGATGGATAAATTTGTTTTGCATGCAGGTATCAATCCAAGTTGGGACAATGGACAATTCACCATGTTGCCGGATATTTATGGAGAAGCGCAACTGCAGAATAAAGTGCTGATGATACAGGGTGGATGGACTGGAAGGTTTGTAAAGAATACTCATCGTACGCTTAGCCTCATCAACCCTTACATGCAGGATCCGCTGTTTCTCATGAACACAAAAGAGAATCAATATTTTGGTGGAGTGAAAGCAACAGTGGGTAAGCATTTTAATTTCAATGCTAAGGCAGCATACATCACATACAACAACATGCCGCTGTTTGTGAATGACAGTGTGGATGGAAAGAGTTTCACCATCAGCAACGAGGCTACCTTACATAATTTCCAGATCCATGGTGATGCGAGTGTGATAAGCCAGGACAAGTTTACGATCACAGCAGCAGTTGATCTGAATAATTACAGCGGCACTACTACCAACAAGGAAGCATGGCATATGATTCCTGTTGAACTCACCGGTTCTTTCCGCTGGAATGCATTCAAACAGGTTTTGTTGAAGGGTGATCTGCATACTTTTACCGGCAGTAAAGCATTGCTGAAAGGTGGTACAGTAAAGGATTTGAAAGGTGGCACCGATCTAAGCGCAGGAGCAGAATTCAGGGTGAATAATAAATTCCGCGCATGGCTCGATCTTTATAATTTGCTAAACAGCAAATACGAACGCTGGAATAATTATCCTGTACTTGGCTTCCAGGTGATGGCAGGAGTGATCTATAATTTTTAGTGATGATCTTTTTATCTGGTTATTTATTTTTAAGATGATAGCAAAGGTTTATAATTATTTCTACTAATCCCGTAATCCTTTAATCCCAGTGACTATCTTGCGGTATGCTTTCAACGGTAACTTCTTTCCTGGTTCAGAATAGGGCATGTGCTATTCCGCACATCGGTGAGTTTAGTATTACAACCAGGTCAGCAGTAGCAGACCCGGTGAATAAACGTTTTCTTCCACCTGTAGATGAGATACAGTTCACGCCCTCTGAAGATGTGAAAGCTGGCGGCGAATTGATCAACTATATTTCTAAGAAAAGAAATACAGATCCGGAAACTGCTGCCATCTATCTGAACAATTTTGGCGAGGAGTGCAAGATCAAATTGCTTAGAGGTGATGAACTTTATTTGCGCTCACTGGGCAGATTGCACAAAAACGAAAGTGGGGCTATAGTTTTTGTTGCCGATGAACCAGTTTCGAATTTTCGTCAGCCAGTACGTGCAGATTTTGTTATAAGGCCTGATGCAGATCACCCGGTGCTTGTGGGCGACAAAGAATCTTCTGCATCTGAAATGATTGAATATTTTAATGAAGATGAAGAAGAAATAACCGGAGGTCGTGGCAAGTGGTGGATTGCAGCTTTGCTATTATTTTTGTTGGGAGTAGGTGCGATTTTAATGCATTTCAACTCCATCAATTACAACTGGAAACAATTTGGTAATGGCCATATTTACCAGGCTGATTCGATTCCTTACAATTCTATCTCGCGTGATTTGAAATGATGGTTTTATTCTGTTTTTTAATTACCGCTTAAAATTAAGGTAATAAGGTTGGAGTCACCCGTGTGTTGTATTTCTACTAAGGTAATAAGGTTTGTGCCTTTTTAAAATTGGATGAATTGAAATTGTTGTGATTGATAATTAATTCTTTTTAGTTTGAAGATTTTCAATTCAATAGGTAAACATTTCTTTTTTATCGTAAAAATTTATTCAGTACATCTCTTCAGACAGGCTTAATCAAATCTTCGGAAAAAAACCTTATTACCTTAGTAGAACACAACGCTACCTATGTTTTCTACCTTATTACCTTATTTTTGGGAGAGGTCGAAGTGAATGGGAAAAAGTGCTTTCTTTTAAGCAACAATTATTTAATGAAATATCCATCACGCATCAGGCGGAACCGGATCAAATACCAGCGGACCACCAACACCAAATAACCTAAGCGCTAATTCACGCCCGGCGCCATCTGCATGTTTGAATATCATTCTTTGAGCCGGGACGATCTTTATACCAGCTGCATTACGCACTGAAAAATAAGCTTCGTATTTATCCTTCTTTTTTTCAAAAATAATATCTGCATATATCTCTGCTTCAGCATCATCGCTGGTAAAGCTGATATTGCAATCTTTGAGATCATCCACAACATCTTCGATTACATCATCATCCAACCCACTCACATTTAGTTTCATCTTAGCTTTCAAACCAGAAAAGGGTAGTAGTTGAGGGTAAGTTTTATACAGCCGGTTGATCATATCATTCCTGTCCGTTTTCTTTCCTGCATCATCATAGTTCTTTGCAAGTCCTTCATAAAGCCTTGCCTGGAACAGTTTTTCGTGAGCTGTATCTACAAATGAATTAAACATGACGTCTTCTAAAACTTCACGGCTGGTCGATTCGCTGCCATCTTCGAATAATAAATTACCATAAAATAATTTCATGTAGCGCCGCACATTCGGTCTTGGATCAGTATCCATTCTTTGCTTGTAGAGGTTCTTGAAATATTTGGGACTGATATCCTTGATCACATTCCAGATCTCATCAAAGCCAATCACATTTTCACTGCTGAACAAACTGTAGATCACATTTTGTCTTTCAGGGTTTCCTGCAAACTGGCTAACGATGGCATACCGAAGTAAAAAACTTTCACCAGTCAACTGGCTGATATCAGTTAGACTTCCCGGCGAATACCACCATCCCGGATTGAAGAATTTTATCCTGGCGATTTTTTGATTGATCAGCATCAGTTTCACAACCGTAACTGCAAAATCATATTGCGCAGCGCCAAGTGTTGTGCCTAAATGCAGCTCTTTAAATTGTGCTGCTTTGTCGATTGCATTTTCGCAACTATCGAGTTGTCCGTTGTACAAATAACTTCTTGCCAGTGCGATGTTATACCAGCCAAAGCCAGGCGTAGAGCCATTTGCAGTGATGATCTGTTGTGCAGTTTGAATTCCGAGTGTTGACCGTCCGGCGTTAATATAAAGAGTTGGAAGAAAGTAATAAGCTTCAATTAGTCGTTTATCAAATGCATATTTATCGCGCTCAAAATTTTCAACAGCATCTCCAAACTTGCCCAGCGTATTTTGAAAATGTGCATAGTTATTATAAGAGATCATCCCCGTATTCATCAGGTAATTATAATAGAAGGCAGTTGAATCAATGTTGAGTAAATAATTATGAATAATTGCGAGATAGAAATACGCGGAACTATTTCCTTCAGCAACGGCATCATACAAATGATTCAGGGCAAGCGTTTCATTTTCAGCAACTGATTTCTTCAGGAAAGCATATTTGTTTACATAATAACGGTTACGGTGAATCGTCCAGGCAGATTTGATATGATAGTCCATGAAATCCATCGGCAGGTTCCAGCTTCTTATTCTTTCCAAAACCCAGATCGCAGAATCTGCCTGTTCTACATTACTATAACTTTCATAAAGTGCGGTACAAATCTGTCTTGCATCCTGTGAGCGTTGTGTATAACTGTCAAAGGAAAAGATGGAGCCAAAATCTTTTTTGAAATCTTTTTCAAAAAGCAGGAAAGCTTTCTTTAATGGAGGAATGCAGTTGCGATAACCGAGATAGTCAGCAGCACGCTCGAATTTGTACATGCCTTCATAATAATGACCAACATAGTAGGTACTATCAAGCCGCAGAAACTCACGGCTGCGTGGAAGCGCATCCTGGTCATAAGGATTTACTCCAAGGCGCTTTGCTTCGATCTCGTAACGTGCTTCTTCATTTTGCGCATGCGTGATTTCGCAAAATGAAAACAGGAGAAGAAATATTGTAATTGTTCTGATCATGTTCAAACCTTCGAGGTTTTATGCGTGTATCTTCAATTTTGAAAGCCTGTCCATTTCAGTATGAACAATGTTATAAAGTGCTTTTGCTTTGGCTTCTTTGTTCTTGTAGATCAGGCGATGATCGAGCACAGGGAAAGCCAGATCCTGTACATCATCTTCGATCACAAAAGTTCTTCCGTTTACCAATGCGTATGCTTTTAAACACTTTAAGAAGGTGATACCACTGCGTGTGGAAGCACCAAGGCTGATATCTGTATTTTTTCTTGTTGCCCAAATAATATTTCTTACGGATGTGAGAATTTCTTCGTGTACATAAACTTCTTCAGCCTGTTTCTGCAGGTAAAGAATTTCTTCCATACCAAGTACCTGGTGAATATTTTGAAGATGCTTATTAATAGAGATATAATCACGGTAAATGCCTAATTCCGTTTCTTCATCCACATAACCAAAATATATTTTAATAAAAAAACGATCGAGCTGAGCAGCAGGCAGAGGGTAGGTGCCTTCCATCTCCACCGGGTTTTGGGTTGCAATGGTGAAGAAAAGATCTTCCAGTTTGTATGTAATATCGCCCATCGTGATCTGGTTCTCCGCCATACATTCCAGCAAGGCAGACTGAACCTTTGGAGAAGCGCGGTTGATCTCATCCGCAAGAAGGATGTTACAAAACAGTGGACCTTTTTTGAAGATGAATTCTTTTTTCACATCATCAAAAATGTGTGAGCCGAGCAGATCCATTGGCAGAAGATCCGGTGTAAACTGGATCCTTTTAAAATTCACACTATGCTGAGAGTCGCTGCCAGAGATACTTTGAGCAAGTGTTTTAGCCATTACAGTTTTACCGGTACCAGGATTATCTTCCATCAAAATGTGTCCTTTCGCCAGCAAGGCCGTGAGTACGAATTTGATCTGGTTGCGCTTGCCTTTAATTACCGTTTCAATATTATCAGTGATCTTCTGAATATTTGCTAAAGCCGATTCTGTATTAACCTGTTGTTCCATGCTCATTAGTTTTTTGGTTTTGTGAAAAAGCTAAGCGTTCGGTAAAAATTCAGGAATTTACTGAAACGCTGTTTGAATGGTATTTTTTCTTTGATTCGTTTTTCAAATGCCGGGAAGAAAAGCTGTATCGTTTTTTCTTCGTAAGGTAAAAGTGGGAGAGAGGAATATTTTGTTTTTAAATAGACCTGTGTAAAATTCGAAAGTTCTGTTCCGAAACTACTATCCACTTTTTGCTGCGCAAATTGCAAAGGTGTAAGTGATTCCCTGCTATAACCAAGCTGGTTCATCAGGTACATTGCTGAAGTATAACTCCAGTAGGCCTTTTTATTCGCAGTAGTTGAACTCTTTGCTCTTGATCTGTAGAATGCATAAATGATGGCAGGCAAACTGAAGATCACGAGTATAGCCGCACCAATAACACCAAGCGTGATCCACACGATATTCCAGAGATTGAAAGGCTCTGTATCTTTCTTAGCTTCTTTTTTCTTTTCTTTCTCTTTCTCCGGATCAAGAATTCTTATTTCATCGATGGGAGCAGGCTTTGGAATTTTAGTTTTTACCTGTTCAATTTTGTCACCTTCTGCAGGCGGTATGGTTTTGAATTGTTCAGAAAAAGAAAGTGCTGTGATCTCCATACCAGGCTTTACATCACTCCATGCTACCGTTCCGGAATCTCTTGTGATCGTTGCAATAGAAAGATCCATATCCATTTTAAATGGCTCAGGCACTTCAAAGACCTTATCATGATAGATCACTTTTTCTACTTCCATTTGCCCCCGCTTTTTAGTCGTATCGAGCGATAATAATTTACCATGTGCAACGAGGTAAGCAGATTGCATATTCACAGGCGGCGTACCATCGGGTGCAGGCGCTTCCTGCTGCTCGGTTGATGGTATGGTGGTATCAAAATCTATCCATCCATAGCCCGGGAAATAAACCTGTACCCATGCATGTGCCTGGTCCTCGTAAAACCAATACCAGCCTTTGTTTTTATCACTTCTATCAACAGTTAGAAAACCTGTTGCTATCCTTGAAGGAATACCAAGCGACCGGAAAAGAAATAATGTAGCACCTGCAAAATATGCGCAGTAACCTTTCCTGTTTTCTAATAAAAAATATGTCAACTTATTTGCACTGGGTAATCCCGGAATTCCTGGGTTATCTGTGTATTTGAAAAGTGGTTGATTGTTTTCATCAAGACTTAAAAAATAGTCTCTTATTGCAAGCATTTTATCTGCCGGAGTAGTTGCATTTTTTGTTAGTTGTTGCGCAAGCATTCTTATAGTATCATAGCTTCCACCAGTTGGCATGAAGGTGTAATAATCCATGAACTTCTTGTCCTCGCCATTCCAGTTTGTTACTGTTCTTAATTCATTATAGCGCTCCTGCTGGTATTCTTCAAGCTGCTTATTGCCTGCAGGATTATAAACCATGTAAGCGCCGTTGAGTTCACTAACGTACATCTTTGCACGATAAGCGGATTTGAATTGTGACTTATAATCTTTCTCTACTGCAATAGGCTGACAAAAGAATGCAGTGCTTGGTGCAAGAAAATCATTTGGTGACAGCAAAGCCTTGTACACTTCTGCAGTGGCCACTTTTCTTTTTAAAATGGCTTTGCCTTTTAGTAAAACAGAAGAATCAGATTTTGTAAAGTACAAAGGGATCTTTGACGGATCTGGTTTGAACAGATCATTCGAAGGCATTGTACTATCGATCTCAAAAGTTTGAGTGAGCGTATCAAACTTTGTATAGTAATCGTAAGTAAAATAGAGTGGATTTGGATTATCTGTTCCCGGAAAAAAGTTGTCAAGCTTTGCAATGAACAGAAGTTGTTTCGACTTCTTTCTCGACGAGCCCATGCCCATCTGGTTGTTGTTGCTTACACTTCCATCCTTGTTCTGTTTGGTCATGCTTTGCTGGTTGCCACTCTGCCCCTGTTCTTTGCCCTGCCCGCCAAACTCTTTCTCGATTGCTTTAAAATCCTGGTTGAAGAAGAGTAGCAAACAAAGCAGTATGATAGAAGTGATCGCTCCAAAACCAACCAGGCGTTTACCAATGAACCAGGTGAAGTTCGGCTCATCGTCACTCATGTTTCTCACTAACTCTGCTGCATACACTATGTAAAGTGCAAATAAAAGAACCGGCGCAAAAGCGATCATCAATTTTTGTGCAGTGATGTCCGTGGTCTTACTCACCACGATCATTTGTATCACCAGCAATAAAACGGAAAGTAAGATTGGGAAATATCTCAAACGTGCAAAACCCCATCCAATCAGCCATCCAACAGTAAAAAGAAAAGAGAAGATGTAGAAATTTGCATTCGCATAAAATGCAGTGAGTTCACCGGTAAACACATTACCTACAAGTTTGCCTATTAAGTATAAAGCAAAAAGCAGCACTGCAAATGTGGGCAGAAACCTAAACCGGTGGTTATAGAAAATGCATCCTGCAACAAGTCCGCTGGTGAGGAAGAGGGTTTGCTTTACCCATTGATTATCGAGTACAGTGTAATATTGATTGATGTGCCAAAGCATGTAACCGCCGATCACGCACATGGGTAATACCAGCAGGAGCAATTGTGCGGTTAGTTTCTTGTGGCTATGTATTTTTTCGATCTTCATTTTTTGCTATACAATTACTTTCTCAACATCTGTTTTATTAAGTGCTTCGAGTATTTCTCTTTCATTTTCCATAAGCTTTCTTTTCAGGGGAGAAACGTTCCACGCGAGCCTTAATTTATCCAAACTATGTGGAGATGGTTTTACAAAAACATACTGGAACCAGTCTTTGATCCTGAAGCCATAAAAGGCTTTACTCAGTTGTACAAAAATAACGACGAGATCCCGTCCGGCACGCTCCAGAATGGGTTCGAGCTGTTTCACATTTGTTAAAGATGATACACAAAGCACGGATGCATCTTCTTTTCTGAAGTAGCTTTGGATATCCCTGTCCTTCTGCCACTCGCTTGTGCTGATGGCATATTTTATTTTTTCCAGAATGCCTTCAACATTTCCAGTTCTCATTTCCTGGTCAGGAATAAACCGCACTTCCACTTCCTGTTTAGAGAGCTGATTGAACGCATTCCAGGTAATTGTTTTATACAAATTCAAAAAAACATTGTTGAAGTCTTCATATAAAGCTCCACTCATGTCGTTGTAGAAAGATGCATAGAAATAAACATGAGAAGCATAAGGATCATTGGTTTCAGGAATGCGAATGACAAGCTCTTTATTTTTTGCATAGATCTTCCATACGATCCTTCTTACATCATCATTGTTTTCGAAATTCTTGTAATTCAAATATTCGCCTTCCACTTTCCTTATCTGCTCAATTCTTGTTTCTGTTTCGACGGTTTTCTTAGGCTGAACTTTTAATTCGTTGTATCCTTTTGTATCAGGCTGCACAAAAAATTTATCCGCTGTAGGCACTTTCGTGGCAAAAGAAAAGATCTGCAGCATGTCCTCGAAATAGATCAGGCTGTCGGATACATTATACTCTTTAATGTCAGGCAGAGGCCAGTAATACGTTCCATTTATTGATGTAGAGAAAAATTGCAGCTTTTGATTCTTATCGAGTAATGAAAATTTTGGAGAGATGTTGTCCTTATCGTATTGAAGTCTCAATCTTACAAAACCCATGAAAGGCCGTAGAATGGGTTTGATATTTATCGTTACTTCCTGTTTATCGCTGAATGCTTTTTCCTTACTGCTTGTCCTGATGCTGAATTTTATATTACCATGCTTTTTTTGCAAAAGAAAAAACAGCCATGGAATGATTGAAGTTAGAAATGCCAGGATAAGGAGTATGGCAATGAACCATAGTGTCATCTTGATGAAGAGCGCAATGATAGTGGTATAGGCCGTATCCGGAAGCACATTTGTTTTCTGCATCCACCTCCAGGCGAGCAGTAAAGCCGCTACGAGCATGATCAGTTGAAACCGAAAAGGAATGAAGAAGCTGGCGTATCTTAATTTATGTCTGAACGAACTGAAATCCATCTGTCTTATTTATTCGGCTAATTTAGTGATAAAGAAAGATGAAAATAGTTAAGATGCTGATACCATGTGCAGGGTATTTTAGTTTTCTTTGCAGCCAAATCATTGTTAATGAGGATTGTTTACGATAAATGCCCTTGCTGCGGGAGTTCACGGATTAGTTTTGTGCTAAAGGCCATTGATCATACTGTATCGAAAGAAGAGTTTGAAATCTGGGAATGTTCTGACTGCAGCCTGCGCTTTACACAAAACGTTCCATCTGCTGAAGAGATAGGAGCATACTACAAATCTGAAGATTACATTTCTCATAGCGACAGCAAAAAAGGATTGATCAATTCGCTATATCATAAAGTGCGAAAAATCACTTTAAAAGGAAAAAAGCATTTGATTGAAAAATATACCGGCAAGAAGCAGGGGAGTTTACTGGATATTGGTGCAGGAACCGGTGCTTTTCTAAACACCATGAAGGAAGCCGGTTGGAACGTTACAGGTCTCGAACCTGATGAGACCGCAAGACTAAATGCAAAACAAAATTATAATCTCGAACTTCAGCAGTTAGAACAGTTTCAAAATCAGCAAACGAATGCTTACGATGCGATTACCATGTGGCATGTGTTAGAGCATGTACATGATCTGCACGGCTACATGAAGAAACTGCATGCCATTATAAAACCCGGCGGAAGAATTTTTATCGCTGTTCCTGATTATACATCCTACGATGCAGAAGTTTATGGAGCCGCCTGGGCTGCTTATGATGTGCCGCGCCATCTCTATCATTTTTCTCCAAAATCAATGAGAGTTTTGCTGGAAAAATTTAATTTAAAATTGCAGGAGATAAAACCCATGTGGTTCGACAGCTATTATGTAAGCATGCTCAGTCAGCAATATAAGAACGGGAAAGGCAATGTGGTAGCGGCTTTCTTCAGAGGCGCTGTTTCTAATTTCAAGGCATTATTCGATAAGGAAAAATGTAGTTCAGTGATTTATGTTATCAGTAAGAACTGATTAGTTTATTCTCATCCTGAATAATTTCGGCCAGCGTTTTCCGGTGATGTAGAAACATTTTGTTGCAGAATCATAAGCAATTCCATTCAAGACATCCGTGCGGTTGGTGACCTCTTTTGCATCATAAGTCTGTATCAAATTAGGCAATCCTAATTTACCAACTACATGTCCATTCGAAGGATCTATTTTCAGTATGAAATCTGTCTGGTAAACATTGGCCCAAATGAAACCATCTACATATTCCAATTCATTCAGCCTATCGATATTACCTGTATTATCTGCAACAGTTATCTTCCTGATAATGCTGAAATCTTTAGGTGAAACAAAATATATATTCGCAGTTCCGTCGCTGATCATCAGGTTTGTGCCGTCATGGGTAATGCCCCAACCTTCATTAGGCCATTTGAAAGTTTTGATCGGCTTTGTGAGATCTTTAATGTGATATACATAAGCCACATGACTTTCCCATGTGAGTTGATAAACCGTATCATGCAGAAGTGTTACGCCTTCTCCAAAGATATCATCAGTTCCCATTTTGTGCATCCTTTCAGGCTTGCCGGTTTTGATATCAACAATCCGGATGGTGGAGTTTGCAAAATCACCTGTGCCTTCGAGAAGCTTGCCATTTACAAATTGCAAGCCTTGTGTGTAAGCAGATGTATCGTGAGGGAAAATCGAATCAATTGTTGAGGTAAGCATCACCGGTGCCGGAATGCCTGTCGCACCTGTATCTCCATCGGATGGTTTAACAGGTTCATTACAGGAAATAATAAGTAAAAAAGAAAGTGCAGCAAGTAAAACTCTAGCCATCAGGAAGTTATTTTAGCCGCAAAATTACTTATCTGTGAGGACATAGTTGTTTCCTCATCGGGTAAAAGCTGTTAATTCTTTTGAATTACCGGAAATATGTTTAATATTTGTTCTGCACACAACTGGTACTGTCAACCCTCAGCAGCTTCCCCGGTTATTACAAAGTGCATTTTCCCATATCCTTTGCAGGTCCGCTCCAATTCTCATGGATACCGTTGTTAAGTTTACTTACACGGATCGGCTGGCATTTACCTCATAGCAAGAAAAAAAGGACCTGGGAAGATGAATCGTCTACTTTACTGTCTCTGTTTAATATTAGGCATTAGTGAACTTCGTGCACAACGAACCTGTGCAACAGCGCCGTTTAGTGTAGCTGCGCAAACGGATTTGAATGCGCGTACATCTTCTCCGAACAGGGATACATTGCCTGATGAACAGATCACTATTCCTGTTGTTATTCATGTTCTATATAAAGATGGAATACAGAATATCAGTGATGCGCAAATACAATCTCAGATCGTTGCGCTGAATAATGATTTTAATTACCTGAATACAGATAAAATAAATGCACCTGCAGCTTTTAAAAATTTAGCAGCTGATTCAAGAATAAAATTCTGCCTCGCGAGGGTCGATCCGAAGGGCCGTGCAACCAGTGGTATAATAAGGAAGCACACGAATACTGCTGCATTCCTCGTGAATGATGATATGAAGTTTTCTTCAGCCGGCGGAGATGATGCCTGGGATAGTAAACGATATCTGAACATCTGGGTTTGTAATCTTCTCGGCAGAAATCTTGGTTATGCTACTTTTCCCGGCGGCGAAGCGGAGAGAGATGGTGTTGTAATCCAGTACACGGCTTTTGGAACTGTTGGAACACTGATGTCACCTTACAACAAAGGTCGTACTACAACGCATGAAACCGGCCACTGGCTTGGCTTAAAACATATCTGGGGCGATGATGTTTGTGGCAACGATGGGATAGCAGATACGCCACCACAGAAAACATACAGCAATGGTTGCCCGACTTTCCCGCAGATGAGTACCTGCTCGGTAAACAGCAATGGCGACATGTTTATGAACTATATGGATTTTACTGATGATGCCTGTATGAACATGTTCAGTGTAGGCCAAAAGAAAAAAATGCGAAGCCTCTTTGCATCTAACGGTTTGCGAAATTCATTTCTGAATTCAATGGCTTGCGACAGCAGCCTTGCAGATGATGGACCTTTGCCAATAGAATCAACAATTTCTGAATTGCAAATAAGTGTTTACCCGAATCCGGTAGTCACTCTATTGACTGTTGAAATAAAAAATGCTCCAGCGAATGGAAAGCGGCTGAAGCTTTATAACGTGAATGGTTTACTTGTGATGGATGTTGTGTTAGTACAGCAAACCACAAGATTAGATCTAAAAAAATTGCCAGCTGGAATTTACCTCGTGAAAGTTTCTGAAGGTAAAGAATCATGGAGCAGGAAGATCATCAAACTCTGATTGAAATACAATTTTACTAAAGCCATAAAACCCGGCAAACAGCAATCCCCTAATGCTTTTGTCTATAAACTAACAGCAAAAAAGACCCGGCCATGAAAATTAAATCAAAGGATGTTTACACCCAGGATGCTTCAGAGAGTGTGGAGCGAAATGCCTGGCAGTATGTTCGAACTACAACATCCAGAAATGGCAGGTTTGAATTGAGTTATCTTGGAAAACCGACATCAAGGCCACCTAAGAGTATTGTTCGTCATATTCATAAATAACTCCTCTAGCAGCGAGGTATTTAAGGATGTAACGAAAACAGTTTTCATCGCTTCCAAAAAGTTCGGGCGGAAAAACACCAGTGTCGGAAAATAATCCATCGGCCAGCATGTTCAGCGCTGCAGTGCATGTATAGCCTGTCGTTCTGGCCATAGAGCTGAGTTGTGATATTTCATCATACTCATCGTAAAGATCGTATCGAACTGTTCTTGTTTTTCCTTCCAGCTCGCCCTGGATAACAATGCGCATGATGGTGAATTCCTTTTCATCTTTTTCAAGTTTCCATTGTTTGAATAACAAAGCTGATGTAAATTCTAACGGCGAAATGTCTTTGCAATTCACGCTGATCTTTTCTGTGCTGAAAAAACCGCTGCTGATAAGAGACTTCATCAATCCAACATGACCAGGGTAGCGAAGTGTTTTTTCTTTCATGAAAGGTATATGCCCCATTGTAAAAAGAATGGATCTGAGTCCATCGGTGTTGAACGATTCCAAAGTTCCAACTTTGAAATTGATAAGTTCTGTATCGCTTAGTGCAGGTCTTGTAACTACATGGCCATTCTCCACATAACGGGCGGGCCTCGTGTATTCCTCAATCACATCAACAGGAGAGAAAGGTGCTTTATATTCGAATGGCTGGATGCGCACCTTTGGTAAACCACCAACCATACAATCAAAACTGCTTACGGTCATCTTTGAATTTTCATAACCTAAAATAAGGTTACTCATTCCGGGAGCTACACCACAATCTACAATTGCCGTAACATTATATTCTTTAGCTAATTTATCCAGTGCAAGCGCATCTTCAGGAAAGAAGGAAATGTCGATTACATTTTTTCCCTGCAATATAACTGCTTCTAAGGTTTTATATCCCATAAAACCCGGAACAGCATTCACGATAAAATCGAATGGGGCAAGAAGTGATTGATAATGCTGGTAATCCTGCAGATTAGTTTGCTGTAAATTGATCGCAGAACTTTTCTCTTTTAATAAAGCAAGTGAAACTTCGCTAAAATCAAAAGATGTGACTTCGAAATTTCTGCTAAGATCAAGGGCTATGGCTCTTCCTACCATCCCTGCACCTAGGACTGCTACTTTTTTCATGAAAATCTTTTAATTAAACTGAATCAGCGTTTCTTCGGGTGTAGCAGGTTCATTTCACTTACCAGGTTTGTTGCTCTGGCAAATTTATCAATGATGAAAAGCACATACCGGATATCAACCATTATATTCCTGCAAATATCAGAATCGTAATGTACATCGCTCATGGTGCCTTCAAAATTGCGATCGAAGTTAAGACCTAAGAGGTTGCCGTAAGCATCGAGTACCGGACTTCCTGAGTTACCGCCGGTAGTATGATTTGTTCCTAAAAAACAAACCGGCATTTTCCCATCCACACCATAAGGACCATAATCTTTTTTCTTATACAGATCAATCAGTCTTTCTGATACATCGAATTCATAATCTCCCGGAATATATTTCTCCATCACACCATCGAGGTAAGTGTAATATCCATAGTCTACACCATCCTTTGGCCTATACCCCTTAATTTTTCCATAGCTCACGCGAAAGGTGCTGTTTGCATCAGGGTAGAATTTTTTTTCTTTGAAAACTTCCATTTGTGCCTCCATGTACAAGCGGCGTAGTTTATTGATCTTTGGCTGCAGGTCATTGAGGGTTGGATTGATGGAGAGATTTGCATTTTGCCTCATGTCCAACAAAATTCTTATGCCGATATCATCACTGATTTTCTCTGTAAATTCTTTTCCCGTAAGCGTAAATAATGATTCTACATCACTTAGAGAAGTGAGTCTAGTAGTACTGTAAACCTTCCTTGCAAACTTCTTTTCATCGTTACCATTTTCATTGAATAGAGTAAGCAGTGATGGAGCTATATAGACAGGATCCTGGTTCTTTATATATTTTGAAAACAATACCACAAACAATTCTTCATCCACTGTGGCACTGAAATCTTTAAAGCGGTCTTGAAGTTTTGCCAGGCTTTGTTGTTTATAAAAATT
>JADMIO011456580.1_pt1 | contig 15730 bp, 13 predicted proteins | sample 8958161 | NCBI WGS metagenome assembly JADMIO01 (sample SAMN16585339, study PRJNA669376) | soil metagenome | isolation source: Crop rotation soil | place: USA: Cullars Rotation, Alabama | collected 2011
CCCGCCGCGATTGAATTTGTGGACATCGCCGGCCTCGTCAAAGGCGCGAGCGCGGGGGAAGGTCTTGGAAATAAATTCCTTTCCCACATCCGCGAAGTGGATGCCATCGTGCAAGTCGTCCGCTGCTTCGAAGATGCGGACATCCATCACGTCAGCGGCAGCGTTGACCCTGTGCGCGACATCGAAATCATCAACACCGAACTGGTCATCGCCGATTTGGACAACGTCAAAAAGCGCCGCGAGAAATTATCCAAAGACGTGAAACGCGGCGACAAAGCGCCCGTGGCTGAAGACGCAGTGCTCGCAAAATTTGAACCGGTTTTAGACGCGGGCAAACTGGCGCTTACCGTTCAACTCACGCCCGAAGAAAAAGTTGTTGCTAAATCATTTTTCCTGCTCACCGACAAGCCGACAATTTTTGCCTGCAATGTCAAAGAAAACGATTTGGCGCAGGGCGACAAAAATCCATTCGTCCAAAAAGTGCAGGAATACGTTAAAACGCACCTCGCCTGCGAAGCTGTCGTCATCAGCGCACAGATTGAAAGCGATTTGATTGATTTGTCTGCCGACGAAGCGAAGGAATTTTTGAAAGAACTAGGCGTGAGCGAATCCGGTGTCGGCGCGCTCATTCGCGCAACGTATCATCTGCTCGGATTGCGGACGTATTTTACCGCGGGCGAAAAAGAAGTGCGTGCCTGGACGATTCACAACGGCGACACCGCGCCCAAAGCCGCAGGCGTGATTCATTCCGATTTCGAACGCGGCTTCATTAAGGCCGAAACCGTCGCCTACGACGATTTGGTGAAATTAGGTTCCGTCGCCGCCGCGCGCGAAAAAGGTTTGTATCGGATGGAAGGCAAAGAATACGTCGTGAAAGATGGCGACGTGCTGCTGTTCAAGTTTAATGTTTAATTATTGGCCCGCGTAGTTCTGGATTGCGCCTTTAAAACCGGGGGAAGCAGCTAATTTTTGCATCAAATCACCAATTGCAGCTTCGGTTGTTACTTTGCGATGTCCCTCATTGTCGACTTGCAAACCAGTTTCTTTGTTGAAACCAGTGAATATGTCACTCCATAAAAGCTTGCCCGTTTTGCCATCTGAAAGTTTGAGATTTATCTGAATCGTGCAATCCAAACTACCACTCCAAAATCCCATAATCGGCGTGGAATCCAGTTTCAATAGGTCTCCTGACACAACTAAATCTCCCTGATTAGCAGCAATTTTATAATTCAACGCCGTTAAAGTATCCTTGATAGCGTCGGTGACAATTTCAGCGACTTCTTTGTCGGTCACGTAAGTCCCGCTTGTTTTTGTAGTTACCCCTTTGTATGAAAGCAGAAAAGGATCGCCACCGCGAAGATCATTCAATTTTTGAACCGCTATGATTTTTTCAACGCTGACCTTGTTATTAAATGCGGGTGGCTTAAAGTCGATTTTAACGGTGGATTTGGAAAAGGCGCACCCAGTTGTTAGAGAGATGAACGCAATCAAACCGGAAAAGACTAAAAGTTTTATTTTCATATCTGAATATTACGTTAAGGAAAATCCATTCCTTCCCATTTGCCAAGTAAATTGAGTCTCTTGATTCAAGCTAACGTGACAGCTTCATCCCAATTTATATCGCCGCATCTTTGGCTCAACTTCCTGCGCCCAAGCGTCAATGCCGCCGCGCAGGCAGCGCACGTTCTGCAAACCGTGACCCATGAAATACGCCGCCGCGTCGAGGCCGTTTTTGCCCGCATGATCAATTACCACAATTGGCTCGGCATTTGAACCGCTGGCCATGAGCTGTTGCATCACCGGCTGCGACAGCAAAATTGAGCCTTCGATTTTGACTGCTTCAAATTCTTCGCGTGAACGCACGTCAATCAGCTTCACCGATTTGTCGCGTTGCAACAATTCGGCGAGTTCCATCGGCGAAATTAAAATTTTCGTGTCCTGCTCGTGACTGGACTGGATGTGCGCAAGCACTTCATCACAATTCAAATTGCCATTGCGCGCGCAGACCTGCGCCAGCGTTTCGTCCGGGCTGAACCCGCAACTGCTACAGCCGCCGATGTGATATTTGCGGAACAATGCCCGTTGCGCGCCGGGAAAATTTTCCAGCACCTCACGCATGGGCGATTGTGTGCCAATCATTTTACAAAATTATCCCAAGTGCGATAAAATTGACAGCACGGTTTGAGTCGCCCAACCTTCCGGGATTGGTTGGGTCAAAGGGCATAAATTATTTTTGGTGAATGAAACGGTTTCCGGTTGATTTCTGACCGGTTGGGCTGACGGCGAGACCGGTTTGATTGTCGGCACAAACGGTTTGGATTCGGGCGAAACCGGTTTGGGTCGCACCCAAACCAGTCTAAGTTTCGGCCATAACGGTGTGGCTGGCGGCCAAACCGGTGTAACTGCCGCTCAGACCGGTGTAATTTCCGGTTATACTAGTGTAAATCGTTTCCATACCGGTATTAAATCGGACAACAACAACTATTTACGGTGTTTTAGCCGCTTTAGCCGCCGTCTTGGCTGTTGTGCTGACGGGTTTGGCGAAGGCGATGTTGCGGGAAAGTTTTCACGATACTTCGGCACGAATTGGTATTAATTTTAACAACTTTTGAAGAATAAAAAAGGCGGCGCAAAATTTCTGCGCCGCCTTTCAGTTTTTTTAAATAAATTAATTTGCAGTAAGCGTAGTAGGATTCGGAATAGAAGTGGATTTCCATTGTGCATGCCAGTTGTAATCCCAAAGCCTCTTCAAAAAAACAGGTTCCGCGTGGCCGTCGGCAAGTCCCATATTAATTAAACCCGGCAAATCGGGTTGAGCTCCAGAAAAAGTTTTTGGAGCTTTAGCTCCGCCACCAGAACCATGACGTGCAGTTGTCAAACGGTTAAAACTATTGACTCCAACTCCTCCGGTTGAAATGGCACCTTGTTCGTCGCCAAAAAGATTGTCATTAGGATGGCCGGTTTCAGTTGGCCAGCAATCTGTCCATGTCTGGTCATAGAAAATCGGTGTCCTCGTAGCAGACTTTATAGCAGTTTCTTTGACAAAATAGTTTGCAGGTGTTCCAGAACCATCACCTTTTTGGTCAGAAAAACACCATCCGTTATATCCGTAGCTCCCTTGATACCAGGCTGCATGAACGGCATAAGCGCTGCCGCTTCGTGGCAATTGGCTTGCCCAAGGTTTAGTAGCAGTTCCAGCCCATGTATTGCCTCCCTTGGAAATATTATTGTTGGGTTCAGTCGTCGTCGGGCAAATGAACAAATTGGTTGCATTACCATAATAAGTAATCAAATTCACTAACCAGGCACCGGTATCAGCATTGTCAGGCGGGCCCCAACGCTGGTCTAAATCGGGAATCAAATAATCGTTAAAATCGCTCGGATACATTTTCAAAGCCGTTGACATTTGTTTCACGTTCGAAAGGCAGCGGACTTGTTGCGCCTTGGCTTTTGCGGAAGCCAAAGCGGGCAAAAGCATGGCGGCTAAAATGGCAATGATGGCAATGACGACGAGCAGTTCGATGAGCGTAAAGCCGGAACGGCGTTTTTCTGGGGCAGCGTGGATGTTCATGTTTTCTATATCTTACACGTCACAATCAGTCGTTTGTATGACTTGACGCAAATCTTCATGCGTTTTGTGATTGTGCTGAAATTACTCAACACTTTAACGCAAAATCTCAAACACAGCAAATCCATTTTTGCACTTTGCACGTCCTTTTTTGTGCAAGAGGCGGTGAAAATTGTGAACCTGTTTTCGGAGAGGGAATTTCACATTCCCATAATTTGATAACCGCCGTCCACGTAGATGACCTGACCGGTAATGCTCGCCGCGCCATCGCTGGCAAGAAATGCTCCGGTTTGTCCGAGCTCGTCGGTCGTGCAACTGCGCTTGAGCGGCGCGTGAACTTCATAGTGCTTCATCATTTCGCTGAAACCGGCGATGCCGCGTGCGGCAAGTGTTTGCACCGGACCAGCGCTGATGCAATTGACGCGGATTTTTTTTGGACCCAAATCGTAAGCAAGATAGCGCGTGGAAGCTTCGAGCGCGGCTTTGGCCACGCCCATGACGTTGTAATGCGGCACGACTTTTTCCGCGCCGTAATAACTCATGGCCACAATGCTTCCGCCATCGGGCATTAATGCCGCCGCCGCGCGAGCGAGTGCCACGAGCGAATAGGCGCTGACATCGTGCGCCACGCGAAATGCTTCGCGGCTGGTATTTACAAATTCGCCTTCGAGCGCGTCTTTTGGCGCGAAGGCGACGGAATGGAGAAGCAAATTCAATTTGCCGAATTTCTCGCCGACGGTTTTGAAGACGTTGGCGATTTCATCGTCCTTCGTCACGTCGCAAGGAAGAATTAGCGTGTCCGCGCCAAAAGTTCCGGCAAGTTCGGCGACGTTTTCTTTGACGCGTTCGCCCTGGTAAGTGAACGCGAGTTTGGCGCCTTCTTTGGCCCATGCCTGCGCGATGGCCCAGGCGATGGAGCGTTTGTTGGCGACGCCGAAGACAATTCCGGTTTTTCCTGCGAGCAACATAAATTTTTAGTTTTGAATTTTAAGTTTTTAGTTCCAATGCCAGTTTAATTAAAAATTAAAAAATAAAAATTAAAAACTGTCAGGCTCGACGGAGTCGAGCCCCACCAGATTATTTTTTGAAATACAATTCCTCGGTGTTCCATGATGCGCGGTAATAACTCAAAGGTGTGGGGCGCAAATTGCCGATGTCCGAGCGCGCGGCGGCATAATACAGCGGTGTGACGGTGAAAATCATCGGCACCTGTTCGCCGATGATTTGTTGGACCTCGTCATATTCTTTTTTACGTTCTTTGTAATCGAGCGTCTTGATTTGCTCGTCCATGAGCTGGTCAAGGCGCGCTTCCCAATCGGTGGATGGCGTTTTCTGGCGCGGGAACCAAAAATGCGTAAAGCCGTCGGATTTGACGGTGTTCATGCCGCTGACAGGGTCGGCAAATCCACCGCCGAGACTCAACATCACGCAATCATAATCGTGCGTGTCGTCCACGCGCGTCATGAGCGTGTTGAATTCAATCGGCTGGTAAACGACTTTGAAACCGAGTTTTTCCAAATCGGATTTAATCAACACGGCAGATTTTTCGCGTGCGCCGTTGCCGACGTTGGTGTTGAAAGTAAATTCAACTGGATTGCCGTCGGCATCTTCAAGTTTGCCGTCGCTTTTGCGGTCTTCGATGCCAATTTCTTTGAGCAATGCGCGCGCTTTGTCGAGGTCGAGCGGATATTTCGGCGTATTGGGATTATACCATTTGACGTTGCCGGGCGTTTCAAAGCCGTAAGCGGGAACGCCGCGTCCCGAGTAAACGGATTTGATGATGGCGTCGCGGTCAATCGCATAGGAAACGGCTTGGCGGAATTTTGCGTTGCGAAACCATTTCAATTTCTTCGGGTCAACAAGCGGCTTGCCCGTTTTTGCATCCACGTTGGTATTTTGGTTGAACCAGAAAAAAGCGCGCTCCATTCCGATACCCGGCTCGAGCAAATTGAATTTTCCTTTCTGCGATTCCGTTTTGAAATGGTCGTATTCGTAGGGAAAAACAAAATCGTCAATGTCACATTCGCCGCTCAAAAACCGCAGCGACATGGCGTTCATGTCCGGAACGACAGTGTAAACGATGTTGTCGAAATATGGCAGGCGCTGGCCTTTTTTGTCCACTTCACAGAAATACGGATTGCGCGCGAGCAAAATATATTGCGCCGGCTTGTATTCCTGAATCACAAATGGCCCGCTGCAAACAATGTCTTTTGGTTTCCAATTAATGCCATAAGCGGATGCGAATGTGCCGTCCTTTACAGATTTTTCGAGCACGTGTTTCGGCAAAATCGGCACGCCACCGCCAAATGCTTCCAAAAATGGCGCGTAAATTTCCGGCGTCACGACTTGAATCGTCAAATCATCAATCTTCGTCACTTCAAATTTTTTGCCACCAATAATGAAACCGTCGCGCGTGGGGCTGGGAATCGCTGGATTGTAAATGATGTCGTTCCATGTGAACACAACGTCGTCCGCCGTCAGCGGTTTGCCGTCGCTCCAAAATAAATTTTTTCGCAGATGGAAAGTCCACGTTTTTCCGTCCGGTGCGTTTGTCCACCAATCCGCAAGTCCTGCGCTGATTTCCTGTTTCGCTTCATCCATGCCAAGCAATCCGGCGAATAAATGACGGAAAATTAATTCCGATGAGCCTTCGTTGCTGGTGATTGGATTGAAAGTTTTTGGGTCGCCGTAGGATGCGATGACTAATTTGCCTCCGGGAATTCCCGGCTCGCAATCAGCCACAAGCGGCGGGTCGGGCAGCGGATAATTCGCCGCGGGATTTTGATTTGAATTTATTCCAGAATTTTTTCCGCAACTGGAAAGAAGAATTGCCGAAGCAAAAAGTGTCGCCGCACAAATCCAATTTTTCATACCTTCAAATTAACGCGTTGGAGAATTGTCACAATAATTTATTTGCACATCCGAAATTCTTTGCGAAGTTCACAGACGAGGAGAAAGGAATTTTATGAGCGAAGAAAAAGATTGTCCCACGCCCGGCGAATTCAGCTGGAATGAACTCATCGCCGCCGATGAGGACGCGCAAAAGAAATTTTACACCAATTTGTTTGGCTGGACGACGGAAGCGTTTAAAGGCGGCGACACGCCTTACACCATTTTCAAAAAGGGCGAGACGATGGCCGGCGGCATGATGAAATGTCCACAACCCGGCGCGCCGTCGCATTGGCTGGCTTATGTGACGGTTGAAGACGTTGACGTTACCGCAACTAACGCCAAGAAACTTGGCGGCAAAATTGTCGTCGAGCCAACAGACATTCCCACCGTCGGACGCATCGCCGTTTTGACCGACCCCAAAGGCGCGGCCATTGGCCTGTTCAAGCCAAAGATGTAATTAGATTTAAACTTAAACAAAAAAGCCGCCGGATTTCTCCGACAGCTTTTGCATTTACAAATCGCAAATCAATATGCGGCTTGTGCGCCTTTGATGTTGGCCTTTTTCATCCACGGCATCAACGCTCGCAATTTCGCGCCCGTCTTTTCAATCGGATGATTTTCGCCTTTCTTAAGCAGTGCATTGTATTTTTTGTAGCCGCCTTTGTATTCAGCGACCCAGCCTTTGGCAAATTTGCCGGATTGAATGTCCTTGAGCGCGGCTTTCATTCGTTTCTTCACGCTGGCATCAATGATTTTCGGCCCAACAGAAATGTCGCCCCACTTCGCAGTTTCGGAAACAGAAAAGCGCATTCCGCTAATTCCAGATTCGTTCATCAAATCAGCGATGAGTTTTAATTCATGCAGACATTCGAAGTAAGCCATTTCCGGCGAGTAACCGGCTTCGACGAGCGTTTCAAATCCAGCTTGCACCAGCGCGCTCGCGCCACCGCATAGAACGGTCTGTTCGCCGAACAAATCGGTTTCAGTTTCTTCTTTGAAATTGGTTTCAATGACGCCAGCGCGCGTGCCGCCAATTCCTTTCGCCCATGCGAGCGCAATTTTCTTCGCCGTGCTGCCGCCTTGATAAATGGCGATGAGCGATGGAACACCTTTGCCTTCGACGTATTGGCGGCGAACGGTGTGGCCGGGACCTTTCGGCGCGACCATGATGATGTTCACGTTCTTCGGTGGAACAATGGTCTTGAAATGAATTGAAAATCCGTGCGCGAACAAAAGTGTTTTGCCCGGCTTCAAATTCGGCTTGATGTCCTTTTCATAAATCGAAGGCTGTTTCGTATCCGGCAACGAAACGAAAATCACGTCGGCTTGGCGAACAGCTTCGGCGGTGCTGACGACTTTGAATCCTTTTTCCCGCGCGACGGGAATGGACTTGCTGCCTTCGTAAAGGCCGATGATGACGTTCAGGCCGCTGTCTTTGAGATTGAGCGCGTGCGCATGGCCTTGTGAGCCGAAGCCGAGCACGGCGAGCGTTTTATTTTTCAACACGCCGAGGTCGGCGTCCTTATCAGTGTAGATTTTTGGCATAAAATTTTGAAAGTTGAAACTGCGAAATTTATTTCCTCGGCAACGCCGCTTTGCCCGTGCGCGTCAATTCCGTGACGCCGAACGTTTCCATCAATTCCAGAAATTTTTCCACCTTGCTTTCGTTGCCAGTGATTTCAATCGTCAGCGACTTCGGCTGCACGTCCACGATTTTGGCGCGGAAAATGTCCGTGATTTGCATCACCTCGGCGCGCGATTTGGAATCCACCGCGACTTTCACCAGCACCAGCTCGCGGTCAACGTATTCGCCGTCGCGAAAATCCTGCACCTTGATAGCGTTCGGCAATTTATTGAGCTGCTTGACGATTTGTTCAAGCGTCGCCTCGTCGCCATGCGTAACGATGGTCATGCGCGAGAGCTTCGGGTCGTGCGTCGGGCCGACGTTGAGCGTGTCAATATTGTAGCCGCGCCCGCTGAACAGCCCGGCCACGCGTGTGAGCACGCCGAACTTATTCTCCACCAAAATTGAAATCGTGTGTCTAGGCATAAAACCGTTTCGAAACGGGTTGAAAGCGTAGCAACCGCGGGAAAATCGGTCAATTTGCAAATTGATTGGAGGAATTAGCGTTCTTCGCTTTCCGTTCATGGATTGCTGCTCGTTCCGGCGCATTAATGGATTTAAAATAGCCGGATAATTCCAAATGCAAATTGCGCTCGACTGACTCGCGATTCAGCGAATGCTCTGACCAAATAAAACCAATTGCTGCGAGACCAATAAGAGCAGCGATAATTTCTGCGGAAGCACGCGTCAATCGCACAACGCACAGCGCAACAAATAAAATCAAGCCGCACGATAAAATTACGACGGAATTTTTTAGCAACCATCGCGCGGCGGATGAAAATCTTCCAGTTGAAACAGAATCATTAGCGAGACAAACCGGCGGCAAAATCGTTTGCAGCTTTTCATCGCGTAAAACTTTTAGAGTGATTTTTGGGTCGGGTCGCACGGTAGGCTCTTTGAATAATTCTTTTTCATCGCCAGTCTTGAAAAATTCCTCCACGCGTTCCTCGGCGATGAGATTCCACTGGCGCGTTGGAATCAAAACATCGTCAACAACCATGCGCGAAGTTTTGCAAAGACTGCAAAAAATTATTGCCGCAAAAATAAACGGCAGCAGAAGTCCATTCCATAACTGTGTAAATTTATATTTTGAGCATTGCGCCAGCAACACGGTCGCAAAAAAACTGGCAATCACAAAAACATTGAAAACGTCCATGTAACGGCTGCCGGCGACGGCTTGCACATAATTTCCGCGGCCGTAAGCAATCATCACCGATTGCAGCACGCTCCACAACGCGAGCGCTAAAATTAATTCTGCTGCACGCGCTCCACGAAAATTCGGACGTAAATAAAAAATCAGTAGCAAAACCAGCGGCAGCGAGATGACGAAAATCATTCCCGGAATTTGAAACGGCCAATTTAAATTATGCGTCAGCGCGGCGGTAAATTGTGCAATTGAATGCGCCTGCAACGGACGGTTGTATTCCGGCGTAGCGAGCATGGGCAAACCAAGCGTGGCCAAAATCAAATAAACAACCAATCCAATCCAATTCTCCTTTTCAACGCGCCGATTTTTAATCGCGCGTAAAAGAATTAATCCACCCACCGCCAGCGGCGCGAGTAATCCCGACGCCATTGTCAGCAAGCTTAAAATGGCGCCAACAATTCCCAGCCACCATTTCCAGCTCCCAATTTTTGAAAATCCCAAACCCACAATTGTTGTTAGCGCAAAAATATTTACGAAATACCAGAGTGAATTGATTCCCCAAATTGCATTTTCTCCGCCATACGGCAGCGCAAAGAATGGCATCAGCAAAAAACAAATCAGCCAGCCGCGCACTTGACCAAAAAATTTCCATAAACAAAAAACTAGTCCGCAGGCAAATGTCGCATGAATAAATGCATTGATAGTCATTTGCAGCAGCGGGTCCCATCGGCCATTGAGCCAAATGACCGCCATGTCGAATAAATGTGTGACGACAATCCGATGATTGCTGTCGGCGGCAAAGAAATTTTGCAAATGCAAATTTCCTTCCAGACACGGGCGAAAAATTAAATCAGCCTGATACCATTGGTCCCAAATTGGAATTGGTGAGCCGTAGAGCCATACGACCCAAAGCTGCGCACCGAAAGCTGTAATAAACAAAGCAATAAGCCAGGGCGAAAAATGTCGGAAAGATTCTTTCGCTTGATTTGAGTTTTGCATTGTTATTGCAAATTAGAAGAACGGATTGTGTTCTTTTTCCTCCACCACTGTCGTTAACGGCCCGTGGCCGGGGCAAAGCAATGTTTCCGGCGGCAGCGATAAAATCTGCTCGCGAATTTTTTGCCGCGCCAAATCCCACGAGTGATTTCCCTTGCCCGTCGAGCCGGCGAAAATTGTGTCGCCGACGATGGCGACATGCGGCGCGTCTTCCTGCCAGTTGCCGACGAGATACGTCACGCCGTCCTCCGCGTGGCCGGGCGTCTCGCGATGCGTCACACGCAAGCCGCCGAGATGAATTATTTCCGCAGTTTTATTTCGCTGATCCACCGGCGCGTTTTTCGAACCGGAATGAATTTTCGCTTTTGGAAATGCTTCGCGAATTTTCGGCAGCGCTTCAACATGGTCCCAATGCGAATGCGTGATGAAAATATGCCGCAGTTGCAATTGATTTTCCGCGATGCAATCCAAAATCGGTTTCGCGGCCAATCCGGTATCGAACAACGCCGCGTCGCGCGTGACTTCGTCCCAAATCAAATAACAATTGACGCTCAAACCTTCGGCGCTTGTCGTGAACACGCGCAGCTCGCGCCAAACGCTTAAATCCTTTTGCGAAGGCAACCAGCCATTGGTAATTGCTTCTAATTTTTGCGAATTGAGCCCAAGAATTTTTCCCAGTGCGGCAAAATTGATTTTACCGGAAGTTTTTCCCGTTTCTTCGAGCGTGGATAATTCGTTTTCCGAAATTCCTGCTGCACTCGCTGCGGCAGAAGTTGAAATATTGCTCATCGCGCGCGCTTTGCGGACGATGTCGCCCAGATGATCTTCGAGATTCATGCGGCGGAGAAATTAGCCGATGGAAGCGCAACGGCAATTGAATTTTCTTGATTCATGAAAATGGAAAGATATTTTATGCAACGCTTCGGTGCCACAATAGCTCAGTGGTAGAGCAACGGTTTCGTAAACCGTAGGTCGTCGGTTCAATCCCGACTTGTGGCTCCATTTTATCCGCGGTTGCCTGATGGCAAAATTTATCATTTCAGATTGACGTCATGCGCTTATTGACGTAGGAAACGACACATTGGAAATGAAACCCTTGGTTAATTCTTCGCCGCTGGCGCAGATAATCCGGTTTTATCAGGACGCCCTAAACGCCCTGGAAATCCGCCACACGCCGGAACAATTGGAATCCTGGTGCCTGGGAATTCATTTTGCGATGAACAATCGTTCGCGCGCATTTCATCAATCGGAACACATTCTGGAAGTCGCACGCGGGTTGCAACCCCTTCAGGTCCTCGCCGCGCTTTATCACGACACCGTTTATTATCAGGTGGACCACGAAATCTCTCCGCATTTACAGGACAAAGTTAAAAATGTTTTGGTCATCAAAGATGGACGTTTTTTCGTCCCAAAAGAAATTCAAGACGCGAAACTTCGATTGGTTCGCGATGTGTTCGATTTCAATCCGGAACAGGAATTAAATGTTTATGGCGGGATGAATGAATATTTGAGCGCAACGGTGGCCATATCTGACTTGGGTGCGTTGCTCACGAATATCCAAATTGCCGCGCTCGCGGCGTGCGTGCGGGCGACAATTCCTTTTCAGGGAAAAGATTCATCAGGCAAAAGTTTTCCGGAACGAATTACCGCGACGCTGACGCGCTTGTCCAATCGCGATGGTTGGAATTGTCCCGCAGAACAAATTGATGAGATGACGCTCCGCGCGGTCGAGATGGGGAATCGAGACGTTTCCAATTTTGGCCACGAAGATTTGGCAGTCTTTTTGGACAATACGTGGAAACTTTTGGCCGAAGGAAATTCCGCGCTCTCTACACTGGGCGCTTACACCATAAAAACATATCGCGCCTCGTTGATGAAGATGGAAGGATTCTTGAAAAAATTGGACCCGAATCTCGTGTTTCACGAATACAAAAATTTCCCCGCCCATTACGCGAGCTGGCAGCAAGCCGCCGGAATAAATATCGAGCAAGCGGTTGGCTATCTACAGGTGAAATTACTTTCAGCAATTATGCTTGAAGCCATCGCTGAACTGACAGGCGGCGATGCGCCAGTCGCATTGCTCGCAGGCGCGACAAAAGAGACCGATTCGAACGCAAAACAAATTCAGGATTTTTTGAAAAGCCCGGAAAATTATCGCACGCCAAAATTCAGTGGCGTCAATCATCGCGTTTATCGCCTTTTAAACGAAGGCCGCACCGCCGCAACAAGTTTTGATTCTAAAGCTTCTCCGCTTTCAGCTTTCATTTATTCTATTTTGGGCGATGCTTCGCTTCGTTCTCATTTTGCGCAGGCTCAAAAAGCTGTTCAGGGAGAAATTTTGTGGTTGGACTTCCTAAAATCGTTTCCAAATTCGCTTGGCAAAGAAATGGTTGAAGCCGTCGCGCAACTTTGCGAAGTCAGAAGCGAGCGGTGTCTGAAACTGGCGAAGCAACTCGGCGCCTGAATTACTTTGCTTCCATTTTCCAAATGCCGTTCCAATTTTGCGGCGATTTGGAAATCAAATCTTCGCAACGCGCAGCCAGCACCTTGCTTGCGCCATCTGAAAATTCTTCAACCAATTTCCTGAATTGCGACTTCGCTTCCGCAAACCGGCCAAAATGATATTCATCGAAAGCAGCTTTATAGCGCTTGCATAATTCAGAATAATTTGGCGGCGTGCAGGAATTCTCGCACTCATAAAGTTCCACCGGTTCATTCTTGCCTTTGACGATGATGCGGTCAATTAACCGGCGAACACCTTGGGATTTGAATTGCGCGAACGTTTCGCGCGTGACCAGTAATCGCAAATCGTAAAATTTAGTTAACGCTTCAACACGCGCGGCTTCGTTGACCGTGTCGCCAACAAGCCCGTAATCGAGACGTTGCGCAGAGCCTTTATTGCCTATCAACACGCTGCCGCTATGCAGCGCTACGCCATAGCCGAATAATTTTTGAATTTCCGGCGGCAGGGTTGCGCGAAGATTTTCCATCGTGGCAATCAATTTTGTGGCTGCGCGTCCGGCGCGGTCGGCAGCGTCGGATTGCTCCTGCGGCGCGCCCCAATAACTCAAGAATTGGTCGCCGAGAAAATGTTCGAGATTTCCTTCCTCATTCATAATCGCGCTGGTTTGCGCTTCAAAAACGCGGTTGAGCAGATTGAACATTTCTTGCGGCCCGAGCTTTTCAGCCAGCGGCGTGGAATTGCGAAGGTCGGTGAGCAGCAGCGTCACATCCGCACGGCGCGGCTCCATTGAGCCAGGGTCGGCCAGAACCGCTTCGAGCACCCGTGGCGAAAAATAGAGTCCCATCGTGTTGCGAAGTTTCATGCGCTCCAAACGTTCCAAAACGAAATCATAGGCAAGAACAATGAAACTGCTCGTGATCAATACAACCAGCGGCGTCGCAATGGGCATAATTAAATTCGCATGGTCGAAAAGGATTTGCGCGCAAACTGCGTAGCCGATGACCGATCCAATTATGCTCAAGAAACGTCTGCCCGGTTGAGTCACCAGGAAACAAAATGCCGCTGCAATTGCGCCGGAAAGGGCAATGATGAATAGATTCGCGATGAGTGAGCATTCACGGAGAAATTCTTTGTGCAGTGCAGCGTTGATGATTTGTAAATGCAATTCCGGTCCGGCCATTGGTTTTGGATTTGTGAATGGCGTGTCGTGAACGTCGTGAAAGATTTCCGCCGTTGGGCCGACGAGAACAATTTTGCCGTCAAAAAATTTTCCGTTGCCGTAATTCTTTTCCCAAAGTTTCGGTGATAAGACTTCGCCGACCGGTTCGGGTTTAAATTTTGCGCCGGGAGTTGAGGTGTAACGAAAGAATCGCGAATTAAAATCAGAGGGAACAAGGTCGGAGCGTCCGAATTTGCGCAAGGCGCGGGCGTCGAGAGATTCAAGCGCGACGTCATCCGGCACAAGATGGCCGACTTGCGCGCCGGTTAGGCGAAAATTCACGCGGCGCAAAGTGTCATCGAAGTCCGGCCATAGATTGACGTAGCCAATGCGGTCATCTTCCACAGCGGAATTTTTTCCATCCGGCGTGAGGACGGTTGAATTTGGCAGCAACAATTCGCGGATTTCTCCGCGGTCGGTTTTCCCGACGTTGATGTTGTAGCCAATAACAACGCGGTCGCCGTATTTTTCAAGCGCTTGATGAAGCGCATCATCACTTTGATTTTGCGACGCGAAAACGAGGTCGAAGACGATGACTTTTGCGCCGGCATCGGAAAGTTTTTTAATCAATCGCGCCCAGACTGCGCGTGACCACGGAAAATTATTTTGCAGATTCCGGAGAACCGGTTCGCTCTGAAGCTCCTCGTCGCTGAAATCCGAAGAATAAACCGGCTTATCAATGCCAATGAGAACGAGACGATTGTCCATCGGCGTTTTGCGGCCGAGGCGCGTTTGCCAGTCCTGCGCAAAAAATTCCATTTGCCGTAGTGGAACAAATCCCTGCGCCCACAAAACAATAAACAATAGCGTGCAAGCGGCGCAAATGGCGAGCGCGACAAGCGGGCGTTTATTGGGAAATTTCATGGGTTGTCACTCAAATGCATCGCGATTGATTTGCCGATGGTAATCCGTTGAAGAAAAATGAAAATAATTTTTCACTGCACGACATTGACAATTTTTGCGATTTCGATAGAACTTTCAATACTCGGAGCGACTATGAAAACCAAACTGTTTAAAATTGCCATCTTGTTTGCTTTCACGCTTCAACTTCGCGCCGCGCCGTTGGACAACCATACATTTACGGCGGTCATCAACGACGTGAGCGTCATTCCGGCGACAAACAGCATCGCTGCTCCCGCGCATACGAATGATAATTTTAAATCTTCCGATTTCGTGCGCACCGGTTCAGATTCGCGCGCCGAATTGACAGCAGTGGATGGCACCGTCACGCGTGTGGGCGCGAACAGTGTTTTTTCATTTGAGCCGTCCACCCGCACGCTCGACCTGGAAAAGGGCAATGTTTTATTTCATCCGCCGAAAGGTTCCGGCGGTGGAACCATTGTCAGCGGCGGCGCATCGGCGGCAGTGTTGGGCACGACGCTGATTGTTTCGGCCACGGCAGATGGCGGTTTCAAAGTAATTATGCTCGAAGGCTCCGGCAAGATAACGTTGCCAAATGGAAAATCGGTGACGTTGCACGCAGGTCAGGAAGTATTCGTGTTGCCGGGCGGAACGGGATTCAGCGAAGTATTGGAAATTAACCTCGGCCAACTCGTGGCTGGCTCGCAATTAGTGAACGGATTTCCAGACGTTCTATCTTCAATGCCGCTGATTCAAGCCGCAATTGACAAACAAAATAACGAAATCAGTTCCGGCGAAGTAACGGACACGGGGGAGCCAGCAGACAACTTTGAACCGGGAAATGGTTTTACAATAGACCTTGGCTCGCTGGAATCGGCGGTCATTGTGCCGCAAACGACTTCTCCCGACGGACAGAAACCTTGAAGCCCCAAATGATTTTTGAACCGCATCAATTCAGC
>JADMIO013004081.1_pt1 | contig 15729 bp, 13 predicted proteins | sample 8958161 | NCBI WGS metagenome assembly JADMIO01 (sample SAMN16585339, study PRJNA669376) | soil metagenome | isolation source: Crop rotation soil | place: USA: Cullars Rotation, Alabama | collected 2011
CCGTGGTCCCAGACTAATAATCAGACCGACGATACGAGTGGGACCGTGGTCCCAGTCTGATTATCAGACCGACGATACAAGTGGAACAGTTATGCCCGGGAATTCCTGCAGGATCGATCCGCTCGAGAAGCTTTCTAGTGGTACCAACCCAGGCAGGTAGCACAGTGCGCGCCCACTGCCTTACGGATAGCACGACGCATCTTCGCCGCAGCGTTGTTCCCACGGGCGATAGCAGCACGCCGCTTCGCATGGCTCTTCACACTGCGCTGTGCCTGATAGGTGGCGTGGTGCTGAGCACAGCGCCCACCATGAGTAGCCCAGTCCCTACAGTCGAGACACCGGGTACGCATAGGGCACCCCCCCCCCCCTTCCGGGGACACCCCCCTATCCGTCGACACCCCCCTACCTACTCACGTGAGTAGGCTGGGCGCGGCAGCGCTAGAAGCGACCGCCCGTCATGAAGTGGGCAGTGAGCCAACCCATGAAGGCCAGTAGCGCAAAGCGTCGAGCACGCACCCAACCCGAAGGCTTGCCTGTACTGCCGCTTTGCGTGGCGAACCATGACCAGACGTGTTCGCTCAGCGTGTCGCCCGGCTTCTTATTGAAGAGCGCTCGACCCTCAATGACGCCGAACGCGGCAAGCCATGCGAGCCAAGCGATTGTGTATCCGCTCATTGAGCCCCCCGACGGATTCGAACCGCCGACCCCCTGATTACGAAACAGGCGCTCTAACCGAACTGAGCTAGGGAGGCAACGCCGGTCGCTCAACCCTGGGAGAGATCAGGGGAGTGACCGGCCTGAGTGGGTAGCGCTCGACGCCGTTCCTTAGCGGTGCTTGATGCGTGGCGCGTAAACCCCTCTACCTATATGAAGGTTGTCGGCAACCTGATTCGGGGTCACAGCGAAGGGCGCCCGGGTGACGCTGTGATGAAGTGGCGTGAAGTCTGGATTACCCAATGAGAAGTCATTAGGAATGTGTGTTTCGAGTCATTCCGTCACAGCATCACTTCCCCCAGGTCAACGGCTCGCCCCGCTGTGCTGTGGTGACGGAGTCACTGTTACTTAGGCTAACTAACTAAACCGAGACAAGAGAAATGGGCCGACCGGGGGACCGGCCGACCCTTCCCGCTGCCCCAGGAAGCCCGCTGTGCGCCCGTCTCAGCGCCTAACAGGCTTCCCGGGTGTCTCGCTACGCCGCTACGTCTTCCGTGCCGTCCTGGGCGTCGTCTTCGTCGTCGTCGGTCGGCGGCTTCGCCCACGTGATCGAAGCGCGCTTCTCGATGGGCGTTCCCTGCCCCCTGCCCGTAGTCGACTTCGTGACAACGATCTTGTCTACGAAGAGCCCGACGAACACGCGCTTGTCGTCTACTGACGCGCGCCCCCACCACGACTTAGGGCCGGTCGGGTCAGCGTCGGCGTCTTCGGGGAACCATTGGTCAAGGGGAAGCTTCGGGGCTTCGGCGGCTTCAAGTTCGGCAAGCCGCTCTTCCGCCCCTTGCTGCCGGAGCGTCAGCGCTGCCTGTTGCTTCCGGAAGTGCTTCCTGCCAACGGGTCCGTCGTACGCGCCTGCCGCGCGGTCTTCGTACAGCTCTTCAAGGGCGTTCAGGGCGTCGGCGCGCTCCGCAACAAGGTTCGCCCGTTCGCCGCTCTTCTCAGGCGCCTCAGTGAGCTTGCCGAAGCGTCGGGCGGCTTCCCACAGAAGCGCCAACGTCTCTTCGTCGCCTTCGGCGTGCCTGATCTTGTTGAAGATGCGTTCCGCAACGAACTTGTCGAGTGCCGCCATGCTGACGTTGCACGTGCCTTCGTGCTGCCCAGGTGCGGACGGGTCGACCACCTTCCGGCGACGGCAGCGGTAAGAGTCCTTGATCGATTCTTCCCCGCGCTTCGAAGTCATGACGGCGCCACACTCGCAGTACAGCTTGTCCATGGCGGACAGAATGGCTTGCCCCCGGGAAAGCCCCTTGCCGCGCCCCCTGCCGTCCAACCACGCCTGAAGCTCATACCACTCAGCGGGCTCGATGATCGGTCCGCAATCAAGCTCGACCGGCCGGAGCGTGATCGGGTCGCGCTGAATGCGGTAACCCTCAATCTTCGTGGTCGGCGTGCCGTCCGGCTTCTTCTTGTAGATCACCTCAGCGGCGAAGCCCGCAATACGCGGGTCCCGAAGGATTCGCATAACGGTTGCCGGGTCCCAGGCGCTTGAAGCGGTCTTCTTCCCAATCGTCTCGCCCCGGGTCGGCACGGCGTCAGCGTCCATGCGCTTACAAAGCCCCGTGATGCTGCCCGGGTGAATGGCGGCTTGACTGCCCGGCTTGAAGGGAAGGTGTTTGTGCGTCTTGATCTCACGCCACCACCACCGGATTACGTCGGGCTCGAACTCGAAGGGTCCGGTAAGGGGAGTGGTCGAGTGCGCAAGCTTGTTGATGACGACATTGACCATTCGGCCGTTGCGCGTGATCTCCTTCGTCTCCGAAACAAGCTCGAAGCCGTAAGGCGCCTTCCCGCCGACGTACCCGCCCAATTCGCGCTGAAGGTTCTTCGTGTCGAGAATCTTCGCCGACTTCAGCGAAGATTCTTTGTGCGACGCGTCGAGCCGCATAATCAGGTGAATCAGGTCCATGACGTTTCCCTGCCGGAAGACGCCTTCCTGAGTGGAAACAATCGTCACGCCCAGGGCGAGCAATTCCGAGACAATCGGAATCGCGTCCATGACCTTCAGGCGCGAGAAGCGCGACACGTCATAGACAATGATCATGTTGAGCCGCCCGGCGCGGCATTCGTTCAGGATGCGTTCGAACTCCGGGCGCTCCGCCGTCCCGAACGCCGACGTGCCCGGCGCTTCGCTGAAATGCCCGACGAACCTGAACCGGCCCCCGTCGCGCTCGACTTCGCGCTGAAGGTCGGCCGCCTTGTCTTCGTTGGCGCTACGCTGTGTCGCTGGGCTTGCTGCGCTCGAATTCTCGCGCTCGCGCGACTGACGGTCGTAAGCACCCGCGTACGTGTCCACCCCGGTCACAACCCCTTGTGTCATGTCGGCGACCCTACGCCCCCAACTGAGAGAACTCAAAGGTTACCCCAGTTGGGGCACTACTCCCGAAAACCGCTTCTGACCTGGGAAAACGTGAAGCCCCGGGGCATCCGCTGAGGGTTGCCGCCGGGGCTTCGGTGTGTCCGTCAGTACGGGCCATAGAGGGGCGTCGTGTAACCCACCCAGGGCGATTGCTCCGGCACGGGGAAGCCGCGCCACGCCTTCGGGACGTCGCGGTGAGTTCAGGCTTTTTCATATCTCATTGCCCCCGGACGAGCGTCTGCTCCGCCATTCGCCGTCCGCCGTGCCAATCGGATCAGCCGTCCAAATGCGGGATTTTCGTTAGTCGGAGGCCAAACGGCATTGAGCGTCAGCATATCATCAGCGAGCTGAAGAAAGACAATCCCCGATCCGCTCCACGTGTTGCCCCAGCAATCAGCGCGACCTTGCCCCTCCAACGTCATCTCGTTCTCCGCTCATGAGCTCAGCCACTGGCGAGCGGCATCGCATTCTTCGCATCCCGCCTCTGGCGGATGCAGGAAGATCAACGGATCTCGGCCCAGTTGACCCAGGGCTGTCGCCACAATGTCGCGGGAGCGGATCAACCGAGCAAAGGCATGACCGACTGGACCTTCCTTCTGAAGGCTCTTCTCCTTGAGCCACCTGTCCGCCAAGGCAAAGCGCTCACAGCAGTGGTCATTCTCGAGATAATCGACGCGTACCAACTTGCCATCCTGAAGAATGGTGCAGTGTCTCGGCACCCCATAGGGAACCTTTGCCATCAACTCGGCAAGATGCAGCGTCGTGTTGGCATCGTGTCCCACGCCGAGGAGAAGTACCTGCCCATCGAGTTCATGGACACGGGCGACCGGGCTTGCAGGCGAGTGAGGTGGCAGGGGCAATGGATCAGAGATGATCTGCTCTGCCTGTGGCCCCGCTGCCGCAAAGGCAAATGGATGGGCGCTGCGCTTTACATTTGGCAGGCGCCAGAATGTGTCAGAGACAACTCCAAGGTCCGGTGTAACGGGCGACGTGGCAGGATCGAACGGCTCGTCGTCCAGACCTGACCACGAGGGCATGACGAGCGTCCCTCCCGGACCCAGCGCAGCACGCAGGGCCTCGATCAGTCCAAGTGGCCCATCTTCGAGGGGCCGGACGCTACGGAAGGAGCTGTGGACCAGCAGCACACCGCCGGGGGTAACCCCAAGGTTGAGAAGCTGACCGATGAGCTCGGCTTTTCGCCATTCGTATTGCACGACATTGCACTCCACCGCTGATGACATCAGTCGATCATAGCACGATCAACGGCACTGTTGCAAATAGTCGGTGGTGATAAACTTATCATCCCCTTTTGCTGATGGAGCTGCACATGAACCCATTCAAAGGCCGGCATTTTCAGCGTGACATCATTCTGTGGGCCGTACGCTGGTACTGCAAATACGGCATCAGTTACCGTGAGCTGCAGGTCGACGGATCTTTTCCGCTGCATAACCCTGCTTCGGGGTCATTATAGCGATTTTTTCGGTATATCCATCCTTTTTCGCACGATATACAGGATTTTGCCAAAGGGTTCGTGTAGACTTTCCTTGGTGTATCCAACGGCGTCAGCCGGGCAGGATAGGTGAAGTAGGCCCACCCGCGAGCGGGTGTTCCTTCTTCACTGTCCCTTATTCGCACCTGGCGGTGCTCAACGGGAATCCTGCTCTGCGAGGCTGGCCGGCTACCGCCGGCGTAACAGATGAGGGCAAGCGGATGGCTGATGAAACCAAGCCAACCAGGAAGGGCAGCCCACCTATCAAGGTGTACTGCCTTCCAGACGAACGAAGAGCGATTGAGGAAAAGGCGGCGGCGGCCGAGAGAGAATATTCAGGCCAGTTATGCTTTCTGGCCTGTAACAAAGGACATTAAGTAAAGACAGATAAACGTAGACTAAAACGTGGTCGCATCAGGGTGCTGGCTTTTCAAGTTCCTTAAGAATGGCCTCAATTTTCTCTATACACTCAGTTGGAACACGAGACCTGTCCAGGTTAAGCACCATTTTATCGCCCTTATACAATACTGTCGCTCCAGGAGCAAACTGATGTCGTGAGCTTAAACTAGTTCTTGATGCAGATGACGTTTTAAGCACAGAAGTTAAAAGAGTGATAACTTCTTCAGCTTCAAATATCACCCCAGCTTTTTTCTGCTCATGAAGGTTAGATGCCTGCTGCTTAAGTAATTCCTCTTTATCTGTAAAGGCTTTTTGAAGTGCATCACCTGACCGGGCAGATAGTTCACCGGGGTGAGAAAAAAGAGCAACAACTGATTTAGGCAATTTGGCGGTGTTGATACAGCGGGTAATAATCTTACGTGAAATATTTTCCGCATCAGCCAGCGCAGAAATATTTCCAGCAAATTCATTCTGCAATCGGCTTGCATAACGCTGACCACGTTCATAAGCACTTGTTGGGCGATAATCGTTACCCAATCTGGATAATGCAGCCATCTGCTCATCATCCAGCTCGCCAACCAGAACACGATAATCACTTTCGGTAAGTGCAGCAGCTTTACGACGGCGACTCCCATCGGCAATTTCTATGACACCAGATACTCTTCGACCGAACGCCGGTGTCTGTTGACCAGTCAGTAGAAAAGAAGGGATGAGATCATCCAGTGCGTCCTCAGTAAGCAGCTCCTGGTCACGTTCATTACCTGACCATACCCGAGAGGTCTTCTCAACACTATCACCCCGGAGCACTTCAAGAGTAAACTTCACATCCCGACCACATACAGGCAAAGTAATGGCATTACCGCGAGCCATTACTCCTACGCGCGCAATTAACGAATCCACCATCGGGGCAGCTGGTGTCGATAACGAAGTATCTTCAACCGGTTGAGTATTGAGCGTATGTTTTGGAATAACAGGCGCACGCTTCATTATCTAATCTCCCAGCGTGGTTTAATCAGACGATCGAAAATTTCATTGCAGACAGGTTCCCAAATAGAAAGAGCATTTCTCCAGGCACCAGTTGAAGAGCGTTGATCAATGGCCTGTTCAAAAACAGTTCTCATCCGGATCTGACCTTTACCAACTTCATCCGTTTCACGTACAACATTTTTTAGAACCATGCTTCCCCAGGCATCCCGAATTTGCTCCTCCATCCACGGGGACTGAGAGCCATTACTATTGCTGTATTTGGTAAGCAAAATACGTACATCAGGCTCGAACCCTTTAAGATCAACGTTCTTGAGCAGATCACGAAGCATATCGAAAAACTGCAGTGCGGAGGTGTAGTCAAACAACTCAGCAGGCGTGGGAACAATCAGCACATCAGCAGCACATACGACATTAATCGTGCCGATACCCAGGTTAGGCGCGCTGTCAATAACTATGACATCATAGTCATGAGCAACAGTTTCAATGGCCAGTCGGAGCATCAGGTGTGGATCGGTGGGCAGTTTACCTTCATCAAATTTGCCCATTAACTCAGTTTCAATACGGTGCAGAGCCAGACAGGAAGGAATAATGTCAAGCCCCGGCCAGCAAGTGGGCTTTATTGCATAAGTGACATCGTCCTTTTCCCCAAGATAGAAAGGCAGGAGAGTGTCTTCTGCATGAATATGAAGATCTGGTACCCATCCGTGATACATTGAGGCTGTTCCCTGGGGGTCGTTACCTTCCACGAGCAAAACACGTAGCCCCTTCAGAGCCAGATCCTGAGCAAGATGAACAGAAACTGAGGTTTTGTAAACGCCTCCTTTATGGGCAGCAACCCCGATCACCGGTGGAAATACGTCTTCAGCACGTCGCAATCGCGTACCAAACACATCACGCATATGATTAATTTGTTCAATTGTATAACCAACACGTTGCTCAACCCGTCCTCGAATTTCCATATCCGGGTGCGGTAGTCGCCCTGCTTTCTCGGCATCTCTGATAGCCTGAGAAGAAACCCCAACTAAATCCGCTGCTTCACCTATTCTCCAGCGCCGGGTTATTTTCCTCGCTTCCGGGCTGTCATCATTAAACTGTGCAATGGCGATAGCCTTCGTCATTTCATGACCAGCGTTTATGCACTGGTTAAGTGTTTCCATGAGTTTCATTCTGAACATCCTTTAATCATTGCTTTGCGTTTTTTTATTAAATCTTGCAATTTACTGCAAAGCAACAACAAAATCGCAAAGTCATCAAAAAACCGCAAAGTTGTTTAAAATAAGAGCAACACTACAAAAGGAGATAAGAAGAGCACATACCTCAGTCACTTATTATCACTAGCGCTCGCCGCAGCCGTGTAACCGAGCATAGCGAGCGAACTGGCGAGGAAGCAAAGAAGAACTGTTCTGTCAGATAGCTCTTACGCTCAGCGCAAGAAGAAATATCCACCGTGGGAAAAACTCCAGGTAGAGGTACACACGCGGATAGCCAATTCAGAGTAATAAACTGTGATAATCAACCCTCATCAATGATGACGAACTAACCCCCGATATCAAGTCACATGACGAAGGGAAAGAGAAGGAAATCAACTGTGACAAACTGCCCTCAAATTTGGCTTCCTTAAAAATTACAGTTCAAAAAGTATGAGAAAATCCATGCAGGCTGAAGGAAACAGCAAAACTGTGACAAATTACCCTCAGTAGGTCAGAACAAATGTGACGAACCACCCTCAAATCTGTGACAGATAACCCTCAGACTATCCTGTCGTCATGGAAGTGATATCGCGGAAGGAAAATACGATATGAGTCGTCTGGCGGCCTTTCTTTTTCTCAATGTATGAGAGGCGCATTGGAGTTCTGCTGTTGATCTCATTAACACAGACCTGCAGGAAGCGGCGGCGGAAGTCAGGCATACGCTGGTAACTTTGAGGCAGCTGGTAACGCTCTATGATCCAGTCGATTTTCAGAGAGACGATGCCTGAGCCATCCGGCTTACGATACTGACACAGGGATTCGTATAAACGCATGGCATACGGATTGGTGATTTCTTTTGTTTCACTAAGCCGAAACTGCGTAAACCGGTTCTGTAACCCGATAAAGAAGGGAATGAGATATGGGTTGATATGTACACTGTAAAGCCCTCTGGATGGACTGTGCGCACGTTTGATAAACCAAGGAAAAGATTCATAGCCTTTTTCATCGCCGGCATCCTCTTCAGGGCGATAAAAAACCACTTCCTTCCCCGCGAAACTCTTCAATGCCTGCCGTATATCCTTACTGGCTTCCGCAGAGGTCAATCCGAATATTTCAGCATATTTAGCAACATGGATCTCGCAGATACCGTCATGTTCCTGTAGGGTGCCATCAGATTTTCTGATCTGGTCAACGAACAGATACAGCATACGTTTTTGATCCCGGGAGAGACTATATGCCGCCTCAGTGAGGTCGTTTGACTGGACGATTCGCGGGCTATTTTTACGTTTCTTGTGATTGATAACCGCTGTTTCCGCCATGACAGATCCATGTGAAGTGTGACAAGTTTTTAGATTGTCACACTAAATAAAAAAGAGTCAATAAGCAGGGATAACTTTGTGAAAAAACAGCTTCTTCTGAGGGCAATTTGTCACAGGGTTAAGGGCAATTTGTCACAGACAGGACTGTCATTTGAGGGTGATTTGTCACACTGAAAGGGCAATTTGTCACAACACCTTCTCTAGAACCAGCATGGATAAAGGCCTACAAGGCGCTCTAAAAAAGAAGATCTAAAAACTATAAAAAAAATAATTATAAAAATATCCCCGTGGATAAGTGGATAACCCCAAGGGAAGTTTTTTCAGGCATCGTGTGTAAGCAGAATATATAAGTGCTGTTCCCTGGTGCTTCCTCGCTCACTCGACCGGGAGGGTTCGAGAAGGGGGGGCACCCCCCTTCGGCGTGCGCGGTCACGCGCACAGGGCGCAGCCCTGGTTAAAAACAAGGTTTATAAATATTGGTTTAAAAGCAGGTTAAAAGACAGGTTAGCGGTGGCCGAAAAACGGGCGGAAACCCTTGCAAATGCTGGATTTTCTGCCTGTGGACAGCCCCTCAAATGTCAATAGGTGCGCCCCTCATCTGTCAGCACTCTGCCCCTCAAGTGTCAAGGATCGCGCCCCTCATCTGTCAGTAGTCGCGCCCCTCAAGTGTCAATACCGCAGGGCACTTATCCCCAGGCTTGTCCACATCATCTGTGGGAAACTCGCGTAAAATCAGGCGTTTTCGCCGATTTGCGAGGCTGGCCAGCTCCACGTCGCCGGCCGAAATCGAGCCTGCCCCTCATCTGTCAACGCCGCGCCGGGTGAGTCGGCCCCTCAAGTGTCAACGTCCGCCCCTCATCTGTCAGTGAGGGCCAAGTTTTCCGCGAGGTATCCACAACGCCGGCGGCCGGCCGCGGTGTCTCGCACACGGCTTCGACGGCGTTTCTGGCGCGTTTGCAGGGCCATAGACGGCCGCCAGCCCAGCGGCGAGGGCAACCAGCCGAGGGCTTCGCCCTGTCGCTCGACTGCGGCGAGCACTACTGGCTGTAAAAGGACAGACCACATCATGGTTCTGTGTTCATTAGGTTGTTCTGTCCATTGCTGACATAATCCGCTCCACTTCAACGTAACACCGCACGAAGATTTCTATTGTTCCTGAAGGCATATTCAAATCGTTTTCGTTACCGCTTGCAGGCATCATGACAGAACACTACTTCCTATAAACGCTACACAGGCTCCTGAGATTAATAATGCGGATCTCTACGATAATGGGAGATTTTCCCGACTGTTTCGTTCGCTTCTCAGTGGATAACAGCCAGCTTCTCTGTTTAACAGACAAAAACAGCATATCCACTCAGTTCCACATTTCCATATAAAGGCCAAGGCATTTATTCTCAGGATAATTGTTTCAGCATCGCAACCGCATCAGACTCCGGCATCGCAAACTGCACCCGGTGCCGGGCAGCCACATCCAGCGCAAAAACCTTCGTGTAGACTTCCGTTGAACTGATGGACTTATGTCCCATCAGGCTTTGCAGAACTTTCAGCGGTATACCGGCATACAGCATGTGCATCGCATAGGAATGGCGGAACGTATGTGGTGTGACCGGAACAGAGAACGTCACACCGTCAGCAGCAGCGGCGGCAACCGCCTCCCCAATCCAGGTCCTGACCGTTCTGTCCGTCACTTCCCAGATCCGCGCTTTCTCTGTCCTTCCTGTGCGACGGTTACGCCGCTCCATGAGCTTATCGGGTCCACTCGCGAACGCAGAAAGGCCCACCCGAAGGTGAGCCAGTGTGATTACATTTGCGGCCTAACTGTGGCCAGTCCAGTTACGCTGGAGTCACTAGTATTTAGGTGACACTATAGAAGCGGCCGCGACAACTTGTCCACGTGGAATTCTAAGCTTAGGATCCCAATGTGCTGGAAAGCCGCACTGGGCCTGGCGATCGCGGTCATCGCGGCACCTGCTTGGCCGGCCGAGACGGAATCCAACGGCGGCGTGAGAGTCATGCCCCTTGGCGACTCGATCACCGAGGGCACGCAGGTGCCCGGCGGGTATCGGATCGGCCTGTGGCAACGGTTCGGCAACGGCAGGTACACGGTGGACTTTGTGGGATCACAGTTCAACGGCCCAGCGAGCCTAGGCGACCATGACCACGAGGGCCATCCAGGCTGGCGAATCGATCAGATCGACGCGAGCGTCGTTGGCTGGCTGACGACATTCCAGCCGCACAGTGTGCTGCTGCACATCGGCACCAACGATGTATTGCAGAATTTCAACTTGGCCGGCGCTCCAAATCGACTGTCCACTTTGCTCGACCACATCACCAATACGGTGCCGAATGCGGAAGTATTCGTCGCGCAGATCATCCCGCTGGCCAACAGTAGCCAGGAATCCGCGGTGCGCACCTTCAACGCGGCGATTCCGGGCATCGTGCAAAGCAAAGTCAGTGCCGGTAAGCATGTACACCTGGTGGACATGCACAGCGCGTTGACCACCGCCGATCTCACCGACGGAATCCACCCGACGGCCACGGGCTACGACAAGATGGCCGCGGTCTGGTACAGCGCCTTGTTGTCGGTGTCTGGGAGCATCGGCTCTCCCGGCTCCGGAGGTCTGTCCAATGTGGAAATCGTGGGTACTGGTTCGGGTCGGTGTGTTGACGTTCCGGGTTCGAGTACCAGCAACGGTACTCGGCTGCAGTTGTGGGATTGTCATGGAGGCAGCAACCAACGCTTCACCTACACCGCGAGTAAACAACTGATGGTGTACGGCAGCAAATGTCTAGACGCCAACGGGCAAGGCACCGCCAACGGCACCACGGTTATCATCTGGGACTGCAACGGCCAGCTCAACCAGCAGTGGAACATCAACACCAACGGCAGCATCACCGGTGTCCAATCCGGACTATGCCTAGACGCCAGCGGCGCCGCTACCGCCAACGGCACCAAAATCCAGCTGTGGGGTTGTCACGGCGGCTCCAACCAGCAATGGACCACACGGAGCTGACCATGCAAACAAAACAAAATGGCTCTGCGCCGACACGCGTCCTAGCGTGTGACGCCGCTATCGGGGTCGTCGCCGTACTCGTTGCTGTCATGGGATCGTAGTACCATATAGCGTTGTTGGAGCCAGCGGCGCGTGCGCGATTGGTACTCGGCGTAGGCGCCGCCGAATCGCTGGGTCAGGTACGCCTCCTCGGGCCGGATGACCAGCAGGCGCACCGCGACGATGACCAACGGCCACAGCACGAGCGGCCACCAGGAACCCAGCAGCAGCGCGAGGCCGAGGTAGGCGATGGCTAGGCCGGTGTACATGGGATTGCGCGATATCCGGTAAACCCCGTCGGTCAGCAGCGTCGCAACTAGACGGTGGGGCACGATCGTGGTGCGGTGCCTGATCACCGCTGCCACGCCGGGTGCCGACAGGGAGAGCCCGGCGAGGCCGATGACGATCCCGGCCACGGCAACGACCGGCTGCCTAACTAACGCCCAGGGGATCAGGGTGTTGATTGCCATGCCAGCGGCCAGACCTTGTCCAGGGTTCAGCCGATGTCATGACGTTGTACGAATTCGACCCTCTGCCGACTAGCTGGCCGCGCGGGCAGGCTCGCATGGCAGCCCACGTGCGAGCCATGCGAGCCTCTTCATCAGCGGCGTTCCATCAGCAAGGTTCCGAGATGGTCTGCCGGAAACCGGTGACCGTCCCCCAGAAGGTCGACGATCCGTCGCAATTGGTGATGCGCTGTCCGACCAAGTGCGTCCACTCACTTTCGGTGTACCAGTTGTACTGGCAGTACGTGTGAAGTCCGCACCCCGACGCTGCTTGTGCCGGCGCCGTCGGGATTAAGCCGATCGTGACGATGACCGCCACGATGATTACCTGTAGCCGTCGTTTCATCCCGAACCCTCCTCAATCGCATTCGAAGATTGCTATCTTTCGAGACTTCGATGCTATGGCAACACTGTAGACATGCCAACGCCGTCGCCGCCGGATAACGTGCCACCCGTCGCCTAGGGAGTCGGGCCACGGGGGCGGTCTTCCGCAAGTGCGAAAGGCAGGTCCCGCATACGCAACAGACCCGGGGTGAGGACGACGAGCACGGTGCTGACGAGGCCTATCCCGCCGGTGATCATCCCGGCGCGCAATCCGAGTAGGTTGCCCGCGATGCCCGCCGAGAGAGCGCCTAGGGCCAGTGCGACGTAGGAGAGGAACTTGTGGGTGGCAGCCACCGGATCTTGCATGGCGGCGGACGTGATTGCCCGGCGCAAGGTCACACCGACCACATTGGACACCACGAGCATCCCGCTGAGTGCGAACGCGACCACGAGCATGATCACCGTCAAGGCGTTGTGCGCCGGGGTAAAGGCGATCGCGAAGAGGGAAACCCAGGCGATCGTCTTGGCCCAGACGTACGACCTGCCGGCGCCGATCATCTGAACGAGCTTGACGGAGAAGATGGCGCTGATCACGGATCCGATCGCTTCGAACGAACGGACGACGCCGATGGTGCCCGCCGCGAGCCTAAGGTCCTTGACGGCGAAGATCGGGAACAGCGTGATGATCCAATTGGCGAAGAAGTTGTAGAGCGCCGAACTGACCGTCAAGGCCTGCAGGAGTCGGTTGCGCGCCATATACGCCAAGCCTTCATGGACTTGCCTGCGCACGTTCACACGCGGACCTACCGGCCTGGCGGTCGCCTCCGCGAACCGCGTGCGCTTGAGCGCCGCGGACATGCCGAACGTCAATGCGTTGACCAACAATGCGATCGGACCACTTGCGAGCTGGACCAGTGTGCCGCCGATGGTAGGCCCGGCGATCAGCGCCAGCGAGACGCTCGTCTGGAGGCGTCCGCTGGCCGGTATCAGGTCGGATCGGTGCACGATCGACTGCAGGATCGAGTAGCAGACAACCTCGAACAGCGCGGAAAAAACACCAACGACAAGGACGAGGACGATCAGCGTGACGACGGTAAGCAGTCTGGTCAGGGCCAGCGCGGCGATGGCGGCCAGCAGGATCGCCCGCACGATGTCGGAGACTAGCAGCGTGGGGAGGCGGGGCCGGCCGTCGATCCACATCGCGGCCCAAAACATCACGACAAGGTAGGACAAGGATTCGACCAGGCCGATCAGCCCGACCTCGAATGCGCCCGCGTTGATCGTATATATGGCCAGCAGCGGAATGGCGATGGAGGCGACGTTGGTACCCATCAAGGAAATTGACTGAACAAGCCACAGCCTTTTGAAATTCGTGTTGTGCCGCAAGCCAGGCTCGATCATGTTGGCCCATCTCTGTTCGCGTCTGAAAGGCCTGCCGATACTAAAGCACGTTTTTCTCGCCGCAATAGCTCCAAACCCATTGCTGGTCAATGGAATGAGCGCAAGTAGTCATCGCGGCTACGGCTTGGCGGCTGGGCGTAATCGAGACGTTGGTGATGCACCAACGGGCGAGTTCAGCTGCGCTGCATCAGACCGGCACGGTAGGCGAAGGACACGAGCTGAGCGCGATCCTTGAGGTTGAGCTTGCCGCGCAGGCGGTAGATGTGCGTGCGGACCGTGGTCACGCCGATGTATAGCTTGCGGGCGATGTCCTCGGGTTGCATGCCTTGTGCCAGCAGCAGAAGGACCTCTCGTTCGCGGCTGGTCAGACTCGTGACGACCTCCGAGAGGGAGGTCTCGGGCCGGATGGTCTGGTGCCGGAACCAGTCGACGAGCAGCTGTGCGACCGAAGGCGCAAGCATCGCCTCGCCTTTGGCGACCGTACGGATGGCGGAGATGAGATCTTCCCGAGTCGCCCCTTGGGCGAGAAGGCCGTTGGCGCCGGCGTGCAGGACTTCCGAGATCGCGTCGTTGGTGCTGGTCGTCGTGTAAACCACGATGCGCGGCGCGTGGCCTGGCCCAAGCTCGGTGAGCCGCCGGATCAGCTCGATCCCGCTGAGGCTCAACAGCTCCAACCCCGTCACGACCACGTCGGGGTGGACCGTGCGCGCCAACATCATGGCGTGTAACCCGCTGTCGGTCGTGTCGAGCACCTCGATGTCAGGCTCGGCATCCAGGAGCGCACGCAGTCCACTTCGGACGACCGCATTCTTGTCGCACACCAGTACTCGCAACATTTCAGTCAGACTCCGTCGGATCGCGTGGCCAGGCCGATCATGACCGCGCTTCGCTCTGCCATGTCGCGGCACGGCAATTCGAAGACGATCATGGGCGAACACCTTACGGAGCTGTCCACTAGTTGATCGAGGTATGCATCATTGTAAAAGTATTAAACGTCTCGGTCAGTATGGTCCGATCGGCCAAAAGTGAAATACCTCAGGTGTCCGGTGCCGATTCTTGGCGCTGCCAAAGGCGATTCCGCACGATAGCGGACACGGCTTGAACGTCAGGCTCTCGCACCATCGTGTAATGCGTGCCCGGGACCACAACATGGTCCAACCCCGACAGCCCGAGCGCCGCCCAGTCGCGCAACACCTCTGCCTTGGGCCGGCCTCCCGCGGCGCTCACCAGCGTGAGCGAGCTGTGGAAGGGCGGCTTGGGCCGGTATTTGCGCACGGCCAGCGAGGTGGCGACAAACACGCGCAGCCGCGCTCGCAGCTGTGCGTCGATCCCGGCCGGGGCCAGGCCCGCACCCTCGAGCAGCTTGAGAACCAGGGTTTGCTGCTCGTCGTCGGTGCTATCACGCAGATCTGCCGGATCGATCACCACTGTGTCGACGCCGGCTTGAGCGGTCACATCCCGGACGAAATAGGAAAGCAGCTCGGCGTGATCGGGTAGCGGGCCGTCCTGCGGGAGGTTGGTGTCCAGCAGGATCAATGAACCGACCTCGCGGCCCAGCTCGCGCAGCCGGTTCGCGATTTCGATCGCGATCAGGCCACCGCCGGACCAACCCAGCAGGTGGCACGGTCCATCGGGGCGGACACGATCGATCTCCGCGAGGTACGCGGCCGCCATCTCTTCGACGCTTTCCAGCGGCTCACCGCCGTGCAGTCCAACGGCTTCGAGCCCATAGATAGGTCGCTCGCCCTCCAGCCGGGCGGCGAGTGGCAAGAACGGTGCCGCAGAACCGCCGACGGCATGTACGCAAAACAGGGGTGGCTCGGATCCATTGGGGCGCAAGGGTACGAGCAACGGATGCGGCTCGGGTGCGGCAGCCGGGGTCGCAAGCATCGCGTCGATGGCGCCCGCCAGGCCGCCGATGCTTGCATCGACATAGAGCTGTCTGAGGTTGAGTTTGGTGTGGAGGGTGGTGTGGATGTGGTTGAGCAGTT
>JADMIO010361757.1_pt1 | contig 15728 bp, 5 predicted proteins | sample 8958161 | NCBI WGS metagenome assembly JADMIO01 (sample SAMN16585339, study PRJNA669376) | soil metagenome | isolation source: Crop rotation soil | place: USA: Cullars Rotation, Alabama | collected 2011
GCCGCGACTTCAAGTCACGTGAATTCCAAGCTTCGGATCCCACTGTGCTGGAAAGTCCACTCTGAGTATAATTACCAGTAATATTCATTGTGGCTGCTGTACCACTCTTATTCAATGTGAAATTTCCTCCGCTCATTATAAAATCTCCCCCTATAGAAATAGTAATTGCCGAAGTTGAGAGACGTAAATAACTAGAGGCCCCTGTATTTAAAACTGATAAATTACCATTGACTGTTGTAAGAGAACTTCCTAAGGATATATCTTGTGTTTGGGCGGGACAATTCCATGTAAAATTATAGAACGCCTGAAGTCCTGCCGGTGCAGTGCCGTTAGTTGTATAGCCGATAACCTCACACGTCGATCCTGTCGACCAAGTAGCAGTTGGAATAGTTCCGGCCGATGTTGTATAATTGTGTTGGTATTTTCCACCATTTTGAAAGACAATAGCCGCACCTGTACTAACTGTAATTATTCCTGCATTTTTTATTGTACCCGAAACATTTAAATCGTTAGAAGTACCATTGGTAATGGTTAATGTAACACCACTATTAATAATTAGAAAGCCACCAGAGTTAACAGTAACTTGATCAGCCGTCACATTGGCGGTTACGGTAACTGTGTGACCACTTAATATTGTAATTGCATTTCCAGAATTCGTTGGTGTAGAGGTTGCATTTGACCAGCTTCCACTTCCGGTTCCGCTACTAGTATATTTTTGCCACGTGGCTGTACTGTTCCAGTTTCCAGAACCCCTCGATTGAAAATCACCGGTTACTGCTCCATACGCAACCCTTCTATCGCCTACACTAATAAGTACTATAAGTCCGGCTGTAAATAGAAATATTACAGCAGAAGTAAAAACTAAAACTCTTCTCAATGTAAGTTTTTGTCTTTGTGACGATCGAATACGCATTTTGGAATTTTTATTACTCATCAATTAATAATCAGTGACCATTCCGAATTATAGAATTTGACTGAATTATCGTATACTTAACATATTGTCAATGGTTGATTTGAAATTTGAATAATCTTACCACTGTAAGATTTACTCAGCGAATGATCATACTATCATTGAAATAGAAAATATACCTGAGAAAAATCAGACTTAAACTATGATTGCAAAGAGTTCTATAATGGCTGAAAGGCGCTTGAAATATGATACTTTCAGTGAAGGGAAAAAATCCGGAATTGATTTTACTATTAATAATAAATTTTATTCTCTTGAAAAAATTCAAACTTTATTTGAAGATAAAAGAAGAAAATTATTCACGAAGAACCTTTTTAGTGATTTTCTGCTCACCGTTAATAATTGAAATGAAATAAATCCCACTTTTAAGATCGCTAAGATTTGTGAAACAATAATTATTGAACCCTTCGTCGGTAGTGATTTGGTCGCGCGAAATTAATTGTCCGGCAGAATTGATAAGGCATATATCAACTTTCTCTTTTGAATAGGTGGTAAAGTTTACTGTGCAATTATCTGTAAACGGGTTTGGAGAAATTGATTTTACATCAATTCTATTTGCTAATTCATCAGAATGATTCCTGATTGTAACAACATCGCTATATGAATAGTGTCCGTCGAAATCTGTTTGTTTAAGTCGATAGTATGAAATACCCGGTAGAGGGTTATGATCTTTATCAGAATAGTAAAGAGTTATAGTACTATTATTAGCTCCACGCTGTTGGCAAACAGGTTCAAAGTTTTCTCCATCAGAAGATCGCTCGATAGTAAAAAAACTGTTGTTAATTTCTGAAGCAGTTGCCCATGATAATTTCACTACTCCATCCTTCAATTTACCATCAAAAAATATAAGCTTGATAGGAAGAGCGATGTTTCCGGTGAAGAATGATTTAAAGAAATAGGAATTTTGTCGTGCTGAAAGACTTCCGGAATTATTAATACTGCCCATTCTGTAAGCCACCTTATTAACATCTTTAAATTTTGCCTGGAACATTCCGATATAAGCCGTGGTATCGATATTTCCTGCCTGCGTATTTGTTGAAGTAGCCCTATACCAACCATTTGCGTTTGACATAGTTAAAACACTTCCGGGCCCGAGTGACATACTATAAGGCATATAGGTTTCTACAAATTCAACCAAATTAGTCGCACCGTCAATATCAATGGCTGTAATAGCAACCCAAGGCATAATGGTATCTGTTGCAGAGCCGGCAACTTTAAACTGTAATTGCCATTGTATATATGAAGTAGCATTAGCAGGGGCATTAATAAATGGCTGCCAACCGTCGTTATAACCGGTAGAATTATTATCTAACGTTGAGAGTACTGCACCGCCGACGATAGAGGTAATAGAAACCCATGCATCAACATTAGAACATACGTCAGGGAATAAATATACCGCGTTAACATTACCAGCTGTACCGCTAATCAACGAACTTCCTGCGAATGATAAAAGTTCACCATACACAATTCCGAAATCACCGAATGCTGTTAAGGCAGATCTGACGGCAGTAACAGCTCCTCCGCTGTATACCTGTGTATTTGCATTGTGTGTTCCGACCGATGCCCAGGATGCAGTCGTATCAGTCCTGTTAATCAGAGAATACGTACAGCCTGAATTATTGGAATTCGTCTGACCTTTTTCTGTGCATGTTACCGTTGCAGAACCGGATGACATCGCAGCGTTCGGCGTAATAGTCCAATACCCGTAAGTTAACATGTCGTCCATAAGAATACCCTGAATGATGAGCAATCCTAACGGTAAAGAAGGTACAACCGGATCAACATTCGTAAATTTGGTTAAGATATTTGCAACACCAACTTGTGAAGAGAGATTCACATTTGCCAATTCTGAATTTGCTGTTGTACCAATTGGAAAATTATACGATCCTGAACCGCTGACTGACCGGCGCAAATTTCCGACAATATATTTTGATGATGAATTACCTGTAATCGCAGACGTGGATGTATTTGTAACATTCACTTCATTGGTTCCGGCAAGTATTTTTCCATTGCTGAAAGTAAGAGTACCTGTTATAATAATTGGATTTGTAAGTGTAACATTCGATGAATTATTTATCGAGAAATTCCGGACAGTAGCAGGTAATCCTGTACCTGTAACCTGGGCACCTGTTGCATCAAAAGTATAATCAGCACCGGTATTAAATGTCCGTGTTCCGCTTACCTGTATATTCCCCGTCGCGCCTGAGCTGGAAATTCCATCCACTGAACCGAGTACGAGTCCGCCGGAATTGGATACTGTAAAATTTCTTCCGCTTAATGTACTGCTTCCAAGATCGAGAATTGCATTGGCATTTACTGTGTAGTCGATACTTCCTGAAACTGTATTTCCTGTCGCTGAATAAATTTGTGTACCTGTTTTCTTAAATACGAATGTAACGGCACTAGAACCTAACTGATTTATTGTCCCGCCTGTCAGAGTCATGTTACCAGACAAATTCAAGGTCGAATTATTATTTCCATCGACGATAGTGAAAGTGCCTCCGGATTGAGAAAAATTTCCTGAAAGGTTTAATGTTGTTGTCTGATTTCCTTTTATCAATTCAAATGTTCCCCCGCTCATAGTAAAATCACCACCTACATTCAGCGTATATGCGCCGGAAGTCATCTGCAATATTTTCGACCCTGTGCTTACTATATTCAAAGTTCCGTTAAGAGTTGTTATTCCTCCTCCAAGACTAATGTCCTGGGCTTGACTTGGACAATTCCATGTGAAATCATAGAATGTTTGTAATCCCGAAGGTGCGCTCGAATTAGAAGTGTAACCGATAACCTGGCATTCTGATCCGGTGGCCCATGTTGCAGTAGGAATTGTTCCTGCTGTGGTTGTATAATTATGCTGGTATATTCCACCGTTTTCAAATACAATTGTTGCGCTTGCATTTATGGAAATTGTTCCTGCATTTTTTAACGTACCATAAACATCAAGATCAGTTCCAGTACCATTTGCAATTGTCAATGTTCTACCACTGTTTATTATTAACGTACCACCTGAAGCAATAATTACCTGGTCGACGGTTACGTTTGCAGTTATAGTTACAGTATGGCCGTTAAGAATTGTAATAACATTATCAGTATAATCTGGTGGAGAACTGGTATTGGACCAACCGGAATTATATCGTTGCCATGAAGATGTACCATTCCAGTTTACATTACCTCTCGATTGATGATCACCTGTGGCTAATGCAAATGCTTTGCGGTTGTCGCCAAGATTAATAAAAATGACTAACCCAATCGTAAGTAAAATCACAACAGAAGAAGTGACATAAGCCACTCTTCTCAGAGTCATTTTCTGTTCAAGTGATGACCTTAGACGCATTCTTCCGAATTTTCTTTTCTCTTCAGATGAATTATTCATTTTGTAATCTTTACACGTTCGAGTGTAATTTGGGGTATAAACAGTTTACCCTGGAAACAGTTAATTGTTGACAGCAAAAAGATTCATTCCTCCCCTTGTAAGGATTTATGAAAAATTTAAAAAAACTGTTTCTGAGAATTATGAAATTGAGTAAAAAAAGGTATTAAGAAAAGTCAATTCAAAATTCAATTCAATTATAAATTGTAAATAAACCAGGGATTTATTTCACAAATTTATCTGAACACCCTAATTATTTACTTCCTGATAACTTTCTTCGTTATTTTCTGGTCGTTGCATGACAGAGAAATAAAATAGACTCCTTTGCTTAGATTTTTCAGATCAGGGAATTGGTAATTATTGTAACCTTCTGTTGCAATAATCTGTTCCTGTGCGATTACCTGTCCAACGGAATTGAGCATACAAACATTTATTACTTTTTTCTCTTTGGCAATAAAGTCGACCGTAAAGGTTTCTGTAAACGGATTTGGTGAAATTGATTTAATATCCAGATCACTGATTAAGGAAGAACTGTTATTCGTAATTGTGGCCAGATCGCTGTAGGTTGTATGTCCATCATTATCGATTTGTTTCAATCGGTAATATGATTTTCCGAATAATGGATTTGGATCTACTGCCGAATAATACAATGTCATAGTGCTGTTACCGGCTCCTCGCTGCTTATTGACCGGTTCAAATGTTTCGCCGTCTGAAGAACGCTCAACGATAAAATAATTATTATTCACCTCAGAAGCTGTTGCCCAGTTCAGGTTTACCTTTCCTTCGGTTAATTTACCTCTGAAATAAGTCAGCTGAATTGGCAATGCGAGGTTATTCGAGAAGAATGATTTAAAATAAAGAGAAGTCTGACGGGTTTGCGTTGTGCTGTTCGTCGATATTACACCTGTTTTATAATAAAATGAATTTACATTCTTATAATTAATCTGGAACATGGCCTGGTGTTGTGCGGTATCGATGTTTGCAAGACTTCCTATAGAAACATTTGCAGTTGCACGGTATGCGCCATTCGTGTTGGTGATGGTTAGCGGGCTACCGGTCGACAATCCATAGCTATACGGATAACCTGCTTCGACAAATTCGATAATGTTACTTCCTGCATCTATGTCTACTCCGGAAATTGCAAGCCATGGAAGGATTGTGTCTGTTGAAGTTCCTTTAACCTTAAAAGAAAGTTTCCATAAAATATCTGAAGTTTTATTCGGAGGACAGTCGATATACGGCTGCCAGCTTTCCGGGTAACCGTTTCCTGTTGCATAATTATCAATACTATTAAGAGTTGCTCCGCCATTTAAAGCAACGATCTGTACCCATGCATCAACATTTGAACATGCATCAGGAAACAAATAGGTTGCATTTGGTTGTCCCGCAACACCACTTATTAATGTTGGACTTGAGAAACTAAGAAGTTCACCATAGCCAATTGAAAAATCACCAAATAACGTTAACCCGGATCTAACAGCCGTAACAGCATTTCCCGTTACAGTTTGAGTGGTTGGACTTTGTATACCTTGTGAAGCCCAACCGAGTAAATTTGTCAACCTGTTTAACAAAGAATAACTGCATCCCGAATTGACTGTCATACTTGGTAAGAGTTCAGTTGCAGTTAATGTATATGAGCCGGTTAATCTTGGCAGGTTTGGAGTGAGTGACCAGTAACCATAAGTAAGCATTTTATCTATGGTAAGATTGTTTACAATAACTCCGACAAGCGGAAGTGATGCAATAAGCGGAGATGAATTTGAAAACGATGCAACAATATTTGTGGGCCCTGTAAGGCTTGAGAGATTAAGATTTAACAATTCGTAGTTTGTGGCAGTTCCTACAGGAAAATCGTACGAGCCGGTTGTGTTAATTGCACGTCGTAAGGTTCCGCATACATAACGTGAAGAATTATACCCCGTGATACTGGTTGTTGCAGGATTTGTAATGTTAATTTCATTCGATTCTGTAAGCAAGTCTCCATTAGTGAATGTAAGAGTTCCGCTTACAGTTAAATTATTTGTGAGCGAAACGCCTGATGCATTATTCACTGTAAAATTTCTGACAGTGGCAGGAAGTCCGTCGCCGGTATACTGTGCGGACGTTCCGCTGAAAGTATAATCAGCGCCTGCGTTGAATGAACGTGTTCCGCTGACCTGGATGTTTCCACTTGTAGTTGAAGCTGTGACTCCAGTCAATGCACCTATACCAAGCCCACCTCCGGATAAAACGGTAAAGTTTCTTCCTTTGACGATATTAGTACCGAGGCTTAAAGTTGCACCGCTGTTTACAGTATAGTCTATATCATTTGTAACGGTATTTCCGGAAGCAGTATAAGTCTGCGTGCCGGCTTTTTTAAATACGAAATTTATGTTACCATTTCCTGATTCAGTAATTGTCCCACCCGTATGTGACATGTTTCCGGAAAGATTTATTATTGAAGGGTTATTACCATCAATCTGGAATACGCCACCGGATTGAGAATAATCCCCGGCAATGTTTACAGTGGAATTTACATTTCCCTTTACTATGTCAAAATTTCCACCGCTTTGGATAAAATCACTACCAATACTTAACGTAAGAGCGGAAGTAGACATCCGTAAATTTTTAGTTCCTGTACTTACGATTGTGAAGTCGCCGTTAATAGTTGTAATACCACCACCAAGGCTGATATCCTGCGATTGACCTGGACAATTCCAGGTGAAATTATCGAAGACCTGTAATCCTGCAGGTGCAGTATTATTGCTTGTATAACCAATGATTTCACAAGTTGAACCTGATGACCAGGTTGCTGTCGGTATTGTACCAGCTGTTGTTGTATAATTGTGCTGATATTTTCCTCCATTCTGATAAATTATAGTTGCACCGACATTAATTGTAATTGTTCCTGCATTTTTCACTATACCTGAAACACTAAGGTCTGTACCTGTTCCATTTGCAAGTGTCAGAGTAACTCCGCTATTTATGATTAATGTTCCGCCCGAGTTAATGACAAGCTGGTCGACCGTTGCATTTGCTGTAAGCGTGATTGTATGGCCACTTAGAATGGTGATTACACCATCAGCACTCGAGGGAGTAGAAGCTGTATTCGACCAGCCGAAGTTGTATTTTTGCCAGACTGTACCACTATTCCAGTTTCCAGTTGCACGGCTCTGGAAATCCCCGTTAGCAGCAGCATATGCTTTTCTATTATCACCAAGATTGATTAATAAAATAATTCCAAGAGTTAACAGAACAATGGCTGAAGAAACAAAAATGAAAACCTGTTTAACAGTCAATTTGGGTTCGATGGAGAATTTAATACGCATTGGTAATTTTTTTTAAATGGATAAATTGAAATTAAAGTGACGAGATTTATCACTTAAGATGAATTGTATACAGGACGATCAGCTATTAGTTAAATCCAAAAGGAACAAACAATACAATTGTAAGATTGAAGACTAAATTTTAATAACCGGGAAAGATCAATTCTGGAATTGATGAAAAAATGGTTTTAATATTAGTCGATTATAAACGACTATTTAATTCTTCAGGAAAATTTATTCCATTCAAGTTCACTTATTTTGTAAGAATTCAGAAATAATTATGAATCTGTTAAACGTCTACTTAAAAATACGGTTATTTTTCCCCAATATTTTTTATTCTTCCATCTTTCATATACCCTTTCAACTCACGTAATGCATCAGTTGAAATCCACCTGGAGGTGGAATCATCCTTTAGTTTAATTTCTTCTGATAGCTCAATCGCTTTCTTACAAAGTCGCAAATTTCGTTTTCCGATTTGTCGAATAGCCCAGTTAACAGACTTTCGAACAAAATTCCTTTCGTCGGATGATTCGCGAAGGAGATATGGAAAAAAAGATTCAAAATTTTTATCGCCTGCAATTTTATCGTGAACAGCGAGCATTGCCATGAGTGAAAATCCTGCACGCTTTTCAAATTCCTTTTTCCTTCCACTCCACTCTATTGCTTTTTCATAAGCAGCGGGTGATTTGATAAACAATGTTCCGCAACAATTATCGACAATGTCCCAGGAATTAAAATCCTTAAGCCATCGCTCCATCAACTTTTCTGTGAGTAGTTTTGAATCAGCAATCATGATAGCAATATGCATGGCCTCATGAATTCCCGTATTCCACAATTCGAGAGCGAGCGAATGATTCTTTCCGATCGATTTAGAAATTGATTGCATCTGTGGAGAAGTCAGACCGTAGCTGTTAATGTTTTTTATTCCGAAATACTCCCGGCTTTTTTTTATTTCCGTAGAAGAGTGTTTACGTATTTCAGTCAATATTTCTTTTACTGTTTTCAATTATTTTTTCATTAAAATTTTATACATAGGTTGATTCAGGTAAGCCTCGAAAGCTGACAAGCCATCATAAGACCTTTTGGTCCGGCTCCAACAATGAGGATAGGATGTTTGGACATTTAATGAGGTCTAACAAGGATTTAAACTAAATTTTTATCCACAACATTTTAGACTAAATGATAGTCACTTAATGTTGATTAATCACAAAAAAAACAAAGATAACCCAACCATTTGAAAGATTTAAACTTCATTCATAATATGAACGATTTTTTATAATATTGATATGCATTTTTTGCTTACAGGTTTAGACTGGGGTCTCTTTTAACTTTAAATGAAAAAAATTTTACATAATTTTTTTATCCGTCACCGATCATTTGTATTGATATTAATTTTTTTGTCCTTTTCCGAAGAAATATTTTCTCAGCTTGTTATAAATCCCGGCGGAGCGGCTGCGCTTGCAACACAATTAGCCGGGCCGGGACTGAGTGTTTTTAATGTTACTTATTCAGGATCTCCGATTGCGGCAGCGTCTTTTACGGCTAATGGAACAAATCTCGGTATCAACGCCGGAATATTATTAGCAACCGGTAATGCAACTGTGGCAATTGGTCCAAACAACAGTGCCGGGGCAGGAGTTATTATGGGATTACCGGGAAGTTTTGATTTGGATACTCTTGCAGGTACGTTGACTTTTGATGCATCCATTCTTGAATTTGATTTCATTCCGCAAAATGATACTGTTAGTTTCAGGTATGTTTTCGCAAGTGAAGAATACCCGGAATATGTCTGTTCACCATTCAACGATGTTTTTGTATTTTATATAACCGGTCCGGGAATAACAGGATATCAAAACATGGCATTGATACCCGGAACTAATCAGGCTGTTGCGATAAACAGTGTTAATAGCGGTGTTATGGGAACGTTTGGAATTCCGGGAGTAAATTGTGGTCTTGGTTATTCCAACTTATATGTAAACAATACTCCGGGACCAACTATACAGTATGATGGATTTACAAAAGTGATGACTGCGAAGGCAAATGTAATACCATGTCAGACTTATCATTTACGACTGGCTATTGCTGATGCGGGTGATGGACAATGGGACTCAGGAGTTTTTTTAGAAGAAGGTAGCTTAACGACAGTACCTGTTGTTAATGCCGGTCCCGATATATCAATTTGCGGGGGACAGACAATCAACCTTGGTGCTGCACCGATAGCTGGCTGGACATATTCATGGTCACCTTCTACCGGCTTAAGCAATCCGAATATTTCAAATCCTACACTAACAGTAAATCCTGCCGGTGGTTCACCAGTAAATCTGACTTACGCAGTAACTGCTACGAAAGGAAGTTGCGTGTTGACTGATACAGTTAATATTACAATTAACCCTATCGCGACTTCGTCTTTCATTCCTACTGTAACTACTGCATGTATTTCACAGCCTGTTCAATTTGCTTATACTGGAAATGCGCCAGCGAATGCAAATTACAATTGGAATTTTGGTGGTGGTTCAGTTATTTCAGGAAGTGGACAAGGGCCTTATTATGTTTCGTATCCGAATGCAGGAACATATACGATATCACTAATCGTTAATGTAGGTGGTTGCCCTTCGCCTGTCACTACAGCACAGGTTACAGTTAACCTTCCTCCTGTTGCAACATTTACAATTCCTGCGACTGCTTGTCCGCATGATACGGTGACAATTAATTTTTCGGGACATGGTACTGCAACATCAATTGCACAATGGAATTTTAATGGAGCGAATGTCATTTCCGGAAGTGGATTGGGACCCTATCAACTCACATTTAACACAGCCGGAAATTACATTGTTGCATTGGATATAAGTGACCAGGGTTGCACTCCGAGTCATTTCACACAAATGATTTCAGTCGGAAATATTCCTGCATATGCAGGACCGGATATTTCAGCTTGTTCATTAACACCGGTTAATATCGGGAGCACCAATGTACCGGGAACAATTTATTCATGGTCACCTTCTGCAGGGTTAAGCAATCCGAATATTTCAAACCCGGTAGTTACAATTAGTAATGGAGGCACTACGCCTATCACATCACAATATCTTTTAACTATTACAAGAGGAAATTGTGTAGGGTACGACACAGTTTCAGTCACATCCATTCCTCCGCCCGTTGCAACATTTACGGTTCCGAATGCATCTTGTCTGAATGATGTGTTGACTGTAAATTTCACAGGACAATATCCCACTTCGACTAACTATACATGGAATTTTAATGGAGCGAATATTATTTCAGGAACCGGAATCGGGCCTTACCAAATTTCCTATAACAGTTTAGGTCCGCATACGATTACTCTAAACATGAGCGTGAATGGTTGTCCGCCGGTTCAGTATTCACAAACTGTTACCGTAGGAAATTCTCCTGCGGCAGCCGGACCAGATTTAATTTATTGTTCGGGTTCTGCAGTTTCAATTGGAGGAGCCGGAACAGCAGGAATGAATTATACCTGGTCACCAGCTACAGGATTAAGTAACCCGGGTATTTCTAATCCATCTGTGACTCTTACGAATACCGGCAACACATCGATCACAACTCAGTATATTTTGACAGCAACGAATGCAAACTGTTTTGGAACGGATACAGTGAACGTCACAGTTGTTCCACCTCCGACGGCAGCGTTTACTTTGCCTCCAATTTCATGTGTTGATGATGTGCTGAATATAAATTTCACCGGACAAAGTCCTGCGACTACAAATTACCAGTGGAATTTTAACGGGGCAAATATTATTTCGGGAAGCGGACTTGGGCCATACCAGGTTTCATATAATTCAGCAGGAGCTTATTCGATAACACTCGATATGAATAACAGTGGTTGTCCGCCGGTTCAGTATTCACAAACCGTTACAGTAGGAAATTCACCGGCGATTGCGGGCCCAGATATTTCGTATTGTTCAGGAACACCGGTTAACATTGGAGTAAACGGAAATGCGGGAATGAATTATTCGTGGTCACCGTCAACCGGATTAAGCAATCCTAATATTTCAAATCCTTCAGTAACACTTACGAATAACGGAAGCATTCCTGTAACTCAGCAATATATTCTGACATCAGTAAATGGAAGTTGTTCAGGAAGTGACACGGTTGATGTTACAGTAATTCCGCAACCGGTTGCTTCATTTACAATTCCGGGTGCATCGTGTCTGGATGATTTATTGAATATTCAGTTTACGGGAAACAGTCCTGCCTCGACAATTTACCAATGGAGTTTTACCGGTGCAAATGTCATTTCAGGAAATGGTCTTGGTCCATACCAGGTTTCTTATTCGAATATCGGAACATACAATGTAACTCTTGATATGAGTGTGAATGGTTGTCCGCCGGTTCAATATTCACAATCAGTAATCGTAGGGAATTCTCCTGCGAGTGCCGGTGCCGATCTTTCTTATTGCTCGGGAACTGCAGTAAACATTGGCACAACAGGAAATTCAGGAGTAATTTATTCATGGTCTCCGGCAACGGGATTGAGTAATCCGAATATTGCTAATCCATCAGTGACAACGACGAATACCGGGAACATGCCGATTCACTCGCAATATATTCTAACAGCAACGAATGGAAATTGTTCGGGTAGCGATACAGTTGATGTCATTGTAAATCCGCAACCGTTGGCTGCAATAAATAATTTGCCGGATACGATTTGTTCGGGTGAGGAATTGCAGATTGCTTTCACCGGTAATGCAGGAACAAATGCACAGTTAAATTGGAATTTTTCTTCAGGAAGTATAATTTCAGGAAATGGTTCGGGCCCATATCAGGTACAATTTAACAACGTTGGCAGTAATGCAATTTCACTCGGAGTAAATGAATTTGGATGTACATCCTCGATCAATGATAATATTTTTATTGAATATATGCCGGCGGCTTCATTTACTCTCCCTCCTGCTTCCTGTTCGGGCGATACGGTACAATTAAATTTTAACGGCACTTACTCTGCATCTTCGATATTCAATTGGGACTTCGGAAATGCAAATGTGATTTCAGGAAACGGAACAGGGCCTTACACACTTGCATGGGGTTCATCAGGAATTTATCCGGTAAACCTGACTGTTTCGAATGGAAATTGTATTTCGCATGATACACATAACATATTTGTTGGTAGTTATGCCGCGAATGCAGGTCCTGATAGTACATTCTGTTCGGGTGCAACGGTGAATATTGGTTCGGTAAATGCAACAGGATTTATTTACCAATGGACGCCATCGACCGGATTGAGTAATGCTGCGATTTCAAATCCGTCGGTGACTATTAATAATCCGGGTAATACACCGGCAGCTTACCAGTATATCCTGACAGCGTCGAATGGAAATTGCAATGCGATCGACACGGTAGATCTAATTGTAAATCCAATTCCGGTTTCTTCGTTCACCTCACTTCCGGATACGATTTGTGCGGGTGATATTACGCAGTTCAACTATAACGGAATTACAGGAAGCAATGCGATTTTTAACTGGAATTTTTCTTCCGGAAACATTATTTCCGGGAATGGATCCGGACCATACACCGTTCAATATTCTCTTGGCGGAACATATACAATTACTCTTGATGTGGAAGAGAGAAGTTGTGTATCGACAACTACCAGGCAAATCGTAGCCAGGAATCTTCCGGATCCGTCATTCACAATTGCGCCTTCAGCATGTTTCGGTGATACTATCCAGGTCAATTACACGGGAATTGCAAGTCAGGGAAATGTCTACAATTGGAATTTCGGAAATGCGAACCTGATTTCCGGAACAGGTGCGGGACCACTTTTACTTTCATATGATTCAGCAGGAACGTTTCCGGTAGGACTCAATGTTGTGAATGGAAATTGCCAGTCACAAAATTTACTAAACATCAGTGTCACTAAACCGAATGTTAATGCCGGGTACGATCAATCGTACTGCTCGGGTATAACCATTTCGATTGGAAGCAGTGGCGATTCGAATTATGTTTATACCTGGAGCCCTTCGACAGGAATCAGTAATGTCAATGATCATCAACCATTCGTTACACTGATTAATAATTCGAATTCTCCAACAGTCTACGATTATATTTGCACTGCTGTTGTCAACGGATGTGTTGCAGTGGATACTGTTTCGGTAACGGTAAGACCATGGCCAATTCCATCACTAAGTGCATTACCTGATACGATTTGTATTGGTCAGCAGCTGCAAGTAAGTTACACGGGGACGGCTGCAATCAATGCAAACTTCAACTGGAATTTTGGAAATGCAACATTACTAAGTGGAAGCGGTAGTGGTCCGTACTCAATCGATTTTCCATCGGCTGGATTTTATCCAATCAGTCTTGCGGTTGATCAGTTTGGTTGTAATGCACTCGTGAATGATTCAGTTGTCGTTAATGCACCAGTGACAGCGCAATTTTCTTTGCCTCCGCATGGTTGTCTTAATGAAACACTGCCGGTGAATTACACCGGCAATGGTGGCAATGCAAATTACATCTGGAATTTCACAGGAGCAAATATCGTTTCGGGATCAGGTAACGGACCATTTACAATTAGTTATCCTGCACCGGGTGATTATGTAGTTTCTCTAAATGTGCATTCGAATGTTTGTCCGGGCGATCAAATGACGGATTCAATTTCCATTACAGTTCCAACGGCTGACGGTGGACCGGATTCAATAACATGCGCGGGAAATCCGGTAAGTATTGGGACGAACGCACAGGCGGGATATCACTATCAATGGACGCCTGCGTCAGGATTGACCAATGCGAATTCAGCAATTACTTCTGTGATTTCTACAGGTAATTCTCAAAATATTGTTGACTATTATTTTCAATTACTCGTGACTGATTCATTTGGTTGCACGAACACTGACAGTGTACTTGTAACTTTCCTCCCGAAGCCGGAGTTGCGTTTTGCTTCACCCCCGCCTCAATGTCTGCTGGGAAACAATTTTAGTTTTACGGCTGTTGGATTTAATCAACAAGGAATAATTTATCACTGGAATTTCGGTGCGAATGCATCGATCGACAGTTCTAATTCAGCTACTACTCCTCCTGTTAGTTATTCTGTTGCAGGAAGCAGTGATGTAACTTTATATGGAACATATAATGGCTGTGAAGGCCCGCATGAAACTCATACAGTAACGGTAATTGAAATGCCTGAGCCGGATTTCATTCCTGATATTTACGAAGGTTGTCAGCCATTGACAGTTCATTTTACAAATTTGAATTCATCGACAACGACAATCTATAGTTGGCTCATTGAAGGAAATACAATTGGGTCTCATACAACAGACTGGACCTTCAATAATCCGGGAACATATGAAGTTGATCTTACGGCTGTCAACACCGGAGGCTGTTCAACAACAATGAAGAAACCACAGCTAATAAATGTCTATGCTTTACCGGTAGCTGATTTTATTTCGAGCCCGTCTTATTCAATCTACCCGGAAACTGAAATTAATTTTTCTAATTTATCTCAGGGCGCCGAATATACTTACTGGGAATTTGGTGATGGCAGCACTGAAACTTTTTACCAGGGTAAACATAATTATGCTGATACAGGCACATACAGGATTATACTTTATATATCTACCAATCATGGCTGCAAGGATACGATTGATGGTACAATAAGAATAGATGGTGGATTCAGTTTCTTTATACCGACAGCCTTTTCACCAAACCAGGATGGAGTTAACGATGCATTCCAGGGTTATGGAACATTTTTAGATTCATATAAGATGTGGATTTACGACCGATGGGGTTTGCTGATTTATTTTACTGATGACTACAACAAGCCATGGGATGGTAGTATGAATTCACCGGTTCAGAATGATGTTTATGTTTACAGGATTATTGCTGAGGATTTGAAGGGGGAGGAGCATATTTATGTGGGTTCTGTTACATTGGTGCATTGACAATTGTCTGAACTATGATTTTTGTGATTTCAACGATTGAACAATTCTGTGAGATTAAAGAATTTCGTACTTCTGATTCACAAGTTTCTTTCAGAATGACCTTACGGTAGGGAGAAGATGTCGACGATTTTGCAGGAAAAAAAATGATTGTTAACAATCATTTTTTTTCCTGCAAAATC
>JADMIO010930522.1_pt1 | contig 15728 bp, 14 predicted proteins | sample 8958161 | NCBI WGS metagenome assembly JADMIO01 (sample SAMN16585339, study PRJNA669376) | soil metagenome | isolation source: Crop rotation soil | place: USA: Cullars Rotation, Alabama | collected 2011
CCGATAGCGAACAACGCGACAGGCGACTCGGCATTGGGGACAGCATCCAACGCCGCATGAAATAGTTTGGCCCGGCGCAGAACGGCAGCCAGATACTCATCGAGATCTGACAATGAACGCTTGCGAGCATGAGCGCCTTCGCCGTTCGCCATTTTTGCTTCGTAGCGCCGTCGAAATTCAGGATCGTTTATTGGCGACCATCCGTATGTCTTCCATGTCTCAGGATTGTAAAGATCCACCGCCACTGGCTGAAGGTTTTCATCCAGAAACTTCGCGACGTTCTGATGAGGTAACAACTGAAAGATCGCTGGAGCAGTGATCGACTCTTCAGCAGTCAGACGGTTCAGCAATGGTATGCGCCGGCGCAGGCCTTCCGTAATTGAGTAACCTTCAATCAAAGTCGTAAAAGCGTCGGCTGAACCCTCATTCGGAGTTCCTAACATTACGATCTTGTTTATCTCAGCAGCGCCGGTCCAATTTGGTTTCAGTTGGGAAGCGTCGTCAGGAAGATCCGCGTTTCCATACAACGCTGCGTATCGAGCAATCAATCCACCCATCGAATGGGCCACTACATTGAATCGTAAGTTGGGTTGTTGGAGCTTTGCTTTTAGTTCATCCAACCGCGTGATAAGCAGACGTGCATTCTCTACGTTGTCCCGACGAAAGTCGTAAGGAAACACATAATATGTATCGTGACCGCCGTCAGGTCCCGGATTGTTCCAATCTCCCGGGGTGTAACCACCGTATTCTCGCAACGCGTCCAGCATGTCACGGTAAACATAAACTTCCGGCAATACGCGCGCTAACCTAACTGTCTCGACGATTCTTGAGGGAACCACGTCGTCTCGGTTGTTCGCGAGATCGCCGGTCATCGGCAGCATTGAGTTTTCATCGCTTGAACGAAGGACCGATGGCCACACAACTTCTTTAGTCTTCGAGTTCACGAGCTCAGTCCCGAGAATACCGGGAATTACAATGACTGGACGCTTTCCTTTTCTCGCTCGCGCACTTGCGAAAATGCGTTCGAGATTCGGAGTTCGTTTAGGCGTGATGCACGCAGAGGTGAGGGTGACAATCATCAGAACCAGCGTGCAGAGCGTGGTTCGAGGGATTCGAGTTCGTTGGGTAGATAGAGCCGGGGGAAACATAACTGGACTAAGGCACCGAACTATTTCGTAGTTTCAACAGGTTGCCACCTTCGGTTGATAAGACTGGCGACAAAGCCCGCGCCAAAACCGTTGTCGATATTTACAACCGTTACATTCGAAGAGCACGAATTCAACATTCCGAGCAGCGCAGCTACACCACCAAAAGATGCGCCATAGCCAATACTGGTTGGCACCGCAATCACCGGGACGCCGACAAGACCGCCAACGACGGAGGGAAGCGCGCCCTCCATTCCGGCTGCGACGATGACAACTCGCGCGGATTGAAGCAAGGCACGCTCAGCTAGAACACGATGAATTCCGGCGACTCCGACATCCCACGTCCGGCTCACTCGATTTCCCATCGCTTCGGCGGTTAACGCTGCCTCTTCCGCAACTGGAATGTCGCTCGTACCCGCGGTCACAACCGCGACCGTACCGACTCCCAGCTCAGTCTTATCTCGCTGAATTCTGATGAGCCGAGCAGTCTCGTGCCATTCAGCATCGGTTGCGATATTTCTAACTTCCCCAAAGGTTTCTTCATCGGTGTGTGTGACAAGAACATTCGGTGAACGCTGCACCAGTCGATCGACTATGCCGACGACCTGCGCCCTCGTTTTACCTGCTCCAAAAACTACTTCAGGAAATCCCTGCCGGGTTGCGCGGGCGTGATCGACTCGGGCATAACCAACGTCTTCAAAGTGCAGATTCTTGATTCGTTCAACGGCTTCGTCCGCAGGAAGCTCCCCGTCTTTAAAGGCTGACAACAACCGCTGCAACTCGTTCAAATCCATAGAGCTTTAGTATGCCCACCGAAACAATAGATGTCACGAGCAACAACGTCGGGAGTCAAAGTTGGCTAACTTGCGAATAGCGAAAGTGGCAAGTAAGATCCTCGCCAGGTATGGAATTCACCGTCGCCATCACCGGAGCATCAGGTTCCATTTACGCTTATCGAACGCTGATGCACATGATCGGAAGTGGCGTCGTCGAGCGCATCAACCTGATCCTTTCTGAATCTGCCGAAACGGTAGCGCGAGTCGAGTTGGGCGTCGATCTTCGAAAAGCAGATAGCGCAAGAATCAATGAATGGTTAGGTCTGCCGCACGATTCACGACTCGTGCAATTGCAGCGATTGGATAATCTGGCCGCGAGACCTGCTTCTGGATCTCACCGGCAAGAGGGAATGGTGGTAGTGCCTTGCTCGATGGGCACACTGGGCGCGATTGCCGCAGGGCTTAGCACCAACTTGATTCATCGTGCAGCCGACGTGACTTTGAAAGAGAAAAGAAAGTTGGTCCTCGTTCCTCGAGAATCGCCACTCAACACTATTCATCTCGATAACATGCTGAAACTGGCGCGAGCAGGGGCCGACATAATTCCTGCGAGTCCTGGTTTTTATCATCGCCCTCAAACAATCGAAGGACTTGTAGACCACCTGGTCTTTCGCATACTCGATCATTTGGGAATACCTCACTCGGAACAAACGCGTTGGAGAGGCTTGCCCAGCGAAACATCCGAACTACTTCCAAGCCCCAAAGAGTAAGCGAGGCCTGAATTTGCCGGCGACACTTAGAAATATTCGACTAACGCTCGAGATGATTAAGATCGAGCACACACTTTTTGCGCTTCCGTTCGCGTTCCTCGGTGCGGTCTTAGCAGCGCAGGGAGTTCCGCCCGCAATAAAACTGGTTTGGATTACATTAGCAATGGTAGGCGCTCGCTCGACGGCCATGGCCTTCAATCGGTTGGTCGATAGAAATTTTGACGCGCGCAATCCTCGGACACAAACTCGTGCGCTACCTGCGGGAATGTTGTCAGTAAGATTTGTTTGGCTCTTCACAGTTGTCGCCGCAGGTTTGTTCCTGTTCGCGGCCGCGATGTTGAACCGATTGACTTTGATGCTGGCGCCGGTCGCACTCGCGAGCGTCTGCCTGTATTCGTTCACGAAGAGATGGACACTGCTTTCGCATATCGTCCTGGGCTGGTGCTTGTCGATCGCACCAACCGGCGCGTGGATTGCGGTCCGAGGAACTCTAGACAGTGGCGTGCCGCTTCTTCTTTCGTTGGTTGTTCTGTTATGGACGGCAGGATTTGACGTCCTTTATGCGTGCCAGGATTATGAATTTGATCGCAGCGAAGGACTACGTTCAATTCCGGCGAAATTTGGAATCAATGGCTCACTTTGGATCGCTCGAGTGTTACACGCAGGGGCGTTCGCGGCGCTCCTTGGTCTATACTCACTTGTTCATTTAGGTCCGTTGGCATTGGCTGGTGTGCTGGCGACGGGCGCACTGCTAATTTATCAGCACACACTCGTGAAGGCTGATGACTTGAGTCGCTTAAACGCGGCTTTCTTTACTACGAATGCTTTTGTCAGCGTGATCTTGTTTGTTACGTTTGGTGGAGCAGCGTTGCTCAATTTGAAACTTAATTGAAATTATGGAATTTTCCCACGACAAAAAACTTAACGAACTCTCAGCAAAAATTACTGACGATGCCCGACTTTCGTTTGAAGACGGCGTAGCGCTTTTCAACACAGACGATCTGCCCGCGTTAGGCAAGCTCGCCGACGTTATGCGCCGCCGTAAACACGGTCGCGTTACTTACTTCAATGTGAATCGTCACTTCAATCCGACAAATGTCTGTTACGCGGATTGTAAATTCTGCGGTTTCTATCGCACTCCAAGACAACCAGGCGCTTATACACATAACATCGACGAAAGCCTGACGCTGGCCGGACGCGCAGTAAAAGAAGGCGCCACGGAGTTACATATCACTGGCGGATTGAATACAAAACTTCCGTTCAGCTATTTCACGGATCTGCTCTCTTCGTTAAAAGCGAACTACCCGCAGCTACATCTCAAAGCGTTCACCATGGTTGAGCTGGATCATTTCGCCGGCTTTTACAAAATGGATGATCGTGAAGTAATCGAGCAATTGATCAACGCGGGATTGGATTCATGTCCGGGTGGCGGCGCCGAAATTTTTCGTGAACCAACTCGCTCAATGATCTGCGCTCATAAATGCGACGCCGATCGCTGGCTTGAATTGTCAGACAAGGTGCACGCAGCCGGTCTAAAGACAAACGCGACCATGCTCTACGGCCACATAGAGTCGATCGAGGATCGTGTCGATCATCTAATCAGGCTCAGAGAGCAGCAGGACAAATCGGGCGGCTTTCAATGCTTTATTCCGCTTGCTTTTTATCCGCCCGATACGCAATTGGCGCATTTGCCCGGACCATCCGGAGTCGACTCGTTAAAAACAATCGCGGTCTCGCGATTGATGCTGGATAACTTCGATCACATCAAAGCTTACTGGGTGATGCTCGGCAAGCGTCTCGCACAAATTGCGTTGCATTACGGCGCGAACGATCTTGACGGAACCATTACTGAAGGCGGTGAGTTGACCGAAAGCTACTCAGTCGAAACAAACAACGAAGTGAAGATGACGACTGACGAGATCGTGTCTTTGATTCAAGAAGCCGGCTTCGAAGCAGTGGAGCGCGACACTCTTTATAACCGGCGGGAAAGACCGAGCGTTAGTTACGCTTAACAATCGAAAGATCAATTCAACTTATGCCATCAGCCCAGACAAAAGCCGAAACAAAGAAAATAACCGTCGCGCACTCTCCAGACTCGGACGATGCATTCATGTTTTATGCGCTGGCGACCCACAAACTGGATACGGGTCGAATCCAATTCGATCACGTCTTACAAGATATTCAAACACTGAACGAAGAAGCGATGCGAGGCACTTACGAAGTGACCGCGATCAGCTTTCATGCGTACGCATACGTTGCCGACAAATACATTTTGCTACCCCACGGCGCTTCTATTGGTGATAACTACGGGCCGATTCTCGTCTCTCGCCAGCCACTCTCGCCCGAGGAAATTCCGAATCTAAGAATCGCGATACCGGGGACACTGACCAGCGCTTTTCTCGCTTTGCGGATCTTCTCTCCGGCATTCAAATACGAAGTCGTTCCTTTCGATCAAATTATTGATGCCGTTCAATCCGGCTCGTGTGATGCTGGACTACTGATTCATGAAGGCCAACTTTTTTATGAATCGGTGGGACTCCACAAGATTCTTGATCTCGGCGAATGGTGGCACGAAAAGACCGGACTGCCATTGCCTATGGGTGGCAACGTGATCCGGAGAGATCTCGATGCAGACGTAATTAAACAAGTTTCGGAGTATCTGCACGAAAGCATTAATTATTCCTTGGAGCACCGCGAAGACGCGCTCCAATATGCGATGCAGTTTGCGAGAGACATGGACACAGAGTTAGCCGACCGGTTTGTTGCAATGTGGGTCAATGATCGGACACTGGATTATGGCGAACGGGGACGGGAAGCCGTCAGACAGTTACTGGCTGAGGGCGTCGCATCAGGTGTAATCCCTCATTCAGTTGATGTTCAGTTTGTGGATTGACTTCTAATGTCAAGCTGGGGTGTGCGCGGCAACCTTCGTTTGCTGCTCTGCCCAGAAGGAGCAGCAAAGTTGCCGCGCACATCGTCGTCTGAAAGGCTATTTTTCCAAGCCCCTCCCATGAGCTTGAATTGCGTCCAACCCTCGTGGAAAACACGCTGGCACCGATAACGGGCCGTCGCGCTTGGTGGTTCACCGGATTGGGGACGCCGCCCTTAAGTCGACGTGAGGACTGGTTCCTCAGATTCGGTTTGCAAAATCCCTGACTTCGCGTGAAATCAACGCGGGAACCCGGAAATTTGATTTTGAGTAGGGCTCCCAAGAACGGACTAAACCATTGATCGAGACGCACGTTACAACATTTGCAACAGATTTTGCAAGTTAAATTTAGCGCCGCAAAAAATCCACTGAACCCTGATTTAAGGTTTCGCATCAAAGCAATTTCTCATCGCGACGCTTTGGATATTTTTGAAGGGAATTCAGTAGATCTCATGGCAAGTCTCATCGGAAAAACCTCTAAACTTTTTCTTCCAATCGCTTTGGTGTGGGGATTTTTGCTGTTAGCAAATCCCGCCGAGGCGCAGCAGTCGTCCCTAACAGGTTCCAACCTTTCGCCGACCGAAATCAGTCGAATAATCAATACGTTCACTCGCAAAGAAAAAGAGTTTCGCGCGGCCCTCAACAAGTTTTCATTCCGCCGCGATGCGACTATGCAAAGCCTCGGCATGGGTGGACAAATTACCGGCGAATTTCATCGTGTTTCCTACTTCACTTTCGATGATCGCGGTAACCGCTACGAGAAGATCACGATTTCGCCCATGTCGACACTTCCGAACATTACCCAGGAAGATATTGATGATTTGGGCGGCATCAATCCATTCGCTTTGGAACCAGACAAAATCGATCAGTATGACTTTAAGTACGCGGGAAAAGAGCGCATTGACGAACTGGATCTTTACGTTTTTGACGTTACTCCAAAAGTAATCCCCGATCCCAAGAAAAGTAAGGAGCGATTGTTTTTGGGTCGCGTGTGGGTGGACGATCGCGACCTACAGATCGTGAAGACGCGCGGTAAAGGCGTTCCAGAAACTAAGGACAACAAATATCCATTCGTTGAAACCTACCGCGAGGAAATCGACGGCAAGTATTGGTTCCCAACTTATTCATACGCGGACGAAGAATTGATCTTTGATAGTGGTGAAGCGCTGCACGTGAAGATGCGTGTTACGTATTCCGATTTTGTACCGGCGCATGTCACGGTCAACATTCGCGAAGCTGATGATCAGGTTAGCGCTGCGAAGGAACAAGGCGTACCCATTCCTTCGTCTACGCCATCGACAACTTCATCGTCTTCTTCGTCAACATCGCCCAGCGCGACATCCACGCCGACTCCGACTTCGCGACCAATCGATCGTTCTCAACCAGTCGACCTGGGTAATTTGAATTCGAAGGCTATTGAACTTCCCGATCCAATTTTAGCTGAAGGTGCTCCGAAGTACGGCGGCAAAGTTCGTGTTCGGGTGATCGTGGACGAAACAGGAAAAGTGATCGCGGCTGAGATTGAAGATGGTCGCATTGAATTACGGCGTTCCGCGATTGAGGCCGCGAGAAAAGCTCGCTTCAAACCAACCTTGATCGACGGCCAGCCAGTACAGATTACCGGCATCCTTTCTTACCTGTACGTGCAAAACTAACAAGCAGGCGTCAGCGCGTTGAAAGCTCGCTGACGCCTAGCTCGTTTCCAATCATTCGCTGCACGCGATCGACAAGTTCCTGAATTGCCACGTCGCCCGCGACGCCTTCCGTGCTTATCGGAGGCAACAAGACCATTTCAATCGTGCCAGGCCTGGCCACTCCCGTTCCTTTGCCCATTAACTCGTCCGTATTCTTAATCGCAACAGGAACGATCGGCACGCCTGCCTCGGCGGCCATGTAAAACGCGCCTTTCTTAAAAGGAAGAAATTGGTGCGGCTTGGCCCGGGTACCTTCCGCAAAAACGCCAAATGAAATTCCAGACTTCAAGCGATCGGTCGCGGCCTTCATCGTCTCGATCGCTCGCTGCCGATTCGTACGATCAATCGCAAGGACGTTCACGTAGCCCATCCCGTAACCAAGGATCGGAACTTTCAGCAATTCTTTCTTTGCGATCAAGCCAATACGCCGGCCAACAAACGCGAATAAAGTAGCAGTGTCGAGATACGAACGGTGGTTGGAAATGAAAACGTACGACTGGCTTGGATCTAAATGTTCCAGCCCCCGCACGCTGACCGTCATGCCACTCAGCCGGAGCCAGTTGCGCGCGCCGAAGAAAGCCCAGGGATAAACCCACGCTCGCCGCCTCACTATCCACGAAACCAACAAAACCGGCGGACCGAAAATCAGCAACAATGCGCCGGCGACAAACAGCGACCACCAGTAGAGAAGCCGGCCGCCGACTCCTGCATCTGTTGTGGTAGACTCGACGCCACTCGGCCTTTGGGTCGCTGCGCTTTCTTCCATCAGATCACAAAAGGAATAATTGAATGAGACGTCATAGAAACGCGCTCATTGCCACGCTTGTCCTGGGTCTGTGCGTCGTCGCCGCTCAGAATACGTCCGCACAAAAAGGCGCGCGGGCAACTTCGCGAATCGCGGCGCCCGCGCCGTCGACAGTACTCGGATTTAATCCTGGAGACGAGCACACTATCGCAGACTGGCGACAGATTACAGACTATTTTTCCAGATTGGACAAGGCGAGTGACCGCGTCGTGGTCAAAACAATCGGAACGACAACGCTTAATCGTCCCATCATCGTCGCCATCATCAGCGCCCGAGAAAATATAGTCGCGCTCGATAAGTATCGCGAGATTCAACGCGAGCTTGCAGATCCGCGACTCGTGAAAACCAGTCAGGAAAGGGAACGACTCATCTCGGAAGGGAAAGTTGTCGTCACTATTTCGTGTTCAATTCACTCGACCGAAATTGTCGCGTCGCAGATGTCCATGCAGCTGGCCTACGAGTTAGCAAGCGCAGATGATCCTGCCACTCGCGAAATTCTTCAAAACACAATCTTGCTGCTGATTCCATCGGCGAATCCCGATGGCGTTGATATCGTCGCGAACTGGTATCGCAAAACGCTCGGTACTCCCTTTGAAGGCAAGGAGCCGCCCGAGCTTTATCACCATTATGCCGGTCACGACGACAATCGCGATTGGTTCATGTTGAATTTGAAAGAAACCAAAGCAATCACTGACTTGCTTTGGCAGCAATGGTTTCCTGAGATCGTTTACGACGTTCACCAGCAGGGCTCGAATGGTTCGCGATTCTTTGTTCCGCCCTTTTACGATCCGCCGAATCCAAGAATTGCACCGGTGCTATTGCGACAGGTCGGACTGTTAGGACACAAGATTGCTGCCGATCTTGAAGCGGCGGATTTTCGTGGGGTACTTACAAATGCTGTTTACGATACGTGGTGGCATGGAGGTTTTCGTACCGCGCCTTACTTTCACAATTCGATCGGTATCTTAACCGAGGCCGCCAGCGCTCGGCTTATGTCGAACAGCATAGTTACTAAAGAACAATTAGCGCGATCAACTACACGAGGATTGAGGAGTGCAGTCGAGCCAGCGACTAACTTTCCCAACCCGTGGCCCGGTGGCGTCTGGCGCCCGCGAGACATTATGAATCTCGAATTAGGCGCCAGCCGATCAATTCTCTCACTCGCTGCTAAGTACCGCGCGTCATATCTCCGCAACTATTTTAATCTGGGTTTGAAAGCGGTCAATGATCCGATTGCTCAAGATGAACCCGTCGCTTATTTGATTCCGGCGGGACAAGCCAAGGATGAAGCTGTCGCGAAAATGTTGGGAGCTCTAATTGCGCAAGATGTAGAAGTATTTCGTTTGGATCGTGAGCTTCACGCTTCTTATGGCCCGCAAGCACTACAGCGCACGAATTCGGCGAGCGAGAAACTCGGCACGTACCGAACATTGATTTCGCACACGACCGGTTACCATGAGGTTCCCGCTGGCAGTTACATTATCTTCGTGGCCCAGCCTCAACGCAGTAACGTGCAGGCGCTATTCGAACCACAAATCTATCCAAACCGGCTGAGTGCGACGGGAGAAGCCGAACGCCCATACGATGTGACCGGCTGGACGCTGCCGATGCAAATGGGTGTGGACGCGCCAGCGGTGGTGGCGATTCAAGAAATCGCATCCGAACGTCGCTTGACTTTAATGAAGAACGAAAATGAAGTGCGTACAGATCTCGCGCTCGCGCCGGCGACTGATGGAAAGTCGCCAATCGTTAACCCGGTGGAGGCCGCAATTCGAGTCGGAATCTACAAAGGCTCGACTGGAAACATGGACGAAGGTTGGACACGCTACGTCTTCGACACCTTCAACGTGCCGTATAACTCAGTCAGTGATGCGGATGTTCGGCAAGGTCAACTTTCTTCTCGTTACGACGTCTTCATCATGCCATCACAAAGGGCGCGTGAGATTACAGACGGAAACGCCGCCGGATCATATCCACCGGAATACACCGGCGGAATCACGAGCGCGGGCGCTGCTAATCTCAAACGTTTCGTGGAGGAAGGCGGCACGCTGATTTGCTTCGATGCTGCTTGCGAATTTGCTATCAAACAATTCAATCTTCCACTGAAGAACGTGCTGGAAAATGTTCGGTCGACTGACTTCTATTGTCCCGGTTCGATTGTGGCAATCGACTTGGATCAGTCTCAGCCTCTGGCGCGGGGTCTCGGCCAAAACGTTAACGCCTACTTCATCAACAGCTCTGCGTTCGAATCAACAGGCGGCGGCGTGCATGTAGTTGCGCGCTACGACAAAGAAAATGTGCTGAGATCCGGTTGGTTGCTTGGCGAGGAAAAACTGCGCGGCAAGATAGCGCTCGCCGAAGTCGAATTAGGCAAAGGCAAAGTAATTCTTTTCGGCTTTCGCCCTCAGCATCGGGGCCAAACCTGGGGCACTTTGCAGTTCATCTGGAACGCAATCTCGCGGTAGTCGCATCGAAGGTCTCGAGTCTTCGAACGCCAGTCCCGAAACCGGCGGTTAATAATTTGCGCCCCGGCGGATTTGCGGCTATTTTAGGCGTGACGTAGTTGCTTCTCTCCTTACTCGACCCGTCGGACGGATTCGAGGCAAGCATCCAAATTGCCGGACCTGCATCAAAGCGGTGTGCCAGAGGACTGGCAGGGCCGATCCGAAGGAGTAATGCGATGAAACGAACTCTGACGCTTGCACTAGCACTGTTCTGTCTGACCAGTCTCACGGTCGTTAACGCACAGACTCGCGCGCGTCGAGTTGGAGACACGCCACAAACGACTTCCGCACCATCGCAGACATCAAATCGCGCGCCCGTCCTTGGTAATTCAAATCCTACTAACAGAAGTACAACCACAACTCAGGCGCCCGCGGCTAACAACGGCGGAGTTGAGGAAGTCGATTCCAACGATGTTGTCCGTGTAAATACCACGCTCGTCACGATCCCTGTGAGCGTCATGGAGCGCGACGGTCGCTACGTTCCCAATCTTCACAAAGAAGACTTCAGGCTTTGGGAAGACGGTGTCGAACAGCAGATAGCTTTCTTTGCGACTGTAGATAAGCCATTTAGTTTGGTGTTGATGCTCGACACCAGCAGTTCGACAAGATTCAAGCTGAACGAGATTCAGGACGCGGCAATCACGTTCGTGAATCAGCTTCAGCCGGACGATCGCGTAATGGTTGTGACTTTCGATGACAGGATTCGGACGCTAACTGACTTTACGAATGACCGCCGGCGTTTACGTGATGCGATCATGGAAACGCGAACAGGCGACGGCACCAAGTTGTATGACGCGGTTGACATGGTCATCAATCAAAAGCTTGGTCAGGTTCAAGGAAAGAAAGCAATCGTCTTATTTACAGATGGCGTCGACACAACGAGTCGTCATGCTTCGTATGAAAGCACGGTCCGAGACGCAGAAGAATTGGACGCCTTGATCTTTCCGGTTCAGTACGACACCTACTCACAGTACAGCGGCGGAAATGGTGGTGGTGGCGGTGGAGGCTGGCCAGGATCTAACCGGCGGCAATCCGGTAAAGTGTGGGTCGACATCTTAGGTGGCATTCTCACTGGCGGACGAAACGGCGGAACCATCGGCAATGGACGACGAGGCGGTGGCGGCGGAGGTGGAGGCGCGGGAACCAGCCGTAACGAGTATGAACTTGGCGACCGTTATCTGCATGAATTGGCGGACACGACCGGTGCGCGACTTTATCAGGCAGACACTACAGCAAATCTCGATACAGCGTTTGCGAATGTGGCTGAGGAACTGAGACGGCAATACAGCATTGGTTACTATCCGAAGAGCCCGGCCCAGGCCGGACAGCGTCGTTCAATTCGCGTAAAGACCGTGCAGCCCAACCTGGCTGTTCACGCTAGAGACAGCTATATCTTCAATGGTCAGGGCAATCCGACGGCGACTCAAACCGCGAATTCCGCTCCGGTCCTTCAAAAGAAGCTTGCCGCCTCGCAACGTATTCCCACCAACTAAAAAAACGAGCCGCCCGGTTCGAGCGGCTCGCCAAATTGGCTAGAACCCTAACATCCCCCTTGATCGATAACCCCTTGACTGGCTCAAAGTAAGGTCGCGGTGTTGAGAAAATATGTCGGGCCTTTCACTATTTCTTTCGCGTTTACTAATGAATCGACTTAGTCCGCGTTGAAGTTTTGCGTTAGGAAATAGCTGGGTAAGAAAAAGGCGCGGCGTGATGTATTGCCAACTCGCCGCGCTAACTACGCCCACAGGAGGAAAAGGGGCGTACAACGCTCAAAATAATAACATAGGCACACCGAACCTCTCTAGCGTATTTCATGAAAAGCTTTAGCTTCTCGATCGTTCAACGATCACTTTAGGTTTTCGCGGCCGAGTCTAATGGCCAAATCTTTTCAAACCCAACCGTCAAAATCCACAAGCACGCCCCCACGATTAGGCTCAGCACTGTCCAAAACACCAAATATGACGAGAAAGTTGTCTCCCATCCCGCGTACGGCTGCTGACTGACGTTAACGTTCAACTCAGGTCGGGTGCCGATTCGCGAAACAAACTGCACAGCCAGATACCAAATGAAGGCGTAAAGCCACGTGATCCGATCGAGACGTACTTTCCTCAAGACCACCAAGCCGATCGCAATGCCACCAATGTGCGCCAAAGTCGATGAAGTGACTGCCCACCAGTCGAGCGTCGCATACCCAAACCATTCCGTTGCTACGAATCTCCACCAAATGAATAAACCGGGAATTGACCAAATTACCGCGACCCGGATTAGTCTGGGCTTGCTCAGCAGCATTCCCACTCCCAGCATTACATTCCCGACATTACACATCCAAAGCAAGTGTCCCATCTGATCGATTTGCCAGTAATGAACCGCCTGCGCAAGAAAAAATAAAAGCGGCAATATTCCCAGCAGACGAAACTTTGCGGATAGTTCCTGATCGGGCACTTAACGTTTAGCCTCAGCGAATAATTAACAACAAAGCCTCTCGCGGAAATACGTGACTCGCTTTAGAATGAATGCCTGTTGTTATCTTAGGTGGATTTCTCGGTAGTGCGGCAATAATTTATCACTTTCAATCGTCATGACCACGCTTGAACGCTATCTTCATAAATCAATTCCAGAGCTTCGCGAAATCTTTTTGGATCGAGAGCGGTCGGTACCCAAAGGTTTAGTCGAAGCGCTCGAAACCGATTCACGGCAAGGCGCGCAGCAACTGGCCAAACGAATCAGACAACGTTGGCGCAGCAATCGCTCGGAAGGGCAACGACTACACACGCTCCTTCGATTTGAAATTGAGTTGTGGCGAGACGGCTTCGAAATGATCGCTGGCGTTGATGAAGCCGGAATGGCGCCGCTGGCTGGTCCAGTCGTTGCCGGCGCTGTAATTCTGCCTCAAAACTATAAACTACGTGGGTTAGATGACTCCAAAAAGATTCTCGATGAAGAGAAGCGCAGCGAACTCGCTCACCAAATCAAACAAGACGCGCTGTGCTGGTCGGTTGGTTTTGCCGAAGTAGAAGAAATCGACACCATCAATATTTACCATGCAGGTCTGCTGGCAATGCAGCGTGCGCTCCAGGGATTGAGTTCGACTCCACATTACGTTTTGGTCGACGCTCGACGCATTCCGAATTGCCAAATTCCACAGCGCGGCATAATTCGTGGCGACGCACTCTCCGCTTCGATCGCGGCAGCCTCCATAATTGCCAAAACAACTCGAGACGCCCACATGATCCAGATGGATGCGCTTTATTCAGGTTATGGTTTAGCTTCGCATAAGGGCTATCCCACGCCCGAACACTGTCGAGCTCTCAAGGAGCTAGGTGCGCTTCCCATCCATCGCCGCAGTTTTGCGCGCGTCCGCCAGGCGCTGGGACTCGATCCGATTCAGGAAGAGCTTTTTGAAATTGTCGCTGAGGCACAAACTGAAATGGAGGCTGCAACCATCGCGGCGACTTCTGGAAATTGATCTATGGCATCTCTCAAGGACTACGACAAGAAGCGACGGTTTAATAAAACACCTGAGCCCGGACCACTGAAGAAGACTTCACGTTCTGGTCGGATCTATGTAATTCAAAAACACCGAGCCAGCCATCTGCACTACGATTTCCGTCTTGAAGCGGATGGTGTGCTCAAGTCCTGGGCAGTTCCGAAGGGTCCGTCGCTCGATCCCAGCGTGAAGCGACTCGCGATGCAAGTCGAGGATCATCCCGTCGACTACGCGAAGTTTGAAGGCGTGATTCCCGAAGGCGAGTACGGAGGCGGAACGGTGATGGTGTGGGACTACGGCACTTATCAGCCTGAGGAAACTGACGACGTTTCCGCGGCCGTCAGAAAAGGGGAGTTAAAGTTTTCCTTGAAGGGGAAAAAGCTCCAGGGATCATGGGCTCTTGTTCGAACTCGAGGGCGACAGTGGTTACTCATCAAGCATCGCGATCAATTTTCAGCAGAAGGAATCGACGTTGAAGAAGTAGCGCCGGCTTCAATCCTCACACGTCGCATGTTGGCCGAGATCGCCGAGGACGAAGGCGGCGATGTACGAAAGGCGGCCTCAGGCGATCCGAAAAACATTCCGAAGCGAAGTGGGGTAAAGCGTCGCAAGAAGGGTCAGAAAAAGAAAGTCTGGACGCGGTAATTATCCCAACAGACCTCGATACGATAACTTTCCTGAGATCAACCTCGCCGCCTCGGTATATTGATGCTCCTGCGCGCGCTCGGCATCAAGAATGTGAATAGTTTGCACGCCGATCGACTTCAGATAATCCGATATCAATGAACGATGACAGTTTCTCCAGTCCGACTCAGCGCACATAATCGCCGTTCGCAGCTCAGATGCAATTTCAAGTAACTCGTTAATTCCCTGTCTGAAATCTTCGGTTTCAATATGATCGGCGTACGCGCGAAAGGACGGGTTTTGTATGGCGATGTTTGCAGAGTGAGGCGACGGCGTCCGTAGTCCGCCGAGTTTTGGAAGATGCCGATATTCAACATCGATGGTTGAAAGAGATTTCGAAAGCTGTCCCTGATTGAAGTGCGGATGACGACGTGAGCCGGGGAAGGTCCGCACATCAACTAAGACCTGAAGCTCGTACGCAGCGATGATTGAAAGAAATTCGTCGAGGCTTCGCGTAGAGTGCCCGATCGTCCAGAGTTTGACCTGCCTGTCGCTCAACGCTTCCCTTCCTCGATCAAGTGGTTCTTCAGAGATGCCATTAACTGTCTTTACGCCGACCGCTCAAGAATGACGTGAAGGAAATTGAGCGAACACAGATTACGAGGCCAATCCAAATGCGCTTGTGTGTTTAGCTCTTTGTCTTCCTAATCGGCACTGAAGCATTCACCAATAACATCTGAGCAAGTTGTGATGGAGATTCAAGGAGGGATTAATCTCGTTCGTTCCTACTCGACTCGAGAAACTTCTTCTAATTCCCTTTCCAGCGCTTGCAAAGCTCTTTCGAGCATTTGTCGATAGGCGGGGCTGGTTGCTTGTTCAAGCTGCGCTAGAGTGCGCGAACGCGAAAGTTTTATCGACTCGATTTGCTCAAGGCGTCGGCGTGCTTCTGGAGTTCGAGCAACATCGGCGGGACTTTGCGGTCGCAACTCTTCGC
>JADMIO010838997.1_pt1 | contig 15726 bp, 13 predicted proteins | sample 8958161 | NCBI WGS metagenome assembly JADMIO01 (sample SAMN16585339, study PRJNA669376) | soil metagenome | isolation source: Crop rotation soil | place: USA: Cullars Rotation, Alabama | collected 2011
CTTTCCCGAATCGTTTAGGCGGGGAAGCAAAAAAAATTACAGATGTAAAAAATGATATTGAAGATTATGTATGGAGTCCTGATGGTAAAAAAATACTGTTGGTAATGGATGACATTGATTATACTGATACATCTGCATCCGGCAATCGTTTACCTTATGTAATTACACGTTATCATTTTAAGCAGGATATTGAAGGTTACCTGGATAACCGGAAAACTCATTTGTACTTGCTGGATGTTGCAACGCAGGATATTGATACGCTTACATCAGGTAATTATAATGAAGAGCAACCGGCATGGAGCCCAGATGGAAAAAAGATCGCGTTTGTAAGCAATCATTCAGAAGATCCTGACAGGAATGAGAACGATGATATTTTTATAATGGACGCAATGCAGGGCTCGGTTCCTTACCAGCTTACAACATGGAAAGGAGAAGATACTCACCCGCAATGGAGTCCCGATGGAAAGTCTGTTGCTTATTTGCAAAGCAGCAGCGATGCAAACTTTACAATGTATGGTGAAGATCAACTCGCAGTTATTGCTGCAAGTGGCGGTTCACCCAACATCATCTCTGCTTCAGCGGATAAACAATTATATGAGCCGCGATGGAGTAAGGATGGCAAAAATATCATTGCATTGATGGAAGATGACAGGCAACAACTGGTTGCTTCTTTTAATGTTGCTTCAAAAGAATTTACAAAGCTGGCAGGCGGTGAAAAAGTTTTCTGGAATGCAGAATCGAATGAGGCAAACGGTGATTGGCTGGTAACCATGACCGATGCGCAAACACCAAATGAATTATACGCTTTGGAGAAAAACGGTTTAAGAAGATTAACGCATGCCACTGATTCTTTTCTTGCTCCAATTCAATCAATAAAAGTGGAAGGCTTTCAAAGTAAGAGCAATGATGGCACTTTGGTATCAGGAATTTTATATCGTCCTGCCAATGCACCTGTCAATACAAAACTTCCTTTGATCATGTATATACATGGCGGCCCGGTTGGCCAGGACGACTATGAGTATGACCTGCATAGAAATATTCTTGCTGCGGCAGGATATGCTGTTGCTGCAGTAAATTATCGCGGCAGCAGCGGAAGAGGTAAAGATTACATTCGTGCTATCTATGGCGACTGGGGCAATAAAGAAGTTGCAGACATATTGGGTGCGGCCGATTATTTAATTGCACAAGGCATTGCAGATTCAGGCCGCATGGCCATAGCTGGATGGAGCTATGGCGGTATTCTCACTGATTATACCATTGCCACTACAACACGTTTTAAAGCTGCATCAAGTGGTGCGGGCAGTGCTTTGCAATTAAGTATGTATGGTGTTGATGAATATGTAACGCAATATGAAACTGAGTTAGGGCCACCCTGGAAAAACCCTGATTTATGGATAAAGTTGTCCTATCCTTTCTTCCATGTTGATAAAATAAAAACGCCAACATTATTTATGGCCAGTCAGAAAGATTTCAATGTACCATCTGTTGGTGCAGAACAAATGTACCAGGCATTAAGAAGCCTTGGTGTTCCAACTGAACTGGTTATTTATCCCGGCCAGTATCATGAGATAACTGTACCGAGTTATATGCAGGACAGGTTTCAACGTTACCTGGATTGGTTTGGAAAGTATTTGAAGTGAAACAATAAAAAAAGAATTGCCGATGCCGTCTCCCGGGCTGCCGATGTCGTTTCCCGCACTGTCGATGCCAAAAATGGTATTGCTAACAACACAATAAGAATATCACTTTAAATATTTTTCCTTAAGAATATTGGTATGATGCAACTGATGCCCAATAGTTGCTTTCAAAAATTCTTCAACGGTTAATTCAAATTTCCAGGCAACACCTTTTAATTGAACCTGGGTATCAGACAAACCATTAATAAAACTATTTGTAGCAATACGAACATTTTTTAGATCTTGTACAAGATCATCAAAGCTTAACTCATCAAAGCGGCTACCATTAACCAAAACATCCTGGTCATAACCCGGCAATAATGTTTTGTCATTCCTGCTAAATCGCAGAACTCTGTACATCATTATACGTTCATGATCTGTTATATGGCCAGCAATTTGTTTAATGCTCCATTTTCCTTCCGCATATCTATACGTAGAATGTTCTTCGCTGATGGAATCTAACAAATCAAATATTTCGGTTGAAGCAAAGAGCTCTTTATAATTTAAATCACCAACCAATTCAATATAATAAGGAAAGCCATCTGCAACTGAGTATTTCATAAAATTTAATTGATGTATTTAAATATAGCCTTCAATATTCGTGAATAATTAGTCAAAAACAAAAGTGCAACCGAAGCTGCACTTTTCACGGTCGCTCTGTTTCTTATGTGGCGTGCGTTCGTTATTTCAAATATCTTTAAAAAACTTTTATTTGCAAAAAATAGAACAAAATGTCTTTACTATTGGGTCGCAATATTTTTGGTAATGAAGCCAACAATGGGAATGTTTTATCGAAAGAAGAAGCAAATGATCTGTTCAATGCCTGGGTGAAAAATCCACGGCTGCAATTGCATATGAAACAGGTAGCGGCTTTAATGCATGCCTGGGCGAAAGAAAAAGAAAATTTAAATGACACAGACACGTGGCGTTGGGAGCTTGCAGGTTTACTGCATGATGCAGATTGGGACCAATGGCCCGAAACACATTGCAAAAAAATAATTGAAGAATTGGAAAGCAGGAATATCGATCCTGAAATAATTCATGCAATCGCATCACATGGTCCTCTGCATTTTGGAGTAGAGCCTGAAACAAAAATGGATAAGATGTTATATGCATTTGATGAATTGAGCGGTTTGATCCATGCTTATTCTTTAATGCGCCCTAATGGTTATGAAGGCATGGATGTAAAAGGCGTGAAAAAACGTTTGAAAGAAAAATCTTTTGCTGCCAATGTTTCAAGAGAGGATATCAATGATGCGTGCAACAGGGCAGGGATTGCGTTAGATGAGTTGATCAGTTTTATCATTCCTGTGCAAACAAAAGTTGAATAACTAATTCACAACAGTAGTATCGATGAGATCGATCGTACGTGCAACATCTTTATATTCTGTTGCGCAAATCGTTTCTAATAAAAGATGCGTTGCAAATCCCGGTGATTTGATTTTTGTTCCGAGTGTTTTTACAAGTGCATCCATTTGCTGTATGTAAACTTTTTTTTCTTCTTCATCCATATTGGCAAGCAGTATTGCATTTGCCCATGAAGCTTCTCTCGCTTTATCAACACTAAAATTTAATATAGTTACCTGTTTGCCACCAGCTATTTTAGTTAACATGCGCATAGGAAACCAAACTTCACAGAAACATTCCTGTATGTCATCAACGAGGGAACTTATCAGGTTGTTGATTTGATTGAAATCATTTTGCAGATCATAAATTAAAACACCCGGCGCCGTTTCAGCAGCAGCAATGGAAAGATCGAGGTTGATATGCGTATTAATGCCTAACAATAAATGCTGCAGTACGATCAATGAATCGTCTGCACAAGCATCTAAGGCGAATTGCCAGGAAAGGGAGCATGCCTGTTTTGAAAAATAAGCACCGTATGCATTAAGGTATCTTTGTGCAAATGTCATATCCAGTTTTTCCATTCTTTCTCCATTTTCAAATTGATCTGCATTGATTCCGTTTATTACACCAACCGTCATACGCTTATATAACGCAGCAAAATAACCTGCCCTGTTTTTTGTCGTCTTGCAATGTTCAATTATTTGATCAAGCTGATCGATCACATCCCCGATATTTTGAATTTGCATTATTGAATATAGATCATTTCTTATCAGCTGTTGTTTAATAGTTAATAATACAGCCACCGGTTTTTCTCTTTATCTCTTTTGCTTCTTATCTCCTGGCATATATTAACTTTGCCTTCTTTATGAAGCAGTTTGCAGTTCCGAATATTTACCGCAGTGAACTTATCAGCGCCATCAAGAACAAAAGAAAACAGGAGGATAAATTAAAAAAAGACTTTACCCCAACGCTGCTTGATTTTGGCCCTTTAATAATTTACCTCGCAAGACATTTTGGTTTTTGTTACGGTGTTGAGAATGCCATTGAAATTGCTTTTAAAACAATTGAAGAAAATCCCGGTAAAAGGATTTTTTTGCTGAGTGAAATGATCCATAACCCGCAGGTGAATGCAGACCTTAAAGAAAAAGGAATTCAGTTTTTGCAGGACACGTACGGTAAACAACTGATACCATTTGATGAATTAAACCAGGATGATATTGTATTGATACCGGCATTTGGTACAACACTCGAAATTGAAAAAACTTTACACGAAAGAGGTATTCAAACAGAGAATTATAATACCACCTGCCCTTTTGTTGAAAAGGTCTGGAACCGCAGTGCGCAAATTGCAGAGAAGGGTTATAGTATTGTTGTTCACGGCAAGCCAAAACATGAAGAAACAAGAGCGACTTTTTCACACGCATCATCCCAAACTCCAACTATTGTTGTGAATGATATGAACGAAACCGTTGAACTGGCGAAATACATAACCGGTGAAAAACCTGCGGAAAATTTTTATACTGAATTTAAAGGCCGGTATTCAAACGGGTTTGACATAATAAAAGACCTGCAGCGTTTTGGCGTAGTGAATCAAACAACACAACTGGCAACCGATACACAAGCTATTGCTGAATATTTAAAACAGGTTGTAAAAAAGCAATACGATCTTGATGATACAAGTATACAGGAACGTTTTGCAGATACCCGTGATACTTTATGTTATGCAACAAACGACAATCAATCTGCAGCAATGGGCATGTTGAATACGGATGCAGATATTGCAATCGTGATCGGCGGTTATAACAGCAGCAATACTTCGCACCTGGTTGAGTTGTGTGAAGAGAAGTTGCCAACATACTTCATCAACAGTGCAGAAAAAATAATTTCTTCAACAGAAATTTTGCATTGTAACTGGAGAACAAAAGGAGAGTATCTCACTCATAATTTTCTTCCTGCAAAAACACCTGTAAAAATATTAATTACCAGCGGCGCCAGTTGTCCGGATGCTGTTGTTGAAGAGGTGATTGAAAAGCTGGCTGGTTTTTTTGGAACACAAAAAACAGTTGATTCTTTAATACCTGGATTTATTTGATAGCTACTGCAGTTGCACGGATTCTTCAAATGTTCCCTTTTCCGGCGTGCAATTATGAAAACGCCTGCTATTAATCCATCCTCCTGCTATTTATCATATTTAAGAAAACTTTGTTTATGTTAATTGCACAAGGCTGATTAGATTATTATTTTTGTTGCCATTAAAAAAACAGTATGGGATGGATCATTTTTATTCTCGCAACATTAGGCTGGCATATTGGTGTGTATGGCACTTTTAAAAAGGCAGGTATTACACCATGGAAAGCCTTTATTCCATTCTACAATACCTGGTGTATGGTTGAAAAAACCGGGCTTAAAAAACTATGGTTCTGGTTGCAATTCATTCCTATTGCAGGCCAGTTTATTACCATCTGGATATTGATAATATGGGTAATGCATTTCGGGCAGTTCACATTTCTTCAGCATGCAGCATTGGTATTTCTGCCCTTCATTTATTTACCTTATGTTGGGTTTTCAAAAGATATACGATGGGGCGGTAAAGATGTAATGAAGCGATATAAGAAGTCTGCTGCCAGGGAATGGGTTGATGCAGCGGTATTTGCAGTAGTGGCAGCAACACTTATAAGAACTTTTATTTTTGAAGCATATACCATACCTACTGAAAGTATGGAGAAGACATTGCTGATAAACGATTTTTTGTTTGTCAGCAAAATGAGTTACGGTGCAAGGTTACCTTCCACTCCGCTAAGCTTTCCTTTTGTACACAATACTATGCCGGGAATGCCTACAACGCCGTCTTATCTTAAATGGGTACAATTGCCGTATAAGAGATTGCCGGGATATACGAATATAAATAGAAATGATGTTGTGGTGTTCAATGTACCTGCTGCTGACACGATCATTAACCTGGCTGATTTCGGCAGCAAAAATTTATATTACGATGTTTTAAGAACGCAGTTTAACGGAGACAGAGATGCACTGTATGCGAATTACCCTGTGTTGGTTCATCCCTATGATAAAACGGATAATTATATAAAGCGATGCGTGGGTGTACCCGGAGATGTGATAGAAGTAAAGCATGGAAGATTGTTTGTGAATAATCAACCGGCGTATGTTTCTCCTTCGTCGCAAATAGATTACCTGGTTGAAACGAACGGAAATATCTTCAGCTATGATTTTTTGAAGGACACTTTAGATCTCGACATTAATAATCCTGACCAGGTACAGGCTGATACAAGCAGGAACATGTACATCATGAACCTTACACCGGATAAAGTTGAGGTTTTAAAAAAGCAACCTATTGTAAAAAACATTTCCATTTACGAATTGAATGAACAGGACCTTGGTCAGACATTTCCGTTTGATACGGCAAATTTTCCATGGACAAGAGATAATTACGGGCCTTTACAAATTCCAAAGAAAGGGCAAACCATTACTTTATCGCCAAAGAATATTGCTTTATACCAGCGTATTATAACTACTTACGAGCATAATAGTTTTGAAGATCATAACGGCTCATACGTTATTAATGGTAAGCCTTCAACAACTTATACCTTCAAGTACGATTATTACTGGATGATGGGAGATAATCGTCATCGCAGCCAGGACAGCCGTTTCTGGGGTTTTGTTCCTGAAACGCATATTGTGGGTAAAGCCTCTCTCATTTGGTTTAGCTGGAACAGCGGGCCACGATGGGGCCGTATATTTAAAAGCATTGAATAAAAAATAAACTAAACTTCAAAATTATGTTGAAGTTTAGTTGATTCATTTTTGGCCGGCTTAAGCGTTACATCTTAAATTAATCAATCAACAAACATTCAGCTTAATAGTTGTTGAGTTATTAAATTAAACATGACAGGCGTTAGAATGATAGGAGCAGGCGCATTTTCAGAAGTGGTGTTTTCATCTTCCATATCACAATAATACGTTACGAATATTTCTTTAATGCTCTTATTTCCAACTTTTTATCAACAATAACAATTTTTAAAATAATAAAGCCCCGCATTAAGCGAGGCTGTTATTTTTCTCATGTTAGATAAACTAAGAGCTTAAACTCCGGTGGCGCCTTCTACTAAAACTGTTGCTTTATTATCCAGCACCTCAATAAATCCGCTTTCGATCGAATAATTATCAAAATCCGTTTTTGTCTTTAATATTTTAATATTTCCTTTTCCCAATGCTGCCACTATAGGGGCATGTTTATCCAGCACTTCAAAAGAGCCGGCAATGCCCGGCAACTGGATGCCGTAAACTTCCCCGCTATATATTTTTGTTTCAGGTGTTAATATTTCGAGAGTCATGATTTGAAAATTTATGAATTGGAAGTTTGAAAATGAATTCAGATGGCTGGTAATTTTCAAATCAGCACATCTTCAAATTCTCAAATTAGCCTTTTGCCTGTTCAATCAATTTCTTGCCTTTTTCGATAGCATCTTCAATAGTACCTACAAGGTTAAAAGCAGCTTCGGGATATTCATCCACTTCACCATCCATGATCATATTAAAACCGCGAATGGTATCATCAATATTTACGAACACACCTTTCAAACCGGTAAATGCTTCTGCTACGTGGAAAGGCTGTGACAAGAAACGTTGCACACGCCTTGCACGGCTTACAACCAGCTTGTCATCTTCACTTAATTCATCCATACCAAGAATGGCAATAATATCCTGCAATTCCTTATAACGTTGAAGGGTCAGCTTAACACGGTTGGCGCAATCGTAATGTTTATCGCCAACAATTGCAGGCGTTAAAATTCTTGAAGTAGAATCCAAAGGATCCACTGCCGGGTAAATACCTAAGTCAGCTATTTTACGGCTTAACACTGTGGTGGCATCAAGGTGAGCAAATGTTGTTGCAGGAGCAGGGTCAGTTAAGTCATCCGCAGGCACATACACCGCCTGTACTGAAGTGATAGAACCATTTCTTGTTGAAGTGATTCTTTCCTGCATCAATCCCATTTCTGTAGCCAGTGTTGGCTGATAACCTGCAGCAGAAGGCATACGGCCCAATAACGCTGATACTTCTGAACCAGCTTGTGTAAAGCGGAAGATGTTATCAACAAAGAAAAGAATGTCTCTTCCTTTTCCTGTACCATCTCCATCACGAAAATATTCTGCAACGGTTAAACCACTTAAAGCCACACGTGCACGTGCGCCGGGCGGTTCATTCATCTGGCCGAATACGAAAGTTGCTTTCGAATCTTTCAATCCATTCATATCAACTTTGGACAGATCCCATTCGCCTGCTTCCATACCATGTTTAAAAGCGTCACCATATTTCATAATGCCGGCTTCTATCATTTCACGCAACAGGTCATTCCCTTCACGGGTTCTTTCGCCTACACCTGCGAACACAGAAAGACCACCATATCCCTTCGCGATATTATTAATCAATTCCTGGATTATTACGGTTTTACCCACGCCAGCACCACCAAACAGACCGATCTTACCACCTTTTGCATAGGGCTCAATAAGGTCGATAACTTTAATACCTGTGAATAAAACTTCACTGGCTGTGCTAAGGTTTTCAAAAGGAGGCGGCATTGCATGAATCGGGCGACCTCTTGATTTATCAACCTGTGGTAAGCCATCAATTGCATCACCGGTAACATTAAATAAGCGGCCATGTATTGCTTCGCCTGTCGGCATTGCAATAGCTTTTCCCGTATCAACAACCTCAGTACCGCGAACAAGGCCCTCAGTAGCATCCATAGCAATACAACGAACGCTGTCTTCTCCCAGGTGCTGCTGCACTTCAAGTACTAATTTATCTCCGTTTGGACGCTTTAATTCCAATGCATTATAGATCTCAGGCAGTGAACCGCTATCCGGGAAAGCAACGTCAACCACCGCACCGATAATTTGTTTAACCTTACCTGTATTGGCCATAAGAAATTATGCTTTTTAAATTTTGCGCAAATGTAAGGCTATACGGCAAGAAATCCGAATAATACAAGCCGTTTTTGTTGTTATACAGTTAACTGTTTAAAAATTGTTAGGGAAAGCCTGAAATTAATCCAAACTATTTAATGGATAATATTCAATTATTAATTGTTTTATTAAACGACGGGATATTTTATAAAGTGGCCATATCAATAACAAACCTGTATTTCACATCGCCGTTTAGCATGCGTTCATAACTTTCGTTGATGTTTTTAATATCAATTACTTCAACGTCTGATACAATATTGTTTGTGGCGCAATAGTCAAGCATTTCCTGTGTTTCCGGTATTCCGCCGATCAATGAACCGCCTAAACTTTTTCTGCCGAGAATTAAATTGAATGCAGGGATCTGGGCCGGGGTAGGAGGAGCACCCACACAAACCATAATGCCATTCGTGTTCAGCATATTCATGTACATATTATAATCATGTTCAGCCGAAACGGTATCGAGTATAAAATCAAAATAACCATTCATTTTTTTAGCCTGGCTGGCATCACTTGTCAAAACAAAATTGTGGGCGCCTAATCTTTTTGCATCTGCTTCTTTGGAGGGAGAGTGGCTTAACATTGTTACTTCGGCACCAAAAGATGCAGCCAGTTTAACGCCCATATGACCCAGGCCGCCCAAACCAAGAATTGCAACTTTATGGCCTTTGCCAATTTCCCAATACTTCAACGGTGAATAAGTGGTAATACCTGCACACAGCAGGGGGGCGACTGCCTCAAGCGGCTGTTTATCAGAGATGGTTAAAGCAAAATCTTCGGTTACTACTATTTGTTTACTGTAGCCACCATAGGTATTGGCACCTGTTGCTTTTTCACGGCCATTATACGTGCCCACCATTCCATTCCTGCAATATTGTTCTAAACCCTGTTTGCAATTGTCGCATTTACGGCAGCTGTCAACCATACAACCAACAGCAGCAAGATCACCTGCTTTGAACCGTTTCACATGATTGCCAACTTTGGTTATTCTTCCTACAATTTCATGGCCCGGCACGCAGGGATATATTGTACCTCCCCATTCATCACGCGCAGTATGCAAGTCGCTGTGACAAACGCCGCAATATAAAATTTCAATCTGCACATCATGTGGTCCAGGTTCTCTTCTATCAAGGCTCCATGGTGCTAACGGTGATGTTGCACTTTGGGCCGCATAAGCTTTTGTTGACATTGTTCTTCTGTTTTAAGGCGTTAAAGGTATTGTGTATAATCTACGCCGCAGCTATTATTTCATCATTAAGAAATATGCTTAGAGCTTATAAAATTCAACGGCGTTGTTATAGAAGACGCTGTTTTTTTCATCTTCTGAAAATGAAGAAAAATAATCTGACACAATTCCCAATACTTCAGTATAAGATGCAGCAACAAGACATACCGGCCAGTCAGAGCCAAACATTATTCTTTTTGTGCCGAATGTTTCTGTAACAACATCAAGATATGGTTTGAATGTACCGGGAGTGAAATTATTCCAGTCAGCTTCAGTTACCATGCCTGAAACTTTGCAATAAACATTATCAAACATTTTAAATTTTCCGATATCTTCTTTCCATTGTTGTATACTTCCTGATCTGATATAAGGTTTTGCCAAATGATCTATCACAAATTGTTGATCAGGAAAAAGAGCAACAAGTGCCAAGGCATACACCAATTGGTCAGGATAAATTAAAATATCATAAGTAAAATCATATTTGCTTAAACAGCTTATGCCGTTTTTGAATGAAGGAAGCAGCATCAGGGCACGGTCTTTTTCACCTTGTAAAATATGCCGGAAGCCTTTCAGCTTTTTGTGTTGATGCCAGTATGCAAGCCTTTCTTCAATATTATCACTCATAAGATCAACCCATCCAACAACACCTTTTATAAAATCGAATTGCTCTGCATATTTCAGGAATAAAACGTTTTCTTCTTCGGTTTGATTTACCTGTACTGTAACACAACCATCAATTTTATTTTGTTGAAAAATGGATTGTAGTTGCGCCGGTAAAAAGTCTTTTCTTATAACGGACATATCATCTGTTATCCAGTCAAAATCTTTGGTGTTATAATTCCAGAAGTGCTGGTGTGCATCTATGATATTCATAGTAACGCAATTTAATTGATACTGATATTACTTTCTTTACATCCTAAGTAACAAATGTTTTCTGTACTTTTTTCTTGATAAAAAAGTACCAAAAAATCAAGCACGGATGAAGTTCAGCACATCCGTGCACGAGCCTTGATTGAGCTTTTGTAGTGCTGATTTTTCGGCAGTTGAGCCTTGATAAATTATTCAGAGTGGTTGCGCTTTCCTTACGGAATGTTTTTATTGAAGGTTCACGTAGTACATAATGAGGCAATGATATCAGTGCAGCTTAATAACCGGTCATAAATTTAATTGTTCACAAATGCTGAAATAAATCTTTTTTCGCATTTACAGAATTTACGTACTTGCATTCACAAATGGAATGAGCAATAACCGGATCAAAATATTACTTGCCTTTACTGCAATTTATATTGTTTGGGGTTCAACATATATAGCTTTAAGATTTGCGATAAAAACAATTCCTCCTTTTTTAATGTCGGCAGTGCGCCTTTTTATTGCAACATCTGTATTATTTGGGTGGTGTTTAATTAAAAAAATAAAGTTGCCCGATCGCAGGTCTTTTTTAATTAACAGTGTTTGCGGTATATTAATGTTAGGCGGCGGAACTGTATCTGTAGCATGGGGCGAACAATATGTGCCGAGCAGTATTGCGGCAATTCTCGTAACATTTCTCCCGTTTTGGTTTGTGCTGCTTGATAAAAGACAATGGGGCTATTACTTCTCTAATAAAATTATTCTTGTTGGTTTATTACTTGGGTTTATTGGTGTTCTTATGCTCACCAATTTTTCAAAAACGGATACATCGGGTTTGAACAGGCCCGGTCACGCTGTGTTTGGGATCATAGCAATTTTATGCGGAGGCATTGCATGGACAACCGGTTCTTTAATCTCAAAGTATACAACCAAGAGTTCTTCGCTTTTAATGAATGCAGCCATTCAGTTTTTTGCAACTGCAATTGTTTGCTCGGTAATAAGTTTTGCAACGGGAGAAACAAAAACGTATTCATTTGAACAGGCTTCAATGCAAAGCATTCTTGCCATGTTATATCTTGTTTTTATGGGTTCACTGCTGGCATATCTTTCTTATATCTACCTGTTGCATGTTCGGCCTGCGGTGCAGGTGAGTACGTACGTTTATATAAATCCTGTGATCGCTGTTTTGCTGGGCGCATTGCTTGCCGGTGAGCAGATATCTATGCCTGAAATATTCTCACTTGTTATTATTTTGTTTGGTGTTTTGTTGGTGAACGTGCCGAAATATTATGCGTGGAAGAAGTATAGAAACAGCAGTAGTTGATATGATTAAAATGGTGATGACAGACTGACAATTTTTTGATGTTGTTTTAATTTGGGAAAGATGTGGATAACCAGTAGCTGGTACGTACCTGGTCAATACCTGGTATATACCTGTTAGGTAGGGAAAGTATAAGACAAATGTTCAGTTTTATCATTTTGGGAAAGGAGAATGATGAGTGATAAGTTCACATAAAGCTGGCTTTATTTGGAGGTGCCTTAGGAACTTCACGGATAGCAGAGTGCGGATCATTTCGTTTTCAAATGATTATGGAAGGACAGTTTGTAAAAAACGACTACAGATTTACAACACATTTACTTTCTCACCTACACCTCATTCGTCCCGTCTTCGTCCCATCTTCGCTGCCGGGGCGAACAGAGACGAACATGGTACGAAGGAAAGACGAAGAAGATTATATAAAAAATGCTTTGTCTCGAGTACTTGCATTAACATAGAGCGCTTTCGGAACTTTATGGATGCAGATTCACTCTTTCACAAACTTCATCATGCTAACCTTAGCATACTCTTCAATCCTGATAAAATATATGCCCGGTGATAAATTATTCAGGTTGCATGAATAGTCAATACCTGAAACAACCTCTTTACGTAGTACTTTTCCGTCAGCATTGATAATTGAAACAGATTTTATGCAGTTGGGTGATAATCCCTGTATGGTTAAAACATTTGTTACCGGGTTTGGAAAAATATGAATTGTTTTTACAATGTTATTCCTGGTGTGAGTAGCTGCGGCGTTAGGAACTAGTCCTGTTTCACCGATAAACCTGGCCACCGCAATACTTCTATTAGAACTTCCTGCCTGCAAGAGTTTGCCATCCGCCTGCACCACAACTGAGCTTCCCTCATCGTTATGCCCAAAATTAGTTCTTGCCATGCCTTGTGTGCCAAAACTATTGTCAAAATTTCCATTCGGTTTAAAACTCCATAAAGCAAAGTCCTGGTAAAGAGTTCCTGAAACTATGATTTTTTTATTCTGAATTATCAATGCCCTATCATCACAAGCTGCCCCGGAAAAATAGATTAGTCCGTTAGTAGCGAAGGAACTATCAATGTCTCCATTGCTTTTGTATCTTACCAAAGCAGATTGCCTGGGTGAAAACAATGAGCCTACAACCACAATTTTGCCATCCGGTTGAATAGCAAGTGAGTTACAATGAAAATAATAGCCGTATGCGTCGAAGTGCCATATAGGAGTAATTACTTTACCATGATCACCGAAGCCCTTGTCAAGAGAGCCGTTAGTATTATACCGGACCAGAAAAAAGTTATAACTGTCACCACTGTAAATTGTCGGTTGGTTTCCGGCAACTACAATTTTACCATCGGTTTGAAGGGCTACAGAATTGGCTCTAACCTCTCCAGTGAGATTGGTAACCACTACTCCTGCCTCACCAAAACTGGTATCAGGTTTTCCTTTGATTGTATATCGCAATAAAGTAATATCCTTGCCTGAAACTCCCACCTCAATAATTTTTCCATCAGGCTGTAACATGAGTGCATAACCATAATTATTTTTGCTGTTAACATCAGTTATCACTTTGCCTTTTTTGCCAAACCCACTGTCTAATGTACCATTCGGAAGGTACCTGACTAATGCAAAATCAGCACCCGATGCTGTTTGTGAATAGCCTGCGATAATTATTTTGTCATCAGGCTGAATGGCAATTGCATTACAAATTTCATCACCGCCAAGATCTGTGGTTACTTTTCCGTTTAAGCCAAAAGCGTTATCAATACTTCCCCCAGACTTATATCTTACCAGCACGAAGTCATTGTTCGAACCGTTATAAAAACCACCGGCAACGATGATCTTTCCATTTGTTTGTATAGCGACGGAATTATTGGAGTTACCCTGTCCAATATTTGTTATTACTTTTCCATCTTTACTAAAAGTGCTGTCAAGTGTGCCCGGTTGTGCAGGCAGAACTTGTTGTATCAGCAACATGCCAATTAAGTAAAATGCTGACAAATTTTTCATAATCTTTATTTGAAGTTGAAAAATAATTGCAATGTGCCATTTAATGTTTGGTGGCGTTAATTTTTATACATAAGTATTATTTGCTCCTGTTCACGTTAATGCCCTTTCTTTTTGTGCGACGGCAGCAATATAACAGCAGTGCAGATTGTTGTGTTGAGTATCACTTCTCAAACAACATAAAAAATAAATGGGTTGTGCTGCAGGTAAAGTCTTTATTCAATTGGTATAGCCATTGCAGCTTCTGAATATCCTTGCATGAAGAAAAGTTGGTTATATCTGCCTGAGTTTGTTGCGGAAATATGTATGATGCTTTTTCGCTAACCCCGATATAATTTCTTATTAAGCTGTAAGTACTCTAAACTAATCGTTACATGTTTTGTGCTGAGTGTTGATCTATAACATTATTAATATTAAACGAATGAGCATTTAAATCTAAATTAATTTAGTAACATTAAAATAAATTTTTCTGATCGCAGCATACAAAAAGCCGTTGGGAATTGGTAGGCGTTATTTTTTTTATCACAATCGCATATAAATAGTAAAATAAAAACAATTGCCTATTTTAGAAGAGTATTCTATGAGAATGCCTATTCTATTTCCTCTCTCTTTATTTAAATTTGTTTCAAACTATTGTTTATGCCCGTTACTGATAAACGTATTGACGCCTACATTCAAAAGAAAGCTGATTTTGCAAAACCCATATTGAATCATTTGAGGCAAGTGATTCATAAAGCTTATCCCAATGTAACCGAAACCATAAAATGGGGCATGCCTTTTTTTGAAGTGAACGGAAGCGCGATGTGTTGCATCGCCGCATTTAAAGAACACTGCAGTTTTACTTTCTGGAAAGCCAAACTGATGAAAGATACTGAAGGTATTTTGCAGGTTGCCGAAAGACATGCTATGGGCAACTTTGATCGCATAACATCTTTAAAAGACCTTCCTTCAGACAAAATATTAACTGCTTATATTAAAGAAGCAGCACGGCTGAATGAAGAAGATATAAAAATGCCTGCAAAAAAGAAAACGCCTGTGAAGGACATGGAAGTTCCTGTTGATCTTGCTGCAGCTTTAAAAAAGAATAAAAAAGCACAAGCTGTTTTTGAAAAATTTCCTCCCGGTAAAAGAAAAGATTATATAGAATGGATAATCGAAGCCAAAACAGAGCCTACAAAATTCAAGCGTATTGAAACAGCAGTGGAATGGATTGCAGAAGGTAAAGCGAGAAACTGGAAGTATGAGAAATGTTGAATGGTGAATAGTGAATGGTGAATGGTGAATGGTGAATGGTGAATAGTGAATGGTGAATAGTGAATGGTGAATAGTGAAT
>JADMIO010826479.1_pt1 | contig 15725 bp, 11 predicted proteins | sample 8958161 | NCBI WGS metagenome assembly JADMIO01 (sample SAMN16585339, study PRJNA669376) | soil metagenome | isolation source: Crop rotation soil | place: USA: Cullars Rotation, Alabama | collected 2011
CTTTCCCCCACTCGAAGTTAGCCACACCGCCCTTGCCGTCCGTCAGTGGCTCTGCTTCACCGCCGTTCAGGCTCAATAAGTAAAGCTGGCTACGGTTGTCTTTACGATTTGAAGTAAAGGCAAGCCAGTTTCCGTCGGGCGACCATTTCGGGTTAGTCGAAGACTTCTCGCCGAACGTGAGCTGCGTGTTTTGTTTGCTCGCGATGTTGGCCAGCCAGATCTGAGTGACAAACTCGCTCTTGTCGGCTGTCATCACGGCTTCGTTGACTGTATAGACCACGCGTTTGCCGTCAGGCGAAACTCGCGGGGAGCCCACCGCTTTCACTTTCATTTGCATCTCGGGATCCCACGATTGCGCGGTTGCAGTTGCGGTAAAGAGAACGAGAAGAGTCAGGACGGTGGCGAACACTTTCATGATGGGGTCTCCTGAAGTTGGATTTGTCGAAGGTGCCGAAACTTTTACTCTTGAGTAGCTGGAAAGTCAATAATCATTTAAGCTGCGAAATCGTGGATTTAGTTCCCATTTCTGCAATCGAAGAGGCGCGACGCGCGATCGCGGACCACGCGATTCGGACGCCGCTGGTCCGCTTGAATTTCCGCGACACTGCGGCGGAGATTTATCTGAAATTAGAGAATCTCCAACCGATCGGATCATTCAAGATTCGTGGCGCCGCGAACGCGATATCGAGGCTGTCACTCGAGCGACTTGAGAATGGAGTCGTAACCGCGTCTGCGGGAAACATGGCCCAGGGCGTGGCGTGGTGTGCGCGTGAGCTTGGTGTGCCGTGCACCGTGATCGCGCCGTCGTCTGCCCCGGACGCGAAGGTCCATGCTGTTGAGCGGCTTGGAGGGCGCGTAATCAAGGTCTCGTTTGATGAGTGGTGGCGCGCGTTTGAGCAGCGTTTGTATCCGGGTGTTGATGGAACGTTCATTCACGCGTTCGACGATCCGTTTGTGATGGCAGGTAATGGCACGATTGCGCTGGAGATACTCGAAGACTTGCCTGATGTTGATGCAGTCGTGATCCCGTGGGGCGGCGGCGGACTCACTTGCGGGATTGCGTCGGCGCTACGACAGCTACGTCCGTCCTGTAAGATCTTCACCGCGGAAGTGGCGACCGCGGCGCCATTCGCCGGCTCGCTGTCTGCCGGAGTTCCAATCGAGATCGACTATCAACCGTCATGGGTCGACGGCATCGGCGCGAAAGCAGTCTTCCCGCAAATGTTCGAACGCGCCCGCGCGTTAGTCGACGGCACCCTCGTCGCGGATCTCGATTCCATCGCCAACGCTCTTCGTCTCCTGGTCACCCATAACCACATCGTCGCCGAAGGGGCCGGCGCCTGCCCCGTCGCCTGCGCCCTCTCTCACGCCACCACCGGCAAGATCGCCTGCATCATCTCCGGGGGCAACATCGATCTCAACAAACTCGCCCGGCTTTTGAATGTAGGGTAACAACTGTAGGGGCGGCCCTCCGTGGCCGCCCGTGCCTTAACCTACAAGAATGTCATCGAACGGGTGGCCACGGAGGGCCACCCCTACAGTTGATCGCTACGATCAAGTTCTATGAGCGCCACTGGCAAGTTGCATCCCGAGAATCAAGGTCTTACGATTCTCGAAAATCTCAACACATTACGAAAGGAACCTCACGATGCCTCACTTCGAACACTTTCCATACCCGTGCCGTTACAACTCCCTTCGACTTCTCGGATACGACTACAGTTCAACCCTGCGCCTCTGCGCACTCACACTTGTTACCGATCTACGTCGCCCGGTCTTCGCCGATGTGAAACTCGCGAAGCGTGTTCTCGGTTGTCTATTGAGCGATGAAACGCTCAGACAATTGCACGTGCGTGCCTTCACCTTAATGCCTGACCACCTTCATCTTCTGGCAGGCGTCAGACAACCAGAGTTTGATCTGCGAAATGTTATCGGACAATTCAAAAGTTTCTCCACGCGACTATACTGGAAGCGAAGTCATGAAGTTATCGCGTCCGGCCAAGTCGACGTTCCTTCCTTATCAGCTACCAAGTCAAACATCAACGAATCCAAATTTCTCCTAAACGCTCTGGCTGACTTCCAAGCAACGCTGCGGCCTGAGACGGTCGAACTAAAAAATTGGCCAACCTTCCCAGCAACCTACTTCTTAAACAAACATCTGTGGCAGCCGGGATTTTTCGATCATGTCATCCGCAACGAGAAGGACTTCAACGCGAATCTCAGCTACATAGCGTTTAACCCTGTACATGCAGGCTACGTTACACATCCATACTTCTACCCATACACAGGCTTTTTGCGCGAGGACATTCTCGGTCAAATAAGTTGCACTCTAGAAACAGCTTTGTGAAAGGCTGCTGACAGCATGACGCGGAGCACTATCTGTTATTAAACGAGCAAGGGTAAGTAAGGAAAGGAGTTAAAAAATGTCAACGAGATACGACGATCGTGACGATCGTGATTACGACCGTGACTCTCAGTATTACGGCCAGTACAACCGTCGTTCGAGTTTAGATAACACTCGCTCTTTTGGAGAGCGCGCGGAAAATCGCTGGGGCGAGAGCCGATATGGCGAGGGTCGCTCAGGTGAAGGTCGCTCGAGCGAAGGTCGTTCTGGTGAATACGGCGGCGGTCGCGGTTATGCCGGCAGAGGTGGCTACGGCGGCGGCGGTTATGGGGAGAATTACGGTGGCGGCAGCAGCTATCGTGGCGGCAGCTACAGTAGTGGCGGCGGCAGAGAATCCGAAAGATACGGACGCGAAGGTCGCGAAGGCAGGAGTCGTTACGACCGTGAATCATCATCCGGCGGCGGACGTGAAACTGGACGCGAAGGATACTGGGGCCGTGGTTGGGAAAACGAGCGCGACGACGACGCGCGCGAAAGCAGATACGGCAGCTACGGCCGCTCCGGCGCCGAACGCGGTTACAGCGAAGGCATGCGCGATTACTCGTCGCAACGCTACAACTATCCGACGGGCTTCCGTTCGGGTGAGTCGTACGGTGAACGCAGCCGTGGTTACGATTATGATCGCGAAGGTTATGATCGCGGCGAAGAACGCGGCTGGTGGGATCGCGCTTCAGACGCGGTGGCATCGTGGTTTGGTGACGAAGAGGCGGAGCGTCGCCGGCGTCAGGACCAGCAACGTGAGCATCGCGGGCGGGGACCAAAGGGCTACAAGCGTTCTGACGAGCGAATCAAGGAAGACGTTAATGATCGCTTGAGCGATGATTACTACCTTGATGCGTCGGATGTAGAGGTCGTGGTTACGAACACGGAAGTGACATTGACGGGCACAGTCAACAACCGTAACGACAAACGACGCGCTGAAGACCTCGCGGAGTCAGTGTCAGGTGTTTCGAACGTCGAGAATCGTCTGCGCGTGAAACAGCAAAGTGGTTACGGCACGTACTCGAGCACCGGCACCGGAACGCACACAGGAACCAGCATGGGCACCACCGGAACAGGCACGGGAAGTGGCACGGGTACTGGAATCGGAACCGGCAGCGCCACCGGCACACCCGGCACCACAACCAGCTCAGCCGCCGCAGGCGGTGGCAAGTCCAGCAGCAACACCTAATTTTCAAACCTGAGCTTGTGGAGCGGCGACGGCTGTCGCCCGCTTCGCAGGCTCAACTTCATTACTTTTCAATCTCGATCCTGGGGCTTACGCCCCAGGCTTTATGCTGCCGCCTGCTTCGCAGGCTCGGGACGCTTGGGCCAAGTGACAAGCCTAACTCAAACGTGTAACCTCTAAGTGGCTTTATCAAATCTCACAAACGAATCGAGGACCTCACATGTCTCAGTCGTTCACAAACCTTCTCTTTCACATCATCTTCTCAACAAAAGAACGATTGTACGAATACATTGGTGGAGTGGTGCGTGGAACCGGTGGAATTTCTCTAGGCATAAACGGAATCGAGGATCATGTTCACCTGTTGATCAAGCTTCGTCCTGATCGAGCTCTGTCTGACGTGTTGCGTGAATTGAAGTCAAATGCGACCGGCTGGATGCACGATGTGTTTCCTCGTATGAGAGATTTCTCATGGCAACGAGGCTATGCGGCGTTCACTGTTAGTCAGTCAAATCTAAAGCAGGTGCAACGTTACCTTGCTCGACAGAAGGAGCATCATCGAAAGGTGTCGTTTAGAGAAGAGTTCATCAAATTCCTTAAAGTGAATAACATCGAATACGACGAACGTTTCATCTGAGCTCCCAGCCCGCGAAGCGGGCGACAGCATAAAGCCTGGGGCGCAAGCCCCAGGATCGCGAAAATAAAAAACGTTCGCAGCCCGCGAAGCGGGCGACAGCCTTTTTCCCCCGTGAATCACGCGTTAGAGAACTGAGGGGGAATTTGTCGTCACCGAGATAAGTAATTACAATAGTGCTTCATTAGTGCCCAGAGAACCTCCCCCAGTGAGAGCGTTGTCGTTCCCCGCGCGCAAAAAGATTGGTCGCTACGAAATTTGCTCCCAACTTGGAGCGGGTGGCATGGGTGAGGTTTATCTCGCTAACGACACCAAACTCGATCGCAAAGTCGCATTGAAAATACTGCCCTCCGATGTGGTCGACGATCAGTCAGACGAACGCGTCCGCAGATTTATCCAGGAGGCGAAGGCGGTTTCCGCGCTCAATCATCCAAACATTCTCACCATCTATGAAATCGACGAGATCGATTCGGAACACTTCATCGCTACCGAGTTCATTGACGGAGAAACCCTGCGCGCGCGCATCAAAAAAGGCCCGCTCCCTCCAGTCGACGCGCTCGACGTCGGTATTCAAGTAGCTGGCGCGCTTAGCTCGACCCACAGCGTCGGCATCATTCATCGTGACATCAAGCCGGACAACATCATGCTGCGCCAGGACGGGATCGTTAAAGTTCTCGATTTCGGTCTGGCAAAACTGAGTCGTGAACGGCAAATGGAGACTGACTCGCTCGCGCCGACGCAGAACATGATCAATACCGCTTACGGCATGGTGCTGGGCACGGCGCACTACATGTCGCCTGAACAAGCCAGAGGCATGGAGCTCGATGCGCGCACTGACGTCTGGAGCCTCGGCTGCGTGCTCTACGAAATGATTTCGGGTCGCCAACCGTTTGCTGGTCCAACCACGATCGATGTGATGTCAGGTATCCTGCATCGCGAACCCGACTCACTGCTGCCGCATCTGCCGGAAGGACCACGCGATCTCGAACGTGTCATCCAGCGTGCTTTGAGGAAAGACCGCGACGAACGCTACCAGACCGTCAAAGACTTCCTGATCGATCTCAAAGATCTGAAACGCGAGATCGATACACAGTCAATCAGAGTCACGACCTCGAGATCCTCGGGCGCATCATTTTCCACTGACGCGGTGCCGGACAAGTCGATCGCTGTTCTCTACTTCGAGAACATGAACTCGGAAAAGGAAAGCGATTACTTCTGCGCGGGGATGACTGAAGACATCATTACCGACCTCTCGAAGATTAAAGAGCTTAAAATCGTCTCGCGTACTGACGTGCTTCCGTTTCGTAACAAGGAAGTCAACACACGCCAGGTCGGCGACGCGTTGCGCGTGAACTACATCCTCGAAGGCAGCGTGCGCAAAGCAGGCAACAGGATCCGCATCACCGCACAGCTTATCAGCGTTCGCGACGGCTATCACCTGTGGGCCGAACGTTTCGATCGCTTCGTCGAAGACATCTTCGACCTGCAAAACGAAGTCTCGCAGAAGATCGTCGATGCACTGAAAGTCTCGCTGACAGAGTCGGAGCGAGAACTGCTCACGCAAAAGCCGACGGACGATCTGCGCGCGTACGATTTCTACATGCGCGGCCGCGAGTTGCTCTATTTGAAGGGCCGGCGAAACACTGAGAGCGCGATCAAGATGTTTGAGGATGCGGTCGCGATCGATCCGGAGTTTGGATCTGCGTACGCCGGGCTCGCGGAAGCTTATTCGACGATGTACGAATGGTACGACAGTGCTTCGACCTGGCTGAGCAAAGCGATTGAGATGAACCGGAAAGCGCTCGAGCTCGAGCCAACGTCTCTCGACGCCAAGTTTGGCATTGCGACTGTCTATTTCAATCAGCGAAGGTTTGCGGAGTCGAAGCGTGCGATCGAAGAGCTACTTAAGGAAAACACTGAGTTTTATCCCGGTCATCTCCGGCTGGGCATAATTGCGGAGCTGTCGCAGGACTTCGAAGATGCACGGAGACATTACCGCCGCGCGGCGGAGCTCAAACCTTATGACGAAGACGCCTGGATGTTTCTGGCGGGTGCGTATCGAAAGCTTGGCAACGTCGCCGCGGCTGATAAAGCCGCAATCAAAGTCATCGAGATCACGTCGAGAAAGCTCGAAGCAAGTCTTGACGACATCATCGTGATGAGCCGTCTCGCGGAAGCATATGCGCGTTTTGGCAGCCATGAAGAAACCATTGCGACCTTGAAGCGCGTGCTCGAGTTGGAACCGAACGACGGACTTGCCGTATACAACTGTTCTTGCGCGTATGCACTGCTGGGAGAAAAGAAATCATCCTTGATACTGCTTCGTCGCGCGTTTGAGAGTGGATTCAGGACCGTGGCCCATTGGGCCAGGACGGATAGCGCCTTCGATCCCATACGTGATGATGAAGAGTTTCAGAAGTTGTTAACCGAACTGCAATAAAATCCTAAATTGGAGAACATCAATGCCAAAGTATGTTATTGAGAGAGTAGTGCCCGGGGCGAGCAAGCTGACGCCCACGGAGTTGAAAACGTTGTCACAGCGATCGTGCAGTGTGTTGAATGAATTGGGACCACAGATTCAGTGGATCCAGAGCTACGTCACAGACAACAAGCTTTACTGTGTTTACGTCGCGCCGAATGAAGAGATGGTCCAGGAGCATGCGCGACGCGGCGGATTTCCCGCGAATCACGTTTCGCAAGTGAAGACTATCATCGACCCGACCACTTCCGAGGATTAATCAACGATGGATCTGCGAGCAGTCCAAAAGCCTCTGAAAGAAAAGTATCGCAGCGATCCGAACAGCTCCCGCATCACGTTGCGGGCCCAGGGCGGTCTAAGCGATACTCCGATTTCATGCTCAGTGGAAGTTGGTCAGAAGATCCTTGAAGCGCAGGCACACAGCGGTGTCGGTGGTCCCGGCACTGCTGCGTGTTCCGGCGATTTGCTGTTGGGCGCACTTGCCGCGTGTGCTCAATTAACTTGCCAACTCGTTGCCACCGCGATGAAAATTCCATTCGAACACATTCGCGTGGAGGTGGAAGGTGAGATGGACCTGAGCGGCACGCTCGGGATTTCGAAAGAAGTGCCGGTTGGTTTCCAGGACATTCATGCCCGATTTGATATCGACGCCCCCGACGCAACGCCGGAGCAATTAGCTGCATTGAAAGAAAAGACCGAGCAGTATTGCGTGGTGATGCAAACTCTGATAAATCCACCTCAGATCAGAACGACCTGGTCGTAAGCTCAACGCGGGCGGATCGCATTAGCCCGCGCAGCGGGCGACAGCGTGGCACATAATTATTCTCTGCCGCCCGCTTCGCGGGCTCGATGTTGTTGTTGGACCGCTTTCCCCGGGCGTGCGCCCTAGGCTTTATGCTTCCGCCCGCTTCGCGGGCTCGACGTTGTTGTTGGACCGCTTTCCTAGGGCTTGCGCCCCTAGGCTTTATGCTGCCCCCGCTTCGCGGGCTCGACGTTGTTGTTGGACCGCTTTCCTAGGGCTTGCGCTCCTAGGCTTTATGCTGCCGCCCGCTTCGCGGGCTCGACTACGAATTTCATGAACGTTCAATTGCAAACGCCGTCGTTTGAGCTCGCTAGCGAGTGGCTGAATCGTCAAGTCACGACGCGACAGACTAAAGGTCATCCGACGCTCGTTCATTTGTGGTCCGTCAGCTCGGAAACAGCGAAGACGAATCTGGCGCGGGTGGCCCAACTACGCGATCAGCGCAAGCGTGAAGGATTGCGCGTCGTCGCCGTACACGTGCCACAGTCTGACGCCGAAAAGGATCCACGCACGGTCCGTGATGCAATCGGGCGGCTCAATCTCACCGAGCCGTGCGCGCTCGATAATGACTACAAAGTGAGTCACGGCCACGCAAATCTGCCCGTTTACTTCCTGCTCGATCCCGACGGCGAGATCCGTGCTTCAGCCACCGGAGCGAACGGCCTCGACGTGATCGAGGACGAATTGGACGAGCTGCTCACCGAGCTCAGATCGCACAGCCCGTTTTGCGCCGCGTGTGAGTTGTTTCTGAATAAAGAGGCGATGTTTTGTGCGGACTGTGGCTCGCCGTTAACACTGCCCGGCCCCGGCACGCATCCGTATTACGAAAACCATTTCGTCTCTTCCCTGCCCACGGTTCGACTCGTCAATCCGGATCCATTCATCGGACACAAGATCGACGGGAAGTATGAACTCGTAGCGAAGCTCGGCGAAGGCGGCATGAGCGTTGTCTATCGCGCACGCCGCGTTCACATCGGCGACGATGTCGCGGTGAAGATCCTCACCGGCAAGTTCGTCAAAGACGATGCGGCGCTTGCTCGCTTTCGTCGAGAAGCTCGCGCGGCGGCGATGTTGCGACATCCAAGCGTCATCACGATTCACGATTTCGGCGAGACTGACGACGTACATGCACCTGCTTACATCGTGATGGAGTTTGTGAAAGGAACGCCTCTGCGCGAGCTGTTGCGCAGTGAAGATCACTTTTCTGTCGAGCGTGGCGTGCGACTGATGCGTGGTATCTGCGCGGGTGTGGGCTCAGCGCATCGACAAGGCGTGGTCCATCGCGATCTCAAGCCCGATAATATTCTCGTGGTCGCGCCTGATGATGATTTCGAGCTCGAGAGCGTGAAGGTGGTCGACTTCGGTTTGGCGAAATTATTGGCTGACGCGGGGGCGGCTTCGTCAGGCGCGGTGGTCGGAACGCCTTTCTATATGTCGCCCGAGCAGTGTTTAGGTGAACCGTTGGACGCACGCTCAGACGTTTATAGTCTCGGCGCGATGTTCTACGAGATGCTCTCCGGTAAGCAGCCGTTTGAGGCAACGACTGTCTCAGGAGTGATTAACCGGCACTTGCATGAGCCGCCGCCGCCGTTCGCCGAGTCATTGCGAATACCGCGAAGGATTTCAATGGGAATCATGCATGCGTTGGCGAAAGATCCGGATGCGAGGCCGCAGACGGCAACTGAGCTGGCGCGGCAGATGGGTTTAGTTTGAGACAGGATTTACAAGATGATTTCAAGATTTACATAATTCAATCTTGTCAATCATGAAGAATCCTGTAATTCCTGTCTAACTACACTCGCCGCGACACGCGCGCGATCGCCTTCGCTAATTCATTCAACTCGATCGGCTTCGACAAGTGCAGCGCGTAACCGGCGTTCAACGCCTTCGACTCATCGACTGCGCCCGCATAACCGGTCACCGCAATCGCCGGAATACGCTTACCATCACCCTCGAGCTCGCGTAGCCGCCGGATGAAATCGTAACCATCCATTTCCGGCAAACCGATATCGGACACAACGACATCCGGCTTCCACTCGGCGATCATCTTCAACGCCATGGACGCAGAATCACTCGCCCTCACTTCCGCGCCGTAGCGACCGAGTGCGAGCGTGATCAATTCGCGCGTGTCCTGCTGATCGTCGACTGTGAGAACTTTTAGTCCGCTCAACACGTCAGGCCTGAGATCCGAGGATCCGTTTTGTTGAAATTTACCCGGCGCGACTGCGCTCAGTTCTGTCAGGCGCAGCGATTGGGTAAATAGCGGAAGTGCGACAACGAACGTCGCACCTTTTCCTTTGCCGTCACTCTCCGCCCGAACGGTGCCGCCATGCATCGCGACGAGACTGCTCACGATCGAGAGTCCCAATCCCAGCCCGCCATGCGTGCGCTTCGCCGACGTATCCGCCTGCCTGAAGCGCTCGAAAATGTACGGCAAAAACTCCGGCGCGATACCTTCACCGCTGTCGCGAACTACGATTTCAAGCTGTGGCCCAACCGAACGCAACGCGACTTCCACTCGGCCGTCTGTGGGCGTGAACTTCACCGCGTTTGAAAGCAGGTTCCAAACGACCTGCTGCAAACGCCTCGCCTCGCCCATCATGAATCCGGCATTGCGCTCGATCGCAACAACGATCTGAATGTTCTTCGCTTCCGCGGCCGGACGCACTGCATCGATCGCAGCCTCGATTATGCCGGCGAGCTCGATCGGCTTAACGTCGAGTTGCAACTTACCCGTCACGATTCGCGAGATGTCGAGCAGCTCGTCGATGATCGCGCGTTGCGCTTCCGCGTTCCGATGAATGACGTCGATGCCGCGCGCGCGATCAATCTCGCTCAGCTTTCCTCGCTTCAGCAGGTGAGTCCAGCCGAAGATTGCGTTCAGCGGCGTGCGCAACTCGTGCGAAAGCATCGCAAGGAAATCGTCTTTGACACGATTCGCAATCTCAGCACTCGCGCGCGCTTTCTGTTCGCGAGCCATCAACTGCAACACCGCCTCTTCCGATTCGCGCCGAACACGCTGAAGATTCAAGTGCGCCTCCACACGTGCCATCAGCTCGCGCGCTGAAAAGGGCTTCGTCAAATAGTCGTCGGCGCCCGCGCCCATACCTTCGACGTGCGACTCTTCTCCGGCACGCGCGGACAGCAGTATTACCGGGGTCGTTCGTGTGTTTTCGTCAGCACGCAACGCCTTGAGCAAACCGAAGCCATCAAGCTTCGGCATCATCACGTCCGACAAAATCAGGTCGAACTTCTCGCGACGAGTTGCTTCGAGAGCGCTTTCACCATCCGCCGCGGCTTCGACGTCGTACTTCGTCCCCAGTAATCGGAGGAGGTATTCACGCATGTCTGTGTTGTCATCAGCCAGCAGAATGCGCGCGCGCGATTGGTCGGCCGTTGAGGCTATGGGAAACGTGCCGATGTGATCGTTTTCCTCTGGAAGCCATTTCAGCAGCTCACCCACGTACGCATCACTCCGCATATTCGTGGATGCGAGCGTACGCTGGACACCGAGTCGATCGGCAGGAAGATGCCCGGAGCCGGTGGGAATACTCACCGTGAACGTGCTTCCCTGTCCGACTTCACTTTTGACGCGCACCGTACCACCGTGCAGTTTCACGAGTTCCTGAACGAGTGCGAGTCCGATTCCCGATCCTTCATAACTCCGCCCGCGCGCTCCTTTGACACGATGAAAACGCTCGAACAGGTGCGGTAACTCATCCTCGGGAATGCCAGTGCCCGTGTCAGTCACGTCGAGCGCAACATTCTTGCCCGACTGTCGTAGAGTGATCGTGATCTGTCCTTCGAAAGTAAACTTGAACGCATTCGAGAGCAGGTTGAAGACGATCTTCTCCCACATCTCGCGATCGACGTAAACGTCTGCATCCAGCGATGAAGCTTCGACAATCAGCTTCATTCCCGCTTTCTCTACCGCCGACCGAAACACGCTCGCGAGCTCGGCGGTCAACGCCTGCAAATCGACCGCTTCGTAGACTGCTTCGATCCGGCCCGCTTCGATGCGTGAGAAATCGAGCAACGTGTTCACTAGCTTGAGCAAACGTACGCTGTTGCGATGGGCCATATCGAGACGTTCGTGCATACTCGATGGCAGGCTTGAATCAGCGAGCGCGTCCTCGAGTGGACCAAGCATGAGCGTGAGCGGCGTGCGGAATTCGTGACTGACGTTCGAGAAGAATGTGGTCTTGGCGCGATCGATTTCGGCGAGTGCTTCGGCACGTTTGCGCTCTTCCTGGTAGGCGCGAGCGTTCGAGATCGCAGTGCCGATATGGCCGACAGTCAACTCGAAGAAACTCAGGTACTCGGAATCGACAGTACGTCGCGGGCTGAGACCAGCCACAAGAAACGCCGACGGCTTCGTATAACCGGAAGCTCCGATCGGAGCCACTACGGCAGTTTGGCACGGTTCGGACCATGGTCCACCCGGCAAAGGGCCGAACCGGTCTTCGACGTCGTAAACTACTTGTAAAGTTCCGCTTTCAAATGCGTCGCGAAGCGGCCACGTCGCAGAGCCAGCCAGCTCGCTCATCAAAATCTTTTCGGGAGCGGCGCCATCTCCTTCTTCCAAGCCGCTCGCGCACACTAACCGCGCCCGTTTGCCGTCCTCGTCGAGGAGATAAACAAGCACGAACGGCACATCGAAAGGATTTGCTGCAAGAGTGTTGAGTGCGACGTTGCAAGCTTCTTCGGCCGACTTGACCGCGATGCGACCGAGGTCGCGCAGTGTTTGCAGGCGTCGCTCGCCAATCACGCGTCCAGTGGTTTCGTAACAGGCGCAGAAGATTCCGTCGATCTTGTCTTTGTCGCCGCGAATCGGGCTGTAAGAAAATGTGAAATAGGTCTCTTCGCGCGGCAGGTTGCGATCCATGACCAGCAATAGATCTTCAGACCAGGTCGCCTCGCCTGTCTGAAACACACTGTCGAGCATTGGGCCGACGGTCGACCAGATCTCTTTCCAGGCCTCGCGACCGGAGCGACCAAGCCAGCCCGGATGTTTCGTCACGCCGAGGATGGGAATGTAGCCGTCGTTGTAGAACATCGTGTACTCGGGATTGCCCCACCAGAGAACGATGGGATAACGCGAGCCGATGCAGATCGAGACGGCGGTCTTGAGAGATTGGGGCCACTGGGCGGCTGGACCAACTGGGCTGCTCGACCAGTCGAACGCACGCATGCGCTCGCCCATTTCACTGCCGCCACTCAGAAAACTCAGATCGTTAGAGTCGTTGGGCATTCGTTGCAGGGGATCGTGGGTAAAACTCGAACGGGGGGTTGGGTTAATTAAAAACCGACGAATGATTGTCTGTCAACGCCCGGTTGGAGAGAAAAATCTGTGGATGAAGTAGCTTAGCCTTTAACCAATTTCATTGGGCGGACGTCGACTTTGACCTCGTCACCTGCAACAACGCGGTCTGACTTCACCAGTGACAAGATCAGCTTGCCTTCAGGTTTGACTTTTCCCTGCGTGGGCACGATGAACTTGCCGGGATTGTCCGATGGATAGAGACTGAAACCTCCGAGCAGAATCTTTTCACCATCGTTCGGTTGATAGTGGACCTGAAACTCCGCCGGACGCTTCTGCGGATTCGTGACCTTTACCACCTCGACCTGCACGAAGCGCGCTGTCGCGGGATCACCGTCGTCAGGCAGGATCTTCTGTGTGATTTCTGGGTTCTGAAGGTCGAGCGAGTGCACAGCCTGATCGCTCTTCTCGTTTTGACTAGAAGGAGAGTTCGGAGTCGCAGTGTTCGCGTTTTGCGGAGTGCCAACGTACAGCCCGGTGCCGGCACACGAAGCCACCGCAAACGTTAACAGACAAACGCAAAGACCAAGCGTGTAAAGCCTCATCGCACACCTTACAATAAGTGAAACAAACTACTGAGGAGGCGGATTAATTATAACAGGCGTAGTGATAATCTCAATTCCGTTCAACTCCAACTGCGTGTCTTCGCGCTCAAACTTTCCTGCAAACGGCACCGGCACAAGCTGCAATGAGATCGGAGTGCCTTCGTTCAACTGCCCACTACTTCTGAGCCGTTGAATCGCGTTCGTCAGGTTCACCAGGAACTTCGGTTGATGCTGATGATCACCCGTCCCAGGAAATTGAGCAACAGCAGCAGGAGTATGAGTGCCGAAGAACGCAAAACTACCCGCAAAGTGTGGATCTTCAGTCGGCGTGCTGCTGCTTGCACTCGGCAGATTCACAAACACGCGTACCGAAAAATCGCTCTGCGGCGGAACATCGGCGAATTCAATACTCGCGAAGATCCGCTCACGCGCAGTGTCGCTGTTGACGATCGCGGCAAAATCCTGTGGCGCGAGTTTCGTCTCTCTTGAAAAAGTCTTGGCGATACTGACGGCAGCTTTGTCAGCGAGCCGCACGCGTTGTTTGACTTCGAATCTGATATTCGCGCCCGCGCGAACTCTCTGCTCGACTTTTTGAAAGGCGGACTTCGTGGTTAGCTCCGCTGTCGCAGGCGAACTGCCGATCGCGCTGCTTTCATAACGATAACTGAGCAACGGCTCGATGGTTGTAATGCCGCCATTCTGGTCCTGCGGATTGCCGTCGGCATCGACGAAGTGACTGTTCGCGTGACTGATCCACGCACCATCGTTGGTATTGTTGTTGTTGAGCTCGATGTTCCACTTGGCCCAGCAGTAATCGATCATGCAGTGATGCATCCAGAAGAGCGGATCGCGAGCTGAGGCGGTCGAGCACATCGTTTGGCCCACCGCGCAATGGACTGTGTTATGCGGCGTGCCTTCGATCTGGTGCATGAAAGTGAAGAAGTTTGTGTCCTGCATGATCGGATCGAGTGCGGCGGTGCTGACTGCCCACACGTTCGTCATGTCAGTATTACTTCGCGCCATGAAAAGCGGATCGCCATTGACGAGGAAAGCCGGATGAATTTGCGGGTTCTGGTTCCAGTTCCAATAAGGCAAGCCAAACTTCGGGTTTCCGCTAACTTTCTGGCAAATCTTTTCGAAAAAGAAAAGGAAAGCACGATGCCAGTCGAAGAAATGATCCGTGCCGTGTTCGCAGAAGGTGAAACTGACTGCGTTGCCGTGTATCGCTGCCTGGGCCTCCCAACTTGTAGAAATATTCGACGCCATACCCTTCATCGCCTGAACGGCATTGCGATACGTGTTGATGTCGGCATCGACTTCGGCTGAGCCGGTGCGCAGGCGACGACGTACGGGACGGTTCTTAATCGCGTCGGCGAGCTTGTCGCAGCCACCCATCGTGCCCACGAGAAGCGATACGCTTACGAATCCCAGTCCTTTAATGAATATACGCCGGCTGACACTACTTAACGGATTGTTGTCTTCGAAATCTTTCGGAGTGAGGTACTCCATAGACGTCTCCTTTGTAGGCGGACCTTGAGCGGCGGCACATTACTCCCCATTGGACCAAATGTCAACGCAACTTTGGCCACAAAAGGCACAAAATCACAAAAAATATTTCTGTGCCTTTTGTGGCTAAAGATTTGAAAGGGCGTGGAAGGTAGGCTTCAAGGTTGGGTAGAGCTTCCGATATTGCTCGTAGAGTGATTCGTAAAGTTGGCTTGCTTCCTTGTTTGGCGTGACGTGGTCGCGGGTGGAGATGGTTTGGCCGCAGGCTGTGTCGACGTTGGGCCATACTCCGGCGCCGACACCGGCCAGCAGCGCAGCTCCATATGCCGCGCCCTCTGTCGTATTGACTGTGACGAGCTCGGCGTCGAGCGTGTCTGCCAGAATCTGTCGCCACAGCAAACTCTTCGCGCCACCACCTGACACGCGCACCTCGTTGACAGATCCGAGTCCGGCGTCGCGCATCAGGCAAAACATGTCTTTGATTCCAAACGCGACGCCCTCGAGTATCGAGCGAGTCAAATGCGACTGCCCGTGACGCGTCGTTAATCCGATCCACGCGCCGCGCGCGAGCGGATCGGGATGAGGCGTTCGCTCGCCACTCAAGTACGGCAAAAAAATCAGGCCTTCACTTCCCGCAGGCACGCCGGCGGCTTCTTCAACCAGCTCAGCAAAACTTCGATCGCGTGCAAGCTTGTCGCGATACCACTGCAAACTGCCGGCGGCGCTGAGCATCACTCCCATCAAATGCCAGCGTCCCGCGACAGCATGACAAAACGCGTGCAGCCTTCCCTCTGGCTCGATCAGTGGCGACTCAGTCGCAGCAAAAACAACACCCGACGTTCCGAGCGTCAACGCCATCGTTCCCGGGGAAAG
>JADMIO011000832.1_pt1 | contig 15723 bp, 17 predicted proteins | sample 8958161 | NCBI WGS metagenome assembly JADMIO01 (sample SAMN16585339, study PRJNA669376) | soil metagenome | isolation source: Crop rotation soil | place: USA: Cullars Rotation, Alabama | collected 2011
CGACAACTTGTCCACGTGGAATTCTAAGCTTAGGATCCCAATGTGCTGGAAAGCCTTCATGTGCGTCGGCGGCGCCGACGGCTTCCGCGACGAAGACGTCGAATACGCAGTGCGGCTGAACCAGGCGGGCGTGCCGACGGAGCTGCACGTGTACCCCGGCGCGCCGCACGGCTTCGCGGTGCTGGGCGACACCGCGGTGTCGCGCCAGGCGGCCGTCGACATGGAGCGCTGGCTCTCCGCGCGGTTCTGACGCCTTGCCGTAACGACTCGGGGGCGCGCGACGATCCTCGGGCAACGGCGAGGATCACATGTCGGACCAACGGTTCAGGTCGATGCTCACGCGCATCCGGCGCAGCGTGGTCTTCGCGCGGCGCATGCCGGGGGCCGAGCCGCGCGCCGTCGTGCGATTCGGCCCGGCGGCCGGTCTTGCGTCCGCGTCGGGATCCCCGACCGGGCCGGTCCGCGCCGGACGTGAGGGAGTTCGGTTCGCCGACCGTCTCGTACGTTCCTCGGGTGACCATCGCGACCTGAGCCCGCGCGAGCGTGAGCTCGTCGAGATGCAAGCGGAGCTGGCGCGACTCGTGGGCCGGAGCGGCGAGCCACCGCGCGGCGACTAGACGCGCTCACGCCCGCCCGGGCGTCGTGAAATCGGGCATGCCGGTTCGCAACGGCCGTTAGCGTTGTCCGACCATGCGCCTGCTCGTCGACACGACACCGCTCAGAGTCTCACCGGACTTCCGGCGGCTGTGGATCGGGCAGGCGGTCTCGTTCTTCGGCACCACGATCACGATGGCGGCGCTGCCGTATCAGGTGTTCCACGAGACCGGTTCGTCGCTCGATGTCGGGCTGCTCGGGCTCGCGCAGCTCGGCCCGCTGCTCCTGCTCTCCCTGATCGGTGGTGCCCTCGCCGACAGCTTCGACAAGCGGCGGATCCTGCTGATCGTCAACAGCGTGTCTCTCGTATGCTCCGCGGTCCTCGCGCTGAACGCGTCGCTGCCGCATCCGCACGTCTGGTTGCTGTTCGTGGTCGGCGCGGCCTCGAGCGGGAGCTTCGCGCTCACCTACCCGGTGACGCGCTCGTTGCTGCCGTTGCTCGTCGTGGAAGAGCTGCGACCAGCCGCGTTCGCGTTGCAGTCGACGTACGGGACGTTCGGCATGATGGTCGGTCCCGCGATCGGTGGGCTCATCATCGGGGCGTTCGGGGTCAGCACCGCCTACGCGGTCGACGTCACGACGTTCCTCATCGCGCTCGGCGTGTTCATGGGACTCTCGCCTGCGCCGCCGATGCTGGCGCCGGGAAGTGCGCGAGTGTCGTCGATCCTCGACGGGTTGCGGTTCCTGCGCGGCCAGTCGGTGATGATGAGCATCTTCGGGCTCGATCTGCTCGCCATGGTGTTCGGCATGCCGCGCGCACTGTTCCCGGCGCTCTCGCAACGGCTCGGTGGCGGCGCGACGCTCTACGGACTGTTGCTCTCGTCGGTCGCGGCCGGTGCGTTCCTGGCGTCGCTGTTCAGCGGTTGGACCGGACGCATCCGCCACCAAGGTCGCGCGGTCTTGTGGGCCGTGGCGTTCTGGGGTGGCGCGATCGCGATTGCCGGGCTGGTGCGCGAGCCGGTCGTCGTACTCGTGATGTTCGCGTGCGCGGGGGGTGCCGACATGATCTCGGGTGTGTTCCGTTCGACCATCGCGATGAGCGTCACGCCCGATGACATGCGCGGCCGCGTGAGCGGCGTCGAGATCGCGGTGTACGCGGGTGGGCCGGTGCTCGGCGACGTCGAAGCCGGGCTCGTCGGAGGGCTCGCGGGCGTGCCGTTCGCGATCGTGTCCGGCGGGCTGGCCTGCGTCGCCGCGGCGGGGCTGTTCGCGGCGAAGGTCGGCAGCTTCCGCGACTACGTACGGCCCGGCGCGCCGGCGGCGTAGCTCCGGTCAGAGCGACTCCAGCCACGCGCGGGTCGCGTGCGGCGTGCGAAAGCGATGCACGTCGAGGTGCGCGTACTGCGGCTCGCGGTACCGCGCCTCGTACTCGACGCGCTTGCGCGCGTGGTGCGACCACGCCCACCGGATCGGGTGTTCGGCCTTCCACCAGTCGCGCGGATCCTCGCGGTTGCCGTTCCACAGCTCCTGGCGAGTCACGCCCCGGCTGACCGACCGCCGGATCACTTGTTGCATCACACGGGCGCGCGAATAGTCGAGCCATACGACAGTCGTCGCTCGTTCGAGCACGATCGGCCGCACGGCCGCGTAGTTGCCGTCGACCACCCACGCGTCACCCGCCACCGCACCGCGCACGCGCGCGCGGAACTCGTCGTCGGGCAGCTCGGTCCAGCCCGGTTGGTGGAAGATCGAGTCGAGCTCGACGAACGGGATGTCGAGGCGCGCCGCGATCGCCTTCCCGAGCGTCGTTTTCCCCGAACCCGACGATCCGACCACTGACACGCGCATCGTCAGTCCGGAGCGCCCAGCCGGCGGTCCATCCACGCCATGTCTCGGATCGGGATGCCGTTCTCCGACAACCCGGCGGGATAGCCCTTGTCGGCGGTGAAGAAGTCGCGCTCGATATGGCTGAGCCGGAAGCCGAGCCGCTGGTAGAACGCGAGCTGCCGCACTCCCGATGTCGCGGTCCCGACGACGACCCGTTCGACGCCGCGGCTCCGCAATCGGGCGCATACCTCCTCGACGATCGCCGAGCCGACGCCCGCGCCTTGCGTCGCTTCGTCGACGGCGACCGCACGCAGCTCTGCGGTCTCGCGGTCGAGGTCGATGACCAGCACCGCGGCGCGCGGCCGGCCGGTATCCGGGTCGACGACGCCGTACAGCGTGCCGTCGTACAGGTAGGCGCGGAGGGGGACGGGCTCGTCGGCGAGCTCGAGCAGCTCGACCCACGCGTCGCGCGCGCGTCCGGGCGCGATCGTCACGACGCCGTCGGGATCACGGGGGGCGTCGCGCACGAGTCCGCACGCTAACGAGTCCGGGGCTGCAATAGTGGCGACCGTGCCCGGAACGACGCCGCCGGACGAACGCCATCCGCTGATCCCGCTCGCGCTCGGCGGGTTCGGCGCGCTGCTGACCGCGCTCGTACTCGTGCCGTTCCGCAACGACATCGACAACGCGAATCTCGCGCTGTTGCTGGTGCTCGTGGTGGTGATCGCCGCAGTCCTGGGTGGCCGGGGCGCCGCGGTCGTCGCCGCGATCACCGCGACCATGGCGTTCGACTTCTTCCTGACGAAGCCGTACAACTCGATGCGGATCGAGAGCGCCGACGACATCGAGACCGCCGTCATCATGCTCGCGGTCGGCTTGCTCGTCGGTGAAGTCGGCGCACGGGGTCGCCGGTTCCGGAGCCAACGCGAGCGCGCCGCGAACGCGATCGCCCGCGTGCACCGCGTCGCCGCGCAGATCGCAGAAGGCGGCCCGCTCGACCGTGACCACCGGATCGACGAGGTGGTCGAAACCGTACGACGCGAGCTGACGGCACTCTTGCAACTGCATGACTGCCATCTGGAGTACGCGCCGTTCCAGTGGCCGATGCCGCGCCTCGAACGCAGCGGGACGATCGAGACGTCGGAACACGAGTACACGGACGACGGGTTCGTCCTGCCCGAGTACGGCGTGCAGCTGCCGATCCTCGACGCGGGGCGGGAGATCGCCCGGTTCGTGCTCATGGGCGACCCCGCGGTGTCGGTCACGATCGAGGAACGGGTCGTAGCGGTCGCGCTCGCCGATCAGCTCGGCAATGCGTTCTCGATGGCCGGCCCGACCGAGCTCGAGCGCCTGGAGCGCGACGCGCAGGACGGCGCGAGCTGACGCGTCGGGCGGGGCAGACGTGAGAGGCTGCCCCGATGTTCGAGGTGTTGAAGCGGCTGCTGGTCGGCCGGCCGCTCGCGAACACGCAGATGGAAGAGCAGCGCATCTCGAAGACGATCGCGCTCGCCGTCTACTCCTCCGACGCATTGTCATCGACCGCGTACGCAACGGAAGAGATCCTCTTCGTCACCGCGCTCGGCGCGTCGAGCCTGGCGCTCGGGCTGAGCAAGCTCGTCCCGATCGCGATCGTCGTCGCCGTCTTGCTCGCGATCGTCATCGTCTCGTACCGGCAGGTGATCTTCGCCTACCCCGACGGCGGCGGCGCGTACGTCGTCAGCCGCGAGAACATCGGCGAGCTCGCGTCGCTCGTCGCGGGCGCGTCGCTGATGGTCGACTACGTGCTCACCGTCGCGGTGTCGATCTCGGCCGGCGTCGCTGCCATCGTGTCGATTCCCGAGTTCGAAGGCCTGGCCCAGCACCGCGTCGAGCTCGGACTCGTGCTCATCGGGCTGATCACGCTGGCCAACATGCGCGGGGTCAAGGAAGCCGGAAAGCTGTTCGCGGTCCCCACCTACATCTACATGGCGCTCCTCGGTGGCCTGCTGATCTACGGCTTGGCCCGTTCGTACTTCGGGCACATCGCGCCGGTGCCGTTCGACCCGAAGGCGTTCGAGGGCTCGAACCAGTTCGGCGGCGGGCTCGGCTTCTTCCTGCTCGCCAAGGGGTTCTCGTCGGGCGCGGTGGCGCTGACCGGCGTGGAGGCGATCTCCAACGGCGTGCCTTCGTTCCGGCGTCCGGAGGCGAAGAACGCCGCGACGACGCTCGTGTGGATGGGCGCGCTCCTCGGCACCCTCTTCTTCGGGATCTCGGTGCTCGCGCACCGCCTGCAGCCGTATCCGAGCACCGAGCGCACCGTGCTCTCGCAGCTCGCGCGCGCGGTCTACGGCAACGGTCTGCTATTCGTGCTCCTGCAGTTCGCGACCGCGGCGATCCTGGTGCTGGCGGCGAACACCGCCTACAACGGGTTCCCGAGCCTCACCTCGATCATCGCCCGCGACGGCTACCTCCCGCGGCAGCTCGCGCACCGCGGGGACCGGCTGGTGTTCTCCAACGGCATCTTCGTGCTCGCCGGCGCGGCCGGGTTGCTGCTCATCGCGTTCGGCGGGCTCACCAACGCGCTGATCCCGTTGTACGCGATCGGCGTGTTCACCTCGTTCACGCTGTGCCAGTTCGGGATGGTGCGGCACCACCTTCGCATCCACGAGCGCGGCTGGCGACGCAACGTCGTGCTCAATGCGACCGGCGGCTTCGCGACGTTCTTCGTGCTGATGATCGTGGCGGTCACGAAGTTCAGCAACGGCGCGTGGGTGCCGCTGCTCGTGATCCCGTTGATCGTGCTGCTGTTCAAGGGCATCGCCCGGCACTACCGGCGGGTGGCCGACGCGCTCCGGGTCCCCGACGACTACCGACCACCGCGACGCCGGCACACGGTGTTGGTGCTGTCGTCGGGCGACATCCATCCCGGGTTGCTCGAGGCGCTCGCGTACGCGCGATCGGTCACGCCCGACCACCTCCTCGCCGCCACGGTCGTCGCCGACGGCCAGGAAGCCGAGCGGGTCGAGAAGCGCTGGGCCGAGCACGGCATCGACACCCCGCTCGAGATCGTGCGGTCGCCGGCCGGCGACGTGACCGGCGCGACGCTGCACTTCATCGACGAGCTCGAGCAACGGTGGGAGAACTCGATCGTGACCGTGGTGATCCCCGAGCTGTGGGTGCGGCACTGGTGGCAGCACCTGCTGCACAACCAGGGCGCGCTCGTGCTGAAGGGCCGCCTGCTGTTCCGCAAGGACACCGTGGTGACGTCGATTCCCTACGGCGCCGACGAGCTGGCGGCCGCCGCGCGACGGTGACACCCGCGCGTCAATCGTTCCGACGTGCCACACTCCGGCGATGAAGAAGCTCGCCGACTACGGCATCGACGATCACCCCGCCGACGATCCCGAGCGCGCGCAGGTCAACTGGATCGTGGCCGTGCTCGACGACTGTGAGGAGTGCGTCGATCCGCGGGTCGAAATCACGTTCGAGGAAGCCGGCCGGCCGGGCACCGGTGTGGTCGGCCACCTCAGCCCCGACAGCGCGCGGAAGCTCCGGGCCGCGATCGCGCTCGGCCTGCGGGAGATCGGCGAAGACCCGGGCGCGTAGGACCGGCCCGGAGGTCCGGCTAGCGCGTCCAGTTCGGGTTACGGCCGTAGAAGGCGATGAGCTTGGTCGCGGCGTCGGCATCGTGCTCGACCCGCGCCGCGGGGCCGAACATCGCACCGTCGCGCGGTATCCCCGCCGCGACCGCGACCTCGTACGCCCCGGCACACAGCTCGGGGTCGAGCCCCGCGTCCATGTCGACGGCGCGCGCCAAGTCCCACGTGTGCACGAGCACGTCGGTCGTGAGCGCGCCGAGCAGGTCGCCCGGGGTGCTCGTGCCACCGCCGGGCAGATCGATCGGCCGGTTGAGCACGCCGGGCTCGGCCAATGCGCTGAACAGCGCGGCGGCCGTCGCGGTCCACCGCTCGGCCGTCCCCGCCCGCGGCCGGTCCGCCCGCACGCCGAGGGGCCGGAGCAGCAGCACGTCGTGGAAGCCGATCACGTGTTCCACCAGCGCCCGCGCGTCCCACTGCGAGCACGGGGTCGGTCGGTCCCACAGCTCGACCGGCACCGCATCCACGATCCGCGAGAACGCGGCGCAGGCCCGCCCGTGACGTTCGATGTGGTCGCTCACACCGCGAGCGTACGGGTTCGGCCGTTCTTGACGCCGCGAGCGAACCGGGGCGAGCATCGTGGCATGCGAGTTCCCTTGACGGTGAACGACTTTCTCGAACGCGCCGAGCTCGTCTACGGCGACCGGATCGGCCTGATCGACGAGCCCGATCAGCCCGCCGAATCCTGGGGGCCGCGCACCTGGAAGGAGATCGCCGCGCGCGCCCGGGCCCAGGCGGCCGGACTCGACGCGCTGGGTATCGGCGCGGGCGAGCGCGTGGCGATCGTGTCGCAGAACTCGGCGCGCCTGTTCACATCGCTGTTCGGCGTGAGCGGCTCCGGACGCGTGCTCGTGCCGATCAACTTCCGGCTCAGCTCCGACGAGGTCGCGTACATCGTCGAGCACTCCGGCGCATCGATGCTCCTCGTCGATCCCGAGCTCGACGCCGACCTCGCCAAGGTGGACGCGAAGCACCGGTTCGTGCTCGGCGCCGACGCCGACGAGGAGCTCTACCGCTTCGGGGTGACCCCCGAGCCCTGGCTCGCGCCCGACGAGGACGGCACGGCCACCATCAACTACACGAGCGGCACGACCGCGCGCCCGAAGGGCGTGCAGATGACGCACCGCAACATCTGGGTGAACGCAACGACGTTCGGATGGCAGGCGTCGGTCGACGACCGCGACGTGTACCTCCACACACTGCCGATGTTCCACTGCAACGGTTGGGGAATGACGTACGCGGTGAGCGGCATGGGCGGCCGGCACGTCGTGCTGCGCAAGGTCGACGGGCCCGAGATCCTGCGTCGAGTCGCCGAGCACGGCATCACGCTGCTGTGCGGCGCGCCGGCAGTCGTCAACACCGTGCTCGACGCCGCGGCGGAATGGTCGGGTGAGATCCCCGGCCGGGGGCGTACGCGGATCATCGTCGCGGGCGCGCCGCCGCCGACGCGCACGATCGAACGGGTCGAGACCGATCTCGGCTGGGAGTTCATCCAGATCTACGGGCTCACCGAGACGTCGCCGTTGCTCACGATGAACCGGGGGCGCGAGGAGTACGACGCGATGACGCCCGCCGAACGCGCCCAGCGGCTCGGCCGCGCGGGTGCGCCCGCGCTCGGCGTGCGCCTCTCGGTCGACGACGAGGGCGAAGTCCTCGCCGCGAGCAACGTGGTGATGGCCGGGTACTGGGAGCAGCCCGAACAGACTGCGGAAGCGATCCACGACGGCTGGTTCCACACCGGCGACGGCGGCGCGATCGACGACGAGCACTACCTCGCCATCGCCGACCGCAAGAAGGACGTGATCATCTCGGGCGGCGAGAACGTGTCGTCGATCGAGGTCGAGGACTGCATCTTCTCGCACCCGTCGGTGGCGGAGGTCGCCGTCGTCGGGGTCCCGCACGAGAAGTGGGGCGAGACGGTGCTCGCACTCGTGGTGGTCGCGCCGGGCGCGACCCTCACCGAGGGCGAGGTGATCGAGCACTGCCGGGCTCGGCTGACGCACTTCAAGTGCCCGACGACCGTCGAGTTCCGCGACTCCCTCGCGCGCACGGCCACCGGCAAGCTCCAGAAGTTCAAGCTGCGCGCGCCCTACTGGGAAGGCCGCGACCGCCTGGTGAACTAGCCCGGCCGGCCCTGCGTTAGATTCCGCGCCCTATTGACCGGCCCGGAGGAACCATGGGGCGATTCGACGGAAGAGTGGCGTTGGTGACGGGCGCGGGCTCGGGGCTCGGGCGGGCGACCGCCACGCAGCTGGCCGACGAGGGCGCGGTGGTCGCGTGCCTCGACATCGCCGGCGACGCGGCGGAGAAGACGGCGGCCGATATCGGCGGCTCGGCCCGCGCCTACAAGGTCGACGTCTCCGATCCCGAGTCGGTCCGCCCGGCCGTGGCCGCAGCCGCCCAGGAGCTGGGCCGCCCGCAGATGGTGTTCAACTGCGCGGGCATCGGCCGCTTCTCGCACTCCGCCGAGACGTCGTTCGACGAGTGGTCCCGGATCATCGGCGTGAACCTCACCGGGACGTTCCTCGTGAGCCAGGCTGCGATCCCGCACCTGCTCGACGGCGGCGGCGTGATCATCAACATCGCGTCGAACGCGGGGCTGATGGGTCAGCCCTACAGCGCGGCGTACTGCGCGTCGAAGGGCGGCGTCGTCAACCTCACGCGGGCGCTCGCCGAGGAGTATCTGAAGCGCGGCATCCGCGTGAACTGCCTCGCGCCGGGCGGCATCGAGACGCCGCTCCAGAACGAGTTCATGCAGATGCCCGAAGGCGTGTCGTGGAAGGACCTCCGCAAGGTGATGACACCGCTCGGCACCTCGCAACCGGAGGAGATCGCCAACGTCGCGATCTTCATCGCGTCGGACGCGTGCCGATACATGACGGGCTCGATCGTGTCGATCGACGGCGGCTTGACGATCTGATGTCGGGGGCCGGGATGATCGACGACGCGCGCAGCATCTGGGAGCTCGTGGAACGACGGGTCGCGGCGACACCCGGCCGCGTGATGCTCTACGACGGCGACCGGGCGACGACCTTCGTCGAGTTCCGCGACCTCGCCGAGCGCGCGGCTGCGGGTCTGCTGACGATGGGCGTCGGCCCCGACGTCAACGTCTCGTGGCAGCTCCCGACGTGGACCGAATCGGCAGTGCTCGTGGGTGCGCTCAGCCGGCTCGGCGCGATCCAGAACCCGATGCTCCCGATCTACCGGGCGCGGGAGATCTCGTTCATCGCCGCGCAGACGCACTGCCGGCTCCTGATCACGCCGTCGGTCTGGAACAACTTCGACTACGCGACGCTCGCCGAGCAGATCGCGGGCGAGAACGATGACATGGACACGCTCGTCGCCGACCACTGGAACCCCGAGGGCGACCCGGCGTCGCTCCCGCCGGTTCCCGCCACGTTCGACGACCGCGCCGACGATCCGGTGCGTTGGATCTTCTACACGTCGGGCACGACCGCCGCGCCGAAAGGCGCCCAGCACACCGATCGGTCGGTGCTGGCCGGCGCGATCGGCTACGCGAAGAAGACGCACGTCGTCGAAGACGACATCGCGCTCGTCGCGTTCCCGTTCACTCACGTCGGCGGCATCATCATCGGCGTCTTCACGCCGCTGCTCACCGGCTCGGCCGCCGTGCTGATGGAAGCGTGGACCGCCCCGGCGTCGACGGAGCTCATCCGCAAGCACGGCGTGACGCTCGCCAACGGCGCGGCCGCCATCCACGCCGCCCTGATCGCAGAAGCCAAGGTCGATCCCGACGCGTACAAGACCGTCCGCGACTTCCCGAGCGGCGGCTCGGCCCGACCGCCGCAGCTGCACGACGAGTTGAAGGCCGCGGTGCCGTCGTCGATCGGTACGACCGCGGGCTACGGGATGACCGAGGCCCCGATCGTCTCCCAGACCGACATCGACGACCACGAAGACGTGAAGCGGCACGCCGAGGGTCGGCCGACCGAGGGTGTCGTCATGAAGCTCATCGACCGCGACGGCAACGAGGTCGCGGCGGGCGAGGAGGGCGAGGTCGTCGTGCAGGGCCCGCAGGTGATGCGCGGCTACGTCGACAGCTCGCTCGACGCCGACGCGTTCACCCCCGACGGCTTCCTCCACACCGGTGACCTGGGCCGGTTCGACCGGCACGGTGCGATCATCATTACCGGCCGGATCAAGGACATCATCATCCGCAAGGGCGAGAACGTCTCGGCCAAGGAAGTCGAGGACGTGCTCTACACGCACCCCGCGATCGCCGACGTCGCGGTGCTCGGCATCCCCGACGAAGACCGCGGCGAGATGGTCGTCGCGTTCGTGGTCCCGGCCGACCCGGCCGCGCCGCCGAACCTCAAGCACATCTTCGACCACTGCCGCGAGTCGGGTCTCATGACGCAGAAGATCCCCGAGCGCCTCGAGATCATCGAGGTCATGCCGAGGAACCCCAGCGGCAAAGTCCCGAAGCACGAGCTGCGAGCCACCATCACCTGACTCCAGCCCGAACATGCGTCACTAAAACAGACAATGTCTGGTTCAACGACGCAAGTTCGCAGTTGGTCAGCGCGTTTGGGCGACGAGGGCGTCGAAGAGGTGTTGTTGCGCGGGGTCGGTGGCCGCGGTGTCTTCGGGGTGCCACTGGACCGCGAGCAGCCACTGCTCGGGGTGATCGAGCTCGAGCGCTTCGACGATCCCGTCGGCGGCGCGCGCGACGACGTGCAGGCCGTCGCCGACCTTGTCGATCGCCTGGTGGTGATGGCACGACGCGGTCACGGTCGTGGTCTCCATCACTGCCGCGAGGCGTGAATCCGGGTCGACGGTCACGTCGTGCAGCCGGGCGCCGTTGGGTTCGCCGGGACGGCCGTGGGGCTCGGTGCCGGGATCGTGGGCGATGTGCTGGTAGAGCGACCCGCCCAGTGCAACGTTGAGCACCTGGATGCCGCGACAGATTGCCAGCGTCGGGATCCCGCGCGCGAGTGCGTCACGCGTCAGCGGCAGCTCGAAGTCGTCGACGCCGGTGTCGACGCCGTACGTCTTGGGGTGGGGAAGCTGACCGTAGACGCCGGGATCGACGTCGGGGCCGCCCGTGAGCACGAGCGCGTCGACACGTGCCAGCAGGTCGCCGGGTTCGCCGACCGGGTCGACGACGACGGGCCGAGCGCCCGCACGCGCCACCGCGTCGAGGTAGCCGCGGGTCGACACCGTGGCGAACGGGTGCGGCCACTTGTCGACGTTGCGACCCATCCGCCGGCCGATCACGGCAACCAGGGGCGTCACCACTGGTCGAAGTTGCGGCGGCGTTCCCAGTCGGTAACCGCGCGGTTGAAGTGCGCGAGCTCCTGCCGCGCGGTGTTGAGCAGGTGGTCGTGGACGTCGGTGCCGAACGCGTCGGCCGCGACCTTCGACGTCGCGAACGCGTCGGTCGCTTCGGCCAGGCTCGACGGGACGCGGGCCAGCTCCTCGGCCGCGTACGCGTTGCCGTCGAAGCGGGGCGGCGGGTCGATGCCGTGCTCGATCCCGTGCAGGCCGGCCGCGATCGTCGCCGCGTACGCGAGATACGGGTTCACGTCGCCGCCCGGGATCCGCGACTCGAGGCGAAACGACGGGCCGTGGCCGACGACGCGAAAGCCGCAGGTGCGGTTGTCGACGCTCCACGCCAGCGCGGTCGGCGCCCACGACTCGGGCTGGTAGCGCTTGTACGAGTTCACGGTCGGGGCGAACATCCAGGCGAGCTCGCGTCCGCAGTCGATCTGGCCGCCGAGCCACCCGCGGAACGCGGCCGACTGGTGGTCGGGCGCGTCGGCGTCCCACATCATCGGGACCTTGCCCGAGTGGTCCCACAGGCTCGAGTGCACGTGGCACGACGACCCGACCTCGTCGGAGGAGTACTTCGCCATGAACGTGATCGAACGGCCGAGTTGCGACGCGATCTCCTTCGCGCCGTTCTTGTAGATCACGTGGCGGTCGGCCATCTCGACCGCGGTCGAGTACGCGAGGTTGATCTCGTGCTGGCCGCGCCCGGCTTCGCCCTTGGAGAACTCGATCGGCACACCCGCGGCGTCCATCGCGTTGCGGATCGTGCGGATGACGTACTCGTCGCGCGTCGTCTGGAGGATGTGGTAGTCCTCGATGACCTGCGAATGCGGCGTGAGGTTGGCGTAGCCCTTGGCCGCGGCCTCGTCGACCGACTCGCGGAACAAGAAGAACTCGAGCTCCGACGCGAACAGCACGGTGTAGCCGAGGTCGGCCGCGCGCTCGACCTGCCGCTGGAGGATCCGGCGCGGCGACACCTCCACCGGCTCGCCGCGGTCTTCGTCGACGACGTCGCACACGACGAGCGCGGTCGCCTCGAGCCACGGGATGCGGCGCAGCGTGCCGAGGTCGGGCATCACCGCGACGTCGCCGTAGCCCTGCTCCCAGTTCGCGAACTGGTAGCCCGACAGCGGGTTCATGTCGACGTCGACGGCGAGCAGGTAGTTGCACGCGTGCACCGGCTCGTGGCCGCCTTGCATCTGCTCGGCCCAGTAGTGGCCGGTCACGCGCTTGCCGACCAGCCGGCCCTGGAGGTCGGGGAACGCGACGAGCACGGTGTCGATCTCGCCCGACGCGATCTCTTCGAGCAGCGCGGCGGGCTCGAGCATCCCGGAAGTCATCGGGAAAGGGTAACTACTCCGGGGTGACGTACGCGGCGGTGATCCCGCCGTCGACCACGAGCGCCGCGCCGGTCATGAACGACGCGTCGTCGGACGCGAGGAACAGCGCGGCCTTGGCGAGCTCGTCGGCGTGCCCCAGCCGACCCATGGGGATGTGCACCATGCGCCGCTGCCGGCGCGCGGGATCCGACAGGAGCTCCTGCAAGAGCGGCGTCTCGATCGGGCCCGGGCAGAGCGCGTTGGCGCGGATGCCCTGCCGCGCGTATTCGACCGCGATCTCGCGCGTCATCGACAGCACGCCGCCTTTGCTCGCGGTGTACGCGATCTGCGCGGTCGCCGCCCCCATCAGCGCGACGAACGACGCGACGTTCACGATGGCCCCGCCGCCCGACTCGAGCATCGCCGGAATGCCGGCGCGGCACCCGAGCCAGACGCCTTCGAGGTTGACCGCCATCACGCGCCGCCACGTGTCTTGCGGCGTGTCGAGCACCCCGCCGTCGTCGCCGGGGAAGATGCCCGCGTTGTTGTAGAGGACGTGCAGGCCGCCGTACGTGTCGACCGCGGTCGCCACCATCGCCTGGCAGTCGTCCCACTCTGCGACGTTGGCGCGCACGAACGTCGCGTCGCCGCCCGCGCCGCGCACGGCCGCGACCGCGCTCGAACCGGCCGCGTCGTCGACATCCGTGATGACGACGCGCGCACCTTCGCGGGCGAAGAGCTCCGCGGCGGCGCGCCCCATGCCGCTCCCGGCGCCGGTGATCAGCGCGACCTTGCCCTCGAGTCGTCCAGTCACGTCTTGCTCTCCGGTCCGTAGATGCGCGGGCCCTCGATGACCTCGGCCTGGAGCACGCCGGTGTTGCAACCGTCGGTGCGCGTGCCCTGCTCGAGGATCCAGTCGTTCATCTTGCCCGCGATCGGCTCGACACCGCGCGTGGCGGGCTCGACGAAGCGAGCGTCGGCGCCGCTGGTGTGGAGGTCGTTCACGTAGTGCTCGCGCGCCGCGACCAGCTGCCGCCAGTCGTTCAGCCAACCCGAGAGCCCGGCCGCGGGGTCGCGTCCCGCGGGGTGGACGGTGCCGATGCGGTCGAGCATCCCGGTGAGCACGACGTTCTCCGCGGCGACCCGTTGGGCGGTCTCGGCCGGGGTCGCGTGGATGCCGACCTGCGGCAACGCCTCGAGCGCGCGCTGCGCGTCGCGACACGCGGTGGCGACGGCGCGGGCCTCGGCGTCGTCGAGCCGTTCGGGGGAGCGCCCGCCCGCGGTGACCGAGTATGTGATCGCGAGCGCCCACAGCAACCCGAACACGACGAGGCCGCCGACGATGAAGCGGCGCCGTATCGCCCGGGCTCGGACGAGGTCCGACCGGGGCCCGGCGCCGTTGGTCGCGGCGAGATCGTCGGTTTCGGGCACGGTCGGCATTCTGCGTCGTCAGGACAGGTCGAGCACCATCGTGACCGAGCCCGTGTCCGCGGTCGAGTCCGTGCGGTCCGTCGACGCGACCTCGAAGCCGTTGCGCGCGTACAGCCGTCCGGCCGGGTTCTCGGCCGCGACGCTCAGGCTCAGTGCACGGTGGCCGTCGGTGCGCGCCCGCGTCACGAGCGTCGCCAGCAGCAGGCTGCCGACGCGCTGGCCGCGGCATTCGGGATACACGGCGATCGAGAGCTCGGGCACGTCGGCCGCGACGAATCCGTATCCGGCGTCGTCCGCGGCGAACAGCCGGAACCAGGCGGCGCCGACCGGTTCGTCGAGGCGGTCGAGCGCGACGATCGCGACGTCGCCTTTGCGGCCCCAGCCGTCGACGTACCGCCGCAGCTCGGGCTGCGCGAGCTGCTCCTCGAACGACGGACGCTCCTCGGCGCCGTCGTCGCGCCAGTTGACCGCTTCGTAGAGCATCTCCGCGAGGAACGCAGGATCGGCGCGAGTGCTCAGGCGAAACACAGCGGCAGGCTAGGGGTCACCGGGTGCCCGCTCCGTTCGGCCGCCGTGCGCCGTGCTCGTGCACCCACATCTATAGGGTCGCGGGGTGAATCGGGCGCCCAGGTCGAGCCCCGGCGCGGGCGGGGCCCGGTTGATCTGGGTGCTGGTCGCGGTGACGATCGCGGGAACGTTGGCGTCGTGCTCGACGGCGACAACCAGCCGCACGGGCTCGCTCGTGTGGCACGACTGCGGGTCGATCCAATGCACGACGCTGGCGGTCCCGCTCGACTGGTCACGACCGGCCGGCCCGCGGATCCGCCTCGCGCTCGCCCGCCGGCCCGCCGACGGTCACCGGCTCGGGGTGCTGCTCACCAACCCGGGCGGGCCGGGCAGCTCCGGTATCGACCTCGTGCGCGCGGCCGGCAGCACGTTCGGCGGGTCGGTGCGCGATCACTTCGACATCGTCTCGTGGGACCCGCGCGGCGTGGGGGAGAGCGCGCCGGCCGGCTGCACGAGCCACCTCGATTTCTTCTACAAGGTGAACCGCAACAGCACGAGCCCGGCCGCCGTGCGCGCCAACGTCGCGGCGTCGCGCCGACTGGTCGACGACTGCCGCAACGCGAGCGCCCGGCTGCTCCCGTACCTGTCGACGCGGTCGACGGTCCGCGACATGGACGCCATCCGCGCCGCGATGGGGGAGCGCACCATCGACTACCTCGGCTTCTCGTACGGCACGTACCTCGGCGCGCTCTACGCCGCGCGGTACCCGAGGCGGGTGCGTGCGATGGTGCTCGACGGCGCGGTCGATCCCGCCGCGTCGTACGCCGACGCGGTCGTGACCCAGGCGGTCGGCTTCGAGCGTTCGCTCGACGCGTTCCTGTCGTGGTGTCGCGACAGCGACGACTGCGAGTTCGCCCGCTCCGGCAATCCGGTCACCGCGTTCGCCGACCTGATGACCATGCTCGCCGGCGAGACCGATCCGGCCACCGTCGACGGCGAGCACCGCGCGCTGGGGATCGGCGAAGCGAACATCGGGGTCGCGACCGCGCTGTACGCAGGAAGGAGCGACGACGGCTGGGTCGCGCTCGGGAAGGCGCTGAACGACGCGGCGGGCGGCG